>Ga0207773_100141_pt1 | contig 59723 bp, 54 predicted proteins | sample TtaePargueraPR_2_FD_187281 | JGI IMG/M metagenome (GOLD analysis project Ga0207773, IMG submission 187281) | Aerobic enrichment media microbial communities from Bioluminiscent Bay, La Parguera, Puerto Rico - Tt and M1 (3) (SPAdes) | ecosystem: Environmental > Aquatic > Marine > Unclassified ...
TGGGCGATCACCTCCGGCACCTTCCAGATCAGCTGGTCGAGGTCGCCGGTCTGCACCGCGCGGCCGTTCACCTCCAGCCAGATCGCCCCCTTGGCCGGGTGGCCGATCCGCGCCGCCGGCACCACCGGCCCGCAAGGGGCCGACTGCTCGAAGGCCTTGCCGACCTCCCAGGGACGGCCCTGCTTCTTCATCTCCGCCTGCAGGTCGCGCCGCGTCATGTCGAGGCCGACCGCGTAGCCGTAGACGTGGTCGAGCGCCGCCTCCACCGGAATGTCCGTGCCGCCCTTGCCCAGCGCCACCACCAGCTCGATCTCGTGGTGCACGTCGGCGGTCGCGGCGGGATAGGGAAAGCGCCCGTCGGTCACCAGATTGTCCGCGCTCTTCAGGAAGAAGAACGGCGGCTCCTTGTCCGGATCGTGCCCCATCTCAACCGCGTGCGCCGCGTAGTTGCGGCCCACGCAGTACACCCGGTGCACCGGAAACAGCGCCGCCTCCCCCGCGATCGGCAACGCCACCACCGGCGGCGGCGTCACCGCGTAGCGGGAATCGGTCATGGTCGAAGAGTCGGGCATGGCGTCTCGAATGCTCCGGCAGTGGGGGCGGTCGGCGAGAACGTCCCCGCCGCGGCCGGCTCGGCGGCGCTGGCGGGACGGCGGCGGGCGCGAGGCGCCGCCGCGCCGTTGATATGGCACAGCCGATGGCCGATCGACAACGCTCTCGCGCGGCAGAATATCGTTGAGCCGTGCCAGCCGCATGCCTATGCACTGGAACGCCGCCCCGCGCCCGGGGTGGTCCCCCCGGTCCCGTCCGTGCTTGGATGCGCGTCGCCACGGGCGTCCCCGACCACGAGGATATGGAATGTCAAACACCGTCAGCGATCTCTTGCGTGACCACCCGGCCGATGCCCTGGCCATCGGTGCGCCTGATCGCGGCTGGCTCGATTTCGGCGCGCTCCGTGATCTCGAGTCCGTGACCCGCGCGTCGCTGCGCGCGCTGGGCCTCGGCCGGGGCGACCGGGTCGCGATCGTGCTGCCCAACGGGCCGGAAATGGCGTCCGCCTTCGTCACGCTGGCCGCCTCGGTCACCACGGCGCCGCTGAACCCCGCCTACCGGGAGGAGGAACTCGCCTTTTACCTGGAGGATCTCAAGGCCCGGGCGGTGCTGGTCGCCGAGGACTATGACGGCCCGGCGCTCGCCGTCGCCGGCCGGCTGGGTGTCCGCGTTCTGCGCCTGTCGACCGCCGCCGACCGCCCCGCCGGCTGGTTCGAGATCCGGGCCGAGGGCGAGAGCACGGTTCCGGCTCTGCCCGCGGACCGTTCCGGCGCCGCGGAGGCCGACGATGTCGCGCTGATCCTGCACACCTCGGGCACCACCTCGCGGCCGAAGATCGTGCCGCTCCTGCACCGCAATCTCGCCGCCTCGGCCGGCAATATCGGCACGGCGCTGGCGCTGACGCCGGCCGACCGCTGCCTCAACATCATGCCGCTCTTCCACATCCACGGGCTGATCGCCGCGGTGCTCTCCTCGCTCGCCGCCGGCGCCTCGGTGTGGTGCTCGCCCGGCTTCAACGCGCTGCAGTTCTTCTCCTGGCTCGAGGCGGCCGAGCCTACCTGGTTCACGGCCGTGCCAACCATGCACCAGGCGATCCTGGCGCGTGCACCGCGCAACAGGGAGACCGTGGCGGCGAGCCGGCTGCGCCTCATCCGCTCCTCCTCCGCCTCGCTGCCGCCGCAGGTGATGAAGGCGCTGGCAGAGACCTTCGGCGCGCCGGTGATCGAGAGCTACGGCATGACCGAGGCGACCCACCAGATGGCCTCCAACCCGCTGCCGCCCCGGGCTCAGAAGCCGGGCTCGGTGGGTGTCGAGGCGGGGCCGCTGGTGCGCATCGCCGAGGAGACCGGCAACCGCCTGCTAGACTCCTGCGCGACCGGCGAGGTGGTGATCTCCGGCGACAACGTCACGCCGGGCTACGAGGCCAATCCGGAGGCCAACGCGAAGTCCTTCTTCGAATTCGACGGCCGTCGCTGGTTCCGCACGGGCGACCAGGGCGTGCTGGACGACGAGGGCTATCTCCGCATCACGGGGCGGTTGAAGGAAATCATCAACCGGGGTGGCGAGAAGGTGTCGCCACTGGAGGTCGACGAGGTGCTGATGGACCACCCGGCCGTGCAGCAGGTCGTCACCTTCGCCATGCCGCACGACAAGCTGGGCGAGGAAATCGCCGCCGCCGTCGTGCTACGGCCCGACGTCGAGGCGACCGAGCAGGAGATCCGCGCCTTCGCCGCCGGCAGGCTGGCCGATTTCAAGGTGCCGCGCCGGGTGGTCATCCTGGAGGAGATCCCCAAGGGCGCCACCGGCAAGCTGCAGCGCATCGGCCTGGCGGAGAAGCTGGGGCTGGTGCCATGAAGATCTGCATCTTCGGCGCCGGGGCGATCGGCGGCTACCTCGCCGCCAAGCTGGCGAAGACCGAGGCGGAGGTCGGCGTCGTCGCTCGCGGCCCCCATCTTGCCGCCATGCAGGCGAACGGCCTTCGCCTGATCGAGGAGGACGCCGACGAGACGGTGCAGGTCAACGCGGCCGAGGATGCCGCGGCGCTGGGGCCGCAGGACTATCTCTTCATCACGCTGAAGGCGCATTCGGTGCCGGGCGTGGTCGACCGGCTGCAACCCCTGATCGGCCCCGGGACCACCGTGGTGATGGGCGTCAACGGCGTGCCCTGGTGGTACTTCTACGGCCTGGAGGGGCCGTACGAGAACCACCGCCTGCCCTCGATCGACCCGGGCGACGTGCAGTGGAATGGCATCGGGCCGGAGCGCGTGCTGGGCTGCGTCGTCTATCCCGCCGCCGAGGTGATCGAGCCCGGCGTGGTCAAGCATGTCGAGGGCAACCGGTTCTCGCTCGGCGAACCCTCGGGCGAGCGTTCGGAACGGGCGCAGACCCTGTCGGCGCTGATGGGCCAGGCCGGCCTGCGCGCCCCGGTGCGCCCCAGGATCCGCGACGAGATGTGGGTGAAGCTGTGGGGCAACCTCTCCTTCAACCCGATCTCCGCCCTCACCCACGCCACGCTCGACGTGCTGTGCACCGATCCGGGCACGCGGGCGGTGGCCCGGGCGATGATGGTGGAGGCGCAGGCGATCGCCGAGACGCTGGGCGTGAAGTTTCCCATCGACGTCGACAAGCGGATTGACGGCGGCGCCGCCGTCGGGGCGCACAAGACGTCCATGCTGCAGGACCTGGAGCGCGGCCGCCCGATGGAGATCGACGCGCTGGTCACCGGCGTTCAGGAGATGGGCCGCCTGACCGGCGTACCGACGCCGACCATCGACACCGTGCTGGCGCTGATCCAGCTGCGTGGGCGCGTCGCCGGCTGCTACGGCGACTGAGCGGCACATCGCTCGCCGATTTCACAGCTCGGTGCGCAGCCGCGCCATGCTCCGCCGGAAATCCGCCTCGATGGCGTCGTGGTGAACGTGCCTTCCGGCGCTGACGCAGAGCCGGCCGGCCGACCACACCCGGTCGACGGCGCGGCCGTCGCTGGCGAAGATCCAGGCGTCGAGCAGCCGGTCGCCTGAGAGGCCGTCAAGCGCCAGGTGCCGGCCGTCCAGCGCCACGAGATCGGCGACCGCGCCCCGAGCGATGCGCCCGGATCCGCGCCCCGCCGCCCGGGCGCCGCCGGCCACGATGGCGTCCAGCAGCGTGCGGCCGACCGAGCGGCCCGCCGTCGCCAGGAGCGCGCGGCCCCGATGCCGCAGGCGCTGGCCGTATTCCAGCAGGCGCACCTCCTCCACCAGGTCGATCCGCACATTGCTGTCGGAGCCGACGCCGATCGCCCCGCCCCTCTCCAGATAGGGCACGGCATCGAACAGGCCGTCGCCGAGATTGGCCTCGGTGACGGGGCAGAGCCCGGCGACCGCGCCACTGGCGGCGAGGCGATCGCGCTCGCCCACCGTCATGTGGGTGGCATGCACCAAGCACCAGCGGCCATCGACCGCGAACCGGTCGAGAAGCCAGGCGACCGGGCGGGCGCCATAAGCGGCCTCGACCGCCTCGACCTCGGCGACCTGCTCGGCGATGTGGATATGCACCGGCCGCTCCGGCCGCAGGCCCGCCACCCAGGCGAGATCGTCCGCCGCCACGGCGCGCACGGAATGCGGCGCCACGCCGACCCTCCCGTCATCGCCCGCCAGCGTGGCCAGAGCCGTCTCCGCGCCCGCCAGGATCTCGGCATAGCGGTCGCGGTCGCAGCCGAAGCGGCGCTGGCCGCCTTCCAGCGGCGCGCCGTCGAGGCCGCCGCGCCGGTAGAGCACCGGCAGCAGGGTGAGCCCGATACCGGTCCGTCCGGCGGCGGCGGCGATCCGCGCCGCCATCTCCGCTGGGTCGGCATAGGGCCGCCCGTCCATGTCGTGGTGCAGGTAGTGGAATTCCGCCACGGCCGCGTAGCCGGCCTCCAGCATCTCCATCTGCACCTGGGCGGCGATCGCCTCAACGTCCTCGGGCGTCAGCCGGTCGAGGAAGGCGTACATCAGCCGCCGCCAGGACCAGAAATCGTCGCCGGTGGCGCCGCTGCGATACTCGGTCAGCCCGGCCATTGCCCGCTGGAAGGCGTGGGAATGCAGGTTGGCGGGCGCCGGCAGCAGCACGCCGTGCGCCAGCACCATGTCCGCGTCGCCGGCCGCGCAGCCCGTCTCCACGCTGGCGATGGTGCCGCCGTCGTCGATGACGATCCGCACGTCCCGCGCCCAGCCTTCCGGCAGGAGGGCGTGGGCGGCGTGCAGGCTGGCGGTTCGCTCGGGCGTCGACATCGGCTGTCCGCATCTCGTTGACTCATCCTGTATATACATGTCAGCGTATCACGCACCGTCCGGCCCCGAAAGCCCGATCCGACGGGACCGACGACCACAGGAGGAAGGCAGTCCGTGGCCAAGCCGTCCACCCCACCGGCCGAGGATCGCGTCCTGGCGCATGGCGTCGTCGCGACCATGGCCGAGGCCGGCGGCTACGGACTCGTCACGGACGGCGCCATCGCGCTCGAGGCCGGCCGTGTCGCCTGGGTCGGCCCGTCGCGGGACCTGCCCGGGCGCTATCGCAGCCTGCCGGCCGAGGACCTGGCAGGGTGTGTCGTCACGCCGGCGCTGATCGACTGTCACACCCACCTGGTCTTCGGCGGCAACCGGGCGGACGAATTCGAACAGCGGCTGGCCGGCGCCAGCTACGAGGAGATCGCCCGCGCCGGCGGCGGTATCCGCTCGACCGTGACGCGCACGCGCGAGACCAGCGTCGATGACCTGGTCGCGGCCGCCCTGCCCCGCCTCGACGCCCTGCTCGCCGACGGGGTCGGCACGGTGGAGATCAAGTCGGGCTACGGCCTCGACCTGGAGACCGAGCGCCGCATGCTGCTGGCGGCACGGCGCCTCGCCACGCTGCGCCCGGTCGGCGTCGTCACCACCTATCTCGGCGCGCACGCCCTGCCGCCGGAATTCGCCGGCCGCCCCGACGACTACATCGCTCATGTCTGCGCCGAGGTGCTGCCGACGCTGGCCGGCGAGGGGCTGGTCGACGCGGTGGACGGCTTCTGCGAGACCATCGGCTTCTCCCCGGCGCAGATCGAGCGGGTGTTCGAGGCCGCGACGCGCCTCGGCCTGCCGGTCAAGCTGCATGCCGAACAGCTCAGCAACCAGGGCGGCGCCCGCCTTGCCTGCCGCTTCCGGGCGCTGTCGGCCGACCACCTGGAATTCCTCGACCAGGCCGGGGTCGACGCCATGGCGGCGGCCGGCACGGTTGCCGTGCTGCTGCCCGGCGCCTTCTACTTCCTGCGCGACACCACGCTGCCACCGGTCGAGGCGCTGCGCGCGGCCGGAGTGCCGATCGCCGTGGCGACGGACTGCAATCCAGGGTCCTCGCCGCTGCTCTCGCCGCTGCTGGCCATGCAGTTCGCCTGCACCCTGTTCCGCCTGACCCCGGTTGAGGCGCTGCGGGGCATGACCGTCAACGCCGCCCGGGCCCTCGGCCTCGCCGGGCCCGCCGGTTGCCTGGAACCCGGGGCGCCGGCGGACCTCGCGGTCTGGGACCTCCGCCATCCCAACGAGCTCGCCTACTGGATCGGTCAGCGGCCGCTCAAGCGACGCATCTGGAGAGGCCGCGATGGCTGAGCCCCTTATCCTTACGCCCGGCGGCATGCCGCTGGCGGCGCTGGAGGCGGTCTACCGCAGCGACGCCCCCGTGATGCTGGACCGGGCCTGCCGTGCCCCGGTCGAGGCGGCGGCCACGGTGATCGATCGCGCCGCCGCCGGCGACGTCCCGGTCTACGGCGTCAACACCGGCTTCGGCAAGCTGGCCTCGGTGATGATTCCGGCGGCCGACGCCGCCACCCTGCAGCGCAACCTCATCCTCTCGCATTGCTGCGGTGTCGGAGCACCGCTGTCGCCACCGGTGGTGCGTCTGCTGATGGGGCTGAAGCTGCTGTCGCTGGGCCGCGGCGCCTCGGGCGTCCGCTGGCCGGTGCTGGAACTGATCGAGGCGCTGATCAACCGCGGCCTGACCCCGGTCATCCCGGAGCAGGGCAGCGTCGGCGCCTCGGGCGACCTGGCGCCGCTCGCCCACATGACGGCGGTGCTGATGGGCGAGGGCGAGGCCGTGCTCGACGGTGAGCGCCTGCCGGCGGCGGTCGCGCTCGGCCGGGCCGGTCTCGAACCGATCCGGCTCGGCCCCAAGGAAGGCCTCGGCCTGATCAACGGCACCCAGGTGTCCTGCGCCCTCGCCCTCGCCGCCCTGTTCGATGCCTGGCGCGCGGCCCGGGCCAGCCTGGTCACGGCGGCGCTCAGCACAGACGCCATCATGGGCTCGACCGCCCCATTGCGCCCGGAGATCCACGAACTGCGCGGGCACCGGGGCCAGATCGACGCGGCGAAGGCGATGCGCGCGCTGCTCGATGGTTCCGCCATTCGTGCCTCCCACCGGGAAGGCGACGAGCGGGTGCAGGATCCCTACTGCATCCGCTGCCAGCCCCAGGTGACGGGCGCCTGCATGGACCTGCTGCGCCAGGCCGGCCGCACGCTCGCGATCGAGGCCAACGCGGTCACCGACAATCCGCTGGTCATCGGCAAGGACGGCGAGATCGTCTCCGGCGGCAATTTCCATGGCGAGCCCGTCGCCTTCGCCGCCGACACCATCGCGCTGGCCATCGCCGAGACCGGCTCGATCGCCCAGCGGCGGGTGGCCATGATGGTCGACCCTGCGCTCAGCTACGGCCTGCCACCGTTCCTGACCCCGAAACCCGGCCTCAACTCCGGCTTCATGATCGCCGAGGTGACCACCGCCGCGCTGATGGCGGAGAACAAGCAGATGGCCTCGCCCTGCGCGGTCGACAGCACGCCGACTTCCGCCAATCAGGAGGACCACGTGGCCATGGCCTGCCACGCCGCCCGGCGGCTGCACGCCATGCTGCGCAATCTCGAAATCATCCTCGGCGTAGAGCTGCTCTGCGCCGTCCAGGGTATCGCGTTCCGGGCGCCGCTGGTGACCAGCCCCGCCCTGCAGGCGGTGGCGCGGTTCCTGCGCGCACACGTGCCGGCACTGGAGGAGGACCGCGCGCTGTCCGGCGACATCGCGGAGGCGGCGGCGCTGATCGGCTCCGGCGCCCTGCTCGACACGGTGGACGCTGACCTCCTGCCAGTGCTGGAGGAAGTCCCGTGAGCGCCGCCGGGGTCGCCGTGCGGGAAGGCAGCGGCCCGCTGATCCTTGCCTTCCCGCATGTCGGCACCCGGGTGCCGGCGCCGATCCTCGCGCGGCTGAACGAGCTTGGCCGGACACTCGCCGATACCGACTGGTGGGTCGACCGGCTCTATGACGGCCTGGCGCCCACGGCGACCGCGGTGCGCATGGACGTCCACCGCTACGTGATCGACGTGAACCGGGATCCCGGCGGCGCCAGCCTCTATCCGGGCCAGAACACCACCGGCCTGTGCCCGCTGGTCGACTTCGAGGGGAACGCGATCTGGCGCCCTGGCGAGGAACCCGGCGAGGACGAGATCGCCGAGCGCACGGCCGCCCATCACACGCCCTACCACGCCGCGCTCGCCGACCAGATCGCGCGGGTCCGCGCGCGCCACGACGTCGCCATCCTCTACGACTGTCACTCCATACGCTCCGCCCTGCCCTTCCTCTTCGCGGGCACGCTGCCGGACCTCAACATCGGCACCGCCGACGGGAATAGCTGTGCCGCTGTCGTCCAGGCCGCCGTCGCGGAGGCCGCTGCCACCACCACCGGCTTCAGCCACGTCGTCAACGGCCGCTTCAAGGGCGGCTGGACGACACGGCAGCACGGGCGGCCGGCCGATGGCTGCCACGCCGTGCAGATGGAGCTGGCGCAGTCGACCTATCTCGCCGCCGAGCGGGTGCCCTTCCCCTATGACGAGGCGCGGGCCAGCCGCCTGCGGCCGCTGCTGGCGGAAATTCTGCGTCGTCTGGAGCGCCTCGCCCTCGACGGTACATTGAGTCAAGGAGTGAGCTGAGCATGGCCGACCCCCGCCACAACACGCGTACCGTGCGCGCGCCGACCGGACCGGAGATCACCGCCAAGAGCTGGCTTACCGAGGCGCCGATGCGCCTCTTGATGAACAATCTCGATCCCGAGGTGGCGGAGAACCCCAACGAGCTCGTCGTCTACGGCGGCATCGGCCGGGCGGCGCGCACCTGGGCCGACTTCGACGGCATCGTCGCGGCACTGCGCGACCTGGAGGCGGAGGAGACGCTGCTGGTGCAGTCCGGCCGGCCGGTCGGCGTCTTCCGCACCCATGCCGACGCGCCACGCGTGCTGATCGCCAACTCCAACCTCGTGCCGCATTGGGCGACCTGGCAGCATTTCCACGAGCTCGACCGCCGCGGGCTGATGATGTACGGCCAGATGACGGCCGGTTCCTGGATCTATATCGGCAGCCAGGGCATCGTCCAGGGCACCTACGAGACCTTCGCCGAGGCCGGGCGCCAGCACTATCGCGGCGATCTCTCCGGCCGCTGGATCCTCACCGCCGGTCTCGGCGGCATGGGCGGGGCCCAGCCGCTGGCCGCGGTGATGGCCGGCGCCTGCTGCCTGGCCGTTGAGTGCGATCCGGATCATATCGATTTCCGCCTGCGCACCCGCTATCTCGACGAGAAGGCAGCCGACCTCGACGATGCGCTGGCCCGTATCGAGCGATGGACGGCGGCCGGCGAGGCCCGCTCCGTCGGGGTGGAGGGCAATGCCGCCGACATCTTCCCCGAACTGGTCCGGCGCGGCGTCCGGCCGGACATCGTCACCGACCAGACCTCGGCCCACGACCCGCTCAACGGCTACCTGCCGCAGGGCTGGACCCTGGCCGAATGGCGGTCCCGGCGGGAGAGCGATCCAGAGGCCGTGGAGAAGGCCGCACGCGCCTCCATGCGCGTCCACGTCGCGGCCATGGTCGATTTCCACAATGCCGGCGTGCCGACGGTCGACTACGGCAACAACATCCGCCAGGTGGCGAAGGACGAAGGGCTGGAGACCGCCTTCACCTTTCCCGGCTTCGTGCCGGCCTATATCCGCCCGCTGTTCTGCCGGGGCGTCGGCCCGTTCCGCTGGGTGGCGCTGTCGGGCGATCCCGAGGACATCTACCGCACCGACGAGAAGGTGAAGGAATTGATGCCCGACGACCGCCACCTGCACACCTGGCTCGACATGGCGCGGGAGCGCATCGCCTTCCAGGGACTGCCGGCGCGGATTTGCTGGGTCGGCCTCGGCGACCGCCATCGCCTCGGCCTCGCCTTCAACGAGATGGTGGCCAGCGGCGAGCTGAAGGCACCGGTGGTGATCGGCCGTGACCATCTCGATTCCGGCTCCGTCGCCTCCCCCAACCGGGAGACCGAGGCGATGAAGGACGGCTCCGACGCCGTCTCCGACTGGCCGCTCCTGAACGCGCTGCTCAACTGCGCCTCGGGCGCCACCTGGGTCAGCCTGCACCATGGCGGCGGCGTCGGCATGGGCTTCAGCCAGCACGCCGGCATGGTGATCTGCGCCGACGGCACGCCGGAAGCGGTCAGGCGCATCGAGCGTGTGCTGTGGAACGACCCGGCCAGCGGCGTGATGCGGCACGCCGATGCCGGCTACGAGGAGGCCGTCGACTGCGCCCGCCGCCACGGCCTCAGGCTGCCGGCACTCGATCGCGCGGCGGAGGTCGGGGCGTGACCCCGTCGGCGTTCAGCCTCGAGGGGCGCCTCGCCCTGGTCACCGGCGCCAGCAGAGGCATCGGCCGGTCGCTGGCAATCGGCCTGGCGCAGGCCGGCGCGGACATCGTCGCTGCCGCGCGCAGCGCCGACGCGCTGGCCGAGACCGTCGCCGCGGTCGAGGCGACCGGGCGCCGCGCGGTCGCGCATACGGTCGACGTCTCCTCGGTGGCGTCGATCGACCGGCTGTTCGACACCCTGGCCGGGGAGAATCTGGTCCCGGACATCCTGGTCAACAACGCCGGGACGGAGGAAGTGCGCCCCTCCCTCGACGTCGACGAGGCGCTGTGGGACCGCATCGTCGACACCAATCTGAAGGGCGCCTTCTTCACCGCAAGGCGGTTCGCCGCCGCCCTTCTGGCATCCGGCCGCGGCGGCGCGATCATCAATCTGGGCTCACTTGCCTCCGAGGTCGGCATTCCGACCGCCGGCCCCTACACGGCCTCCAAGTCGGGCGTGCTGGGCATGACCCGGGTGCTCGCCAGCGAATGGGCCGCCAGGGGCATCCGGGTCAACGCCCTGGGTCCGGGCTATTTCCGCACCGCCATGACCGAGCCCTTTTACCAGGACGCCGACTGGCAGCGTGGCATGCTGGCCCGCATCCCCGCCGGCCGCTTCGGCGAACTCGACGACCTGACCGGTGCGGCGGTGTTCCTCGCCAGCGACGCCGCGCGCTACGTCACCGGACAGATGCTCTATGTCGACGGCGGCTACATGGCGGCGCTGTGATGGCCGACTGCGACACCAAGCGCCAGGTCGCGCCCGGTTCCGACCCCGGCGCCAACTCCGGTGCCGACCCCGGGCAGTCGACACCGCTCTACGAGCTGGTCAAGCGGCACATCACCGACGGGATCAGCCGCGGCGCCTTCGCCCCCGGCGCGCGGCTGCCGTCGGAAAGCGCGCTGGTCCGGCGCTTCGGCGCCAGCCGCATGACCATCAACCGGGCGCTCCGCGAACTGGTGCGCGACGGCGTCATCACCCGCCGCAAGGGCGTGGGCTCCTTCGTCAGCGAGCCGCAGCACAGCACCTCGCTGATCGAGATCCGCGACATCCGCGAGACCATCGCCGAGCGCGGCAATCGGCACAGCTGCCGCCTGATCGAGGCCGGGCGACGGGCGCTCTCGGCGGTGGAGGCCGACCTGATGGACGTGCCCACGGCCACCACCGCCCATTTCGTCCGGCTGCTGCATTTCGAGAACGACCGGCCGTTGCAGATCGAGAGCCGGCTGGTGCGCGCCGATTTCGCGCCCGAGCTGCTGTCGGTCGATTTCGAGCGGGTCTCGGTCTACGACTACCTGCAGTCCATCGCCCCGGTCTCCGAGCTGGAGCACATGGTCGAGGCGGCCCTGCCCGATCAGGTCGAGGCTCGCCTCCTCGACATCTCCGACGAGCACCCGGTATTGCGCGTGCGCCGGCGCACCTGGGTCGGCGACACCGTGGTGACGCTGTCCAGCTTCTGCCATCCGGGCGAGCGCCACCGCGTCACCGTGCGGCTGCGGCCGGGCGATCTGCTGGCCGGGCGATGACGGTGCCGGGCGATATGCCGCCCGCGTGGCGCCTGTATATACAATGCTTGACAGCCCCGGCGGGGGTTGCAAGGCTTCCTGCTGCACCCGCGAAGAAGGTCTGGCTGCGTGGTCGAGGATAGTGCTCCGCCGATGGTGGAAATCCGCGATGTCTCCAAGGCGTTTGGAGACACGCTGGCGGTCGACCGCGCCAGCTTCAGCCTCGCCAAGGGGGAGTTCCTGACCATCGTCGGACCCAGCGGCTGCGGCAAGACCACCATCCTGCGCATGATCGCCGGCTTCCTGGAGCCGAGCGGCGGCGAGATCAGGATCGACGGTCGGCCGATGGCCAACGTGCCCGCCAACGAGCGGTCGATCGGCATGGTGTTCCAGCGCCTGGCCCTGTTCCCGCACATGACGGCGGCGCAGAACATCGCCTACCCGCTGAAGATGCGGCGCTTCGATGCCAAGACCATCCCCGACCGGGTTGCCGAATACCTGAAACTGGTGCGCCTGGAAGGCTTCGGCGACCGCCGCCCGCACCAATTGTCGGGCGGCCAGCAGCAGCGCGTGGCCATCGCCCGGGCCCTCTCCTTCAATCCCGACCTGCTGCTGCTCGACGAGCCCTTGTCCGCCCTCGACCGCAAGCTGCGCGAGGAGATGCAGTTGGAGTTCCGCCGCATCCAGCAGGAACTGGGCGTCACCACGATCAACGTCACCCACGACCAGCGCGAGGCGCTGGTGATGAGCGACCGCATGGTGGTGATGGATGGCGGCCACATCCAGCAGGCCGACAGCCCGGTCGAAATCTACCGCCAACCGGGCAATCGCTTCGTCGCCGGCTTCATCGGTCTGACCTCGATGTTTCCGGGCCGGGTCGACCGGATCGCCGGCGAGGCGGTGGAGGTCGCCTCCGGAGATATCGTGCTGAAGGCACGGCCGCCGGGCGAGGCGCTGGCGAGCGGTCGGCCCGTCGACTGCTGCGTCCGGGCCGAGCAAATCCGCGTCTTCGCCGCCGCGCCCTCGGGCGCCGACAGTGCCGCCGGCGGGTTCGAGAACACCGTCACCGGCCTGGTCAGGCAGAGCATCTTCGAGGGCGAGCGCATGGTCTACGAGATCGAGGTGCCGGCGCTTGGCGATGCGCGCCTCTTCGCCTTCGACCACGATCCAACGGACCACGGCCGGCACGCCGTCGACGCGCCGGTCACACTCTGCTGGAATGCCCGCGACCTGTTCCTGTTCCCGCGGGAGGGCTGACCGGCCGCGGGAACCATCAGCGATACATCAACGACCAACCAGAGGAGGCTTTGAGCAATGGCAAGCAAGCGTTTCATCCTTCCCCGCCGTACCTTCCTGCAGGGCTCGGCCGGGCTCGCCGGAACCGCCGCGCTGGGCACTTCGGCACTGGGCACTGGCATGCTGGCGCGGCCGATGTCGGCGCTGGCCCAGGACAAGCCGGAGGAGATCATCGTGCGCGTCTGGGGCGGCGCCTGGGGCGAGGCCATGCGTTCCGGCGTCGCCGATCCGTTCACCGAGATGACCGGCATCAACGTGCGTTTCGACTACACCGAGGACAACGAGATCCGGCCGCGCATCTGGGCCGCGGTCGACCAGGGCCGGGTGCCGCCGATCCACGTCAACTGGGACACCTCCACCAACGCCACCATCTCCGCCCTGCGCGGGGTGACGGTCGACCTGTCCGACCTGCCCAATCTCGAGGGCCTGCTGCCGCTCGCGCGGCCCGTCGGTCTGGAGGGCTATCCGCTCGTCAACACCTACGCCTATGTCTATGTCTGCGCCTACCGGCCTGAGGCCTTCCCCGAAGGACCGCCGCAATCCTGGCGCATCATGCTGGAGCCGCGCTTCCGCGGCCGCATCGCGCTCTACGACGACGGCATCGGCTTCAACCCGATCGCGGTGATCGCCGGAGGCGGCACCATCGACGACATCCCCGACAACATGGAGGCGGGCTGGGAGTTCTATCGCCAGCTGCGCGAGAACGAGCCGCTGCTGGGCGAGGACCCGGACTTCACCACCTGGTTCCAGAACGGCGAGATCGACATCGCCTGCACCATCTCGGTCAACGCCCGCGCGGCGCGGCAGAGCGGTATCGACGTCGAGTGGACGGTGCCCGAGGAGGGCTGCAAGGTCGATACCGACGGCCTCTGGGTGCCGCGCGGCCTGCCGGAGAACGAGGAGTACTGGGCCAAGCAGTACGTCAACTTCGCGCTCAGCCGCGAGGCCCAGGCGGCCTGGTGCTCGGCCCTCGGCCTGCCGCCGGTCTATCCGGGACTTGAGCCGCCGGAGGACCTGGTGGGCGATCCGGCCTACCCGACCACGGAGGAGGATTTCGCCCGTCTCGTCAGCATCCCGAGCCCGGTGCTGGTGGAGAACCAGCCGATCTGGTTCGAGCGCTTCAACGAGATCTTCCAGGGCTGACCGTGGCGTCGCCGGACGTCCCGCCGTTGACCGGCGGGGCGTCCGCGCCGCCGCATTCGACCCACCCGCCACAGACCGCCTGAGGATCGCCCGCGCATGGCCCGCGCCGGCCGACAGTCATACCCGCTGACCTGGCGACTGCTCGACATTGCCGAGCGGGCGGCGCGGCTCGTCTGGCCGCGGCGCTGGAAGCGGCAGGTCGGCTATCTCATGCTGACCCCGGCGGTGCTGCTGGTCGGCCTGCTCGCCATCGGTCTCGGCTACATGGCGGAGTACAGCCTGCACGAACTCGACCTCTCGACCTATCGGCTGGTCGAGGAATACAGCCTCGTCAACTACCAGACGATCGTCGACCGGCCGGTCTATCTCAGGGTCTTCTGGCGCACCCTGCTGGCCGCCATCCTGGTGACACTGTTCGCCCTCGCGCTCGCCTTCCCTTACGCCTACCTCATGGTCCGCACGTCGTCGGCGCGGATGCGCAAGTTCCTCCTGATCGCCCTCTTCCTGCCCTTCTTCATCGGCCAGGTGGTGCGGGCCTATGGCTGGCTGATCGTGCTGGGCAGTGAGGGGCTGATCAATACGGCGCTCGGCGCGCTGGGCCTGCCGCGCCTCGACCTGATCTACAACTACCCCTCGGTGATTTTCGGCCTGACGCAATACATGCTGCCCTTCGCGGTCCTGATGATGGTGCCGGCGGTGGCGGCCATCGGCGAGGAGGTGGAACTGGCCTCCGAAGGCCTCGGCGCCAACTGGATGCAGACCTTCCGGCATGTCGTGCTGCCGCTGGCCAGGCCCGGGTTCATCGGCGCCGGCATCGTCGTCTTCACGCTGTCGCTGACCGATTTCGCCATGCCGGAGATTCTCGGCGGCGGCACCTCGGACTTCATCGCGTCGTCGATCTACGACAGCTTCTTCCAGATCTCGAATTTCGGCCTGGGTGCGGCCATCGCCATGGTGCTGGTCGGCATCGGCAGCGTGCTGGCCGCAGCCATGTTCATCCTGGTGGGCACCGGCACGCTGGGCATGACCGGCGGCGGCAGGGACACCGGCCGATGAGGGGGCGCCGCGGCAAGGCCGTCTTCCTGTGGACCGTGGTCGGCTTCTGCATCGTCACGCTCAGCCTGCCGACCCTGATCATCATCGGCGCCTCGTTCACCGCCGGGGAGATCATCCAGTTCCCGCCCGACGGCTTCTCGCTGCGCTGGTACGAGCGGCTGTGGAACCTCGACAGCTTCCAGGACGCGCTCTGGCGCTCGCTCTACGTCTCGGTCATCTGCACGGTGATCGCCATCCCGGTCGGCGCGCTGGCGGCGATCGGCACGGTTCGCTACCGGCTGCGCTTCCGGCGCACGCTGCAGGTCTATCTGCTGCTGCCCTTCACCATCCCGCTGGTGGTCTCCGGCATCGGCCTGATGCTGGTCTTCGGCGAGGTGCGCATCCTGGGCCAGCTCTGGCCGGTCGGCGTGGCGCTGTGCGTCATCAACCTGCCCTTCATGATCTGGGCGGTCGGCGCCTCGGTGAACAGCCTCGACCCGGAGCTGGAGAACGCCGCGGCCAACTGCGGCGCCGCCCCGGTGCAGGTCTTCCTCACCGTCACCCTGCCGGCGGTGACGCCCGGCATCATCACCGGCGGCCTGCTGATGTTCGTGCTCGCCTTCAACGAGTTCCTGGTCAGCCTGTTCCTCGTCGACAGCCGCATCGTCACCCTGCCGGTGCAGATCTACAACAACATCCGCAGCGTCATCACGCCCGACCTCGCCGCCGTCTCGGTGGTCTACATCCTGTTCGCCGTGGTCGCCGTCTGGCTGCTCGACCGCATCGTCGGGCTCGAGATCTTCCTGCGCTCGCGATGACACGCAACCTTGCAACCGGGATCCGCCGATGACCCAGCCCGCGCCGATCGCCTTCCACACCCTCGCCGACCTGACGGCCGAGCAGCGTGCCAGCCTCACCCGGCGGGCGGAGGCCGATCTCGACAGCTTCGTGGACCGCGTGCGCCCGATCATCGAGGCGGTGCGCGACGAGGGGGACATGGCCCTCGCCCGTTTCACCCGGGAGTTCGACAAGAGCCCGGTGGAGCCCGATGCCATCGCCGCCACCGAGGCCGATTTCGAGCGCGCCTTCCAGGCCCTCGACCCGGCGATGATCGAGGTGCTGGAATTCGCCTCGGAGAACATCCGCCGCTTCCACGAGGCGCAAATGCCCGAGGAGATGTGGATGAAGGAGGTGCGCCCCGGCCTCTTTGCCGGCGACAAGGTGCGCCCGATCGACAGCGTCGCCTGCTACGTGCCGCGCGGCAAGGGCGCCTTCCCCAGCGTGGTGCTGATGACCACCATCCCCGCCGTGGTCGCCGGCGTGCCCAACCCGGTCATCATCACCCCGCCCGGCCCCGACGGCCGGATCGACGACGCCACGCTGGTGGCCGCGCGCATGGCCGGGATCGACCGGGTCTACAAGGCCGGCGGCGCCCAGGGGGTGGCCGCCGTCGCCTACGGCACTGAGACCGTGCCGCGCTGCGTGAAGATCGTCGGACCGGGCAGCCCCTGGGTGGTCGCCGCCAAGCGGCTGCTGGCCGACCGCATCGACCCCGGCCCGCCGGCGGGCCCGAGCGAGGCCATCATCCTCGCCGACGACACCGCCAATGGCCATGTCGCCGGCCTCGACCTGCTGATCGAGGCGGAGCACGGGCCGGACAGCTCGGCCTATCTGGTCACCGGCTCGCGCCGCGTGGCGGAGGAGGCGCTGGCGGCGATCCCCGGCTACTGGCAGCGCATGGGAGCCCAGCGGGTCGACTTCTCCTCGTCCGTGCTCGGCGGGCCGCGCGGCGGCGTGGTGCTGGCCCGCGACATGGACGACGCCATCGCCTTCGTGAACGAGTACGCGCCCGAGCACCTGGAGATCCAGAGCAAGGAGCCATTCGCCCATCTCGGCCGTATCGAGAATGCCGGCGAGGTGCTGCTGGGCGAGCACACGCCGGTGTGCATTGGCAATTTCGTGCTCGGCCCCAACGCCGTCCTGCCCACCAACCGGGCCGCGCGAACCCACTCGCCCCTCAGCGTCTTCGACTATCTCAAGCGCATGTCGGTGGGTTACGTCACCCGCGCCGGGTATGACAGCGTCGCCGGCCATGTGCATGCCTTCGCCACCTATGAGGGCTTCGACGCGCACGCCAACGCGGTCTCCAGCCTGCGCGAGGAAGCCTGGGCGAAGGGGCGAACATGAGCGCCGCCATCCGGCTCTACGCGCCCGGCGACCTGCGGGTCGAAGAGGTCGACGAGGCGCCGGCACCGGCGGCCGGGGAAGTGCGCATGCGGGTCGAGCGCGCCGGCATCTGCGGCTCGGATCTGCACAATTTCCGGACGGGCCAGTGGATCTCCCGCTCGCCATCGATCCCGGGGCATGAATTCGTGGCCCGGGTGGAGGCGGTCGGCGACGGCGTGGCGACGCTCAGCATCGGCGACCGCGTGGTGGCCGACAGCCGGGTGACCTGCGGGCGCTGCCCTGCCTGCCGCGCGGGCCACCCGATCCACTGCACCGCCATGGGCTTCGTCGGCGAGGTCAACGATGGCGGCTTCCAGCGCTTCGTCACCCTGCCCGCCCACCAGGTCTCGGCCCTCGCCGATCCGTCGCTTCCGGCCGGCGTCGCCGTGCTCGCCGAACCGGTCGCGGTGGCCCTGCACGCGGTCAATCGACTCGGCGCCCGGACGGACCGGCCGGCACTGGTCGTCGGCGCCGGGCCGATCGGCGCGCTGGCGGCGCTGCTCCTTGTCCACCGGGGGGTCGAGACGGTGATGCTGGCAGACCGCAATGCCCACCGGCTCGACTGTGCCGCCCTGGCCAGCGGCGCCACCCCCGTGTCGCTTGGTGACCTGCCGCACCGGCCGGCGTTTGCCATCGACGCCACCGGCTCGGCCGCGGCGGTCGGGCAGACACTGACGGAGCTGGAGGGCGGCGGCCGTATCGCGCTGGTCGGCCTCTTCCACGGCAGCGCGGACCTGCCGATGAACGCGGTGGTGGAGCGCGGGCTCGACATCGTCGGCTGCGCCGCCTTCGATGACGAGCTGGACGAGGCCATCGCCCTGCTGTCGCCGCTGGCCGACCGCCTCGCAGGCCTGTCCGCCGATCCGGTGCCGATCCGCGGCGTGCCCGACGCCTATGCCGACCTGCTGTCGGGGGAGAGCGCGGTGATCAAGGCGACCATCGACCCGTGGCTGGACTAGGAGCCGACGCCCCCGACCCGGCCGCGACGGGCGCGATCCGCGAGGCCGTGCGGCTGGGGGAGTTCGAGCGCGCCGCCACGCTCGCCGCCGACTTGCTGTCGGAGGCCACGGGCCAGCCGGTCACCGCCTGCACCATCAACCGGGACATCTACTCCCTCAACTCGGTCAACGGCTTCGCCGAGCTTGGCGACGGCACCGCCATCTTCTTCAAGTTCCATCAGGAGGAAGGTGAGGAAGCGGGCGTGGCGGAATACTACAACGCCCGGGTGCTGCGTGAGGCCGGCTACGATGTCGACCTGCCGATCGCCGCCTCCCACCGTCCCGGCCGCCAGGTCCTGGCCTACCGCCGGCGCCACGCCCGGCGCCTGTCGGATGTCTGCAGCGGGCTCGAACGCCGGAACGACGACGCCGACGACGCCCTCCTGCACCGCGTGATTGCGGCGCAACAGCGGGCCGACACGCGGGCCGCGGCGATCGCGCGCGAGACCCTGCTCTGGGCGAGCGCGGCGGACATCGCCCGGGAGCCAATCCATCAGCTCTTCCACCGGCGGGTCGTCGATGACGGGGCGCCGGGTCTGCCGGGCGGCCGGGCACGGCGTTTCTATGTCGACGGCCGCTTCGATTTCGCCGGTCCACCGGGCAAATGGTCTGGCAGCTGGTCCGGGGACTGGCGGGCGATCCGGGACCTCACATGGCGCATCAACGGCACCGACTATCCCATTACGTTGACTGAGGCTTTCGGTGCCGTGCAGCGGCGTCTCGATCCCGCCGCGCTCGGTCCCGGACCGGCCGTCACCGCGCATGGCGATGCCCACAACGCCAATGTCTGGTTCGAGGAGGGTGCGGAGGACCGGCTGGTGCTGTTCGATCCCGCCTTCGCCGGCCTGCACCTGCCGGCGCTGCTGGCCGAGGTGAAGGCGACCTTCCACAACGCGCTGGCCCATCCCTTCTGGCTCTACGAGCCGGACGAAGCCGCGCGGCGCTACCAGGCCACGGTCACGGTGGCCGACGGCGTCATCTCGGTCGAGACCGACTGGACGCCAGGCCCGCTGCGCGATGCCTTCCTGGAGAGCAAGGCGAGGCGATTCTGGCGCCCCCTGCTCGGCGAACTCGCGGCGCGCGGCTGGCTCGCGGCGGACTGGGAGGCGACGGTGCGCGCGGCGCTCTTCGCCTGCCCGACCCTGGTGATGGATCTGACGGCCGGCGGCCGCCCCGGCCACAACAGCTCAGGCCACAACAGCTCCGGCCACAACCGCACCAGCTCCGCCATCGGGTTCGCCGTCGCGATCATGTGCGCCTGCCCACCCGAAAGCGGCTCCGACCCGGTCAGCCGGTTCCTCGACCTGTGCCGGCCCTGAGGCGGATCGTCAGTCCACTGTCTCGAAGGCCTGTCGGGAGGGGTCGTAGACACGCAGCACGCAACTGCGGATATCGATGTACCACCCGTGCAGCCTGAGCTTGCCCTCGCCCACCCGCTCGCGAATGAAGGGGAAGGTCATGAGGTTCTCCAGGCTGACGAGGACCGCGCTCTGCTCGCAAATGCGCGCCTTCTCGTCATCGCTGGCGTCCGGCATGGTGCCCTGCACGCGGAGATAGGCCGAGCGCACCAGGCTCATCCACGGCGCGATGAAATCGTCCGCCCCCGCACCCGACGGCGCCTTGCTGAACAGCGATCGGATGCCGCCGCAATGCGCGTGGCCGAGCACGACGAGGTGGTCGACCTTGAGATGGCGCACGGCGAATTCCAGCGCGGCGCTGGTGCCGTGGTACTGGCCCCCCTCCTCGAACGGCGGCACCAGATTGGCGACGTTGCGGACGATGAACAGATCGCCCGGATCGGCCTGCAGCACGATCGTCGGATCGACGCGGGAATCGGCGCAGGCGATCAGCGCCGTCTTCGGGTGCTGCCCCTGGTCGACCAGTTTCTCGTAGGTGCCTCTCTCCTCCTGGAAACGGCCCGATCTAAAGGCGCGAAAGCCGTCGGTGAGTTTGCCGATGGGATCCATTGACTCTCTGACTCGGTGCTTGGGTGATGGCGCGCCATGCTAGACGAACCACTTGCCTCCGCACCAGCCCGGATACCGGTCCAGGATTCCGGCCCCGCGGCCGCGCTAGACAGGATTCGCATACCTTGACGGAAGCGCTCGCGCGATTCCGTCAAGGTATGATCCGTACTAGTCGAAGGTTCTCGGCCCCTCGTCGCGGATCAGCTGCATGGTGTTGCAGCGGATGCCGCCGCCATATTTGTGCACCTCGCTGTAGTCGACGGGGATCACCTCGACCTTGCGCGCCTCCAGCAGCTTGCGGGTCTTCTCCGCCGCGGCGTTCATGATCATGAGGCGGGGTTCGATGGTGATGGCGTTGGTCGGGAAGTGCCAGATCTCCTCGTGCGGCACCTCGATCAGGTCGTAGCCGATGGCGTGGAGGCGGCGGATCGTCTCGTAGTCGCACCAGGGCGGGTAGATCAGCGCCGTGCGCTCGTCGATCGGGGCGATCCACATGTCGGCGTGCATCCAGCCCGGCACGTTCTCCTCGTACCGGTAGAGCGGCCCCGGCGAGCGGGCGAGCCAGACCTCGCGATAGCCGGCGCGCTTGAGGATCGGGATCACCTGCTCCGCGCCCTCCATGTTGCAGTCGGTGGAGAGCATCAGCACGATGAAGTCGTCGCTCATTCGGGTGGAGGCGCCGATCTCGCAGACCCCGTGGCCGTGCACGGTGTAGAGGATGGGGCAGCCGATCTCCATCAGGAACTTCGAGACGTAGCGCGAGCGGCCGCGCCAATAGGGGGCGGATTCGCGCGGGATGATCGCCCCGCCATTGACCACGAAGCCGGCCGCCGCGGAGATGCTCCGCTTCAGCGGCCCGTAGGCCGAGCGCGGCGGATCCTCCGCCCAGGTCTGGTAGTGCACGGTGATGTCGAGCGAGCGGTAGAGATCGGCCAGCGCGGCGTGCTGCTCCTGCATCAGGGACAGGTCCGGGGTGTTGCCGTCGAAGACGAAGAAGGCGCTGTCGCGCTCGTAGATCTTCTTCACCTCCGTCTCCGTCGGCGGCACCATCGCGACCTCGCGCAGCCTTCCGATGCCCTGGGCACCCCAGGGCTTGCCCCAGATCAGCTCCAGCTCGTCCAGATAGGACACCTCGGCGTGGTATTTGTGATATTGCGGCGTCTTGCCGTGCTCGTAATAGGGAAAGCTGGCGAGCTCGTCGGTTGGCGGCGACTGGTCGGGCATGGCTGCGGTTGCTCCTGGTTGCGGGCTCAGAGCCCGAGAATGCGTTCGCGGATGTCGGGCATGGCAAGAAGCTCGTCCGCCCGTCCCGCGGTCGCGATGGTGCCGTTCTCCAGCACATAGCCGTCATCGGCGATCTGCAGCGTCGTCTCGACGTCCTGCTCGACGATCAGCACGGTGACGCCCTGGTCGCGGATCGTCGTCACGGTGTCGAAGACCAGATCGGCCATCTTCGGCGCCAGACCGAGGCTGGGCTCGTCGAGCAGCAGCAGGCGGGGCCTGGCCATCAGCCCGCGCGCCAGCGCCAGCATCTGCTGCTCCCCGCCCGACAGGCTGCCGCCGGCCTGGCGGCGCCGCTCCTTCAGGCGCGGGAAGAGCTGGTACATCGCCTCGATGGTGGTTTCCCGTTCGCCGCGGGCACGTCGGGAGAAGGCGCCGAGCCTCAGCGTGTCCTCGACGGCGATGTCGGGAAAGACGAGGCGGCCTTCCGGCACCAGGACCAGGCCCTGCTCGACCCGCCGGTGCGTCGGCTCGCGGGCGATGTCCCGACCGTCGAGCCGGATCGCCCCCGCCCGCGCCGGCACCAGGCCGGCCAGCACCCGCATCAGCGTCGTCTTGCCGGCGCCGTTGCTGCCGATCACCGCGGTGATCGTGCCTTCGCGGACGGCGAGATCGATGCCCTGCAGCACCGTGCTGGGGCCGTAGCCGGCGACCACGCCGGAGAGCTCGAGCAGCGTGCTCACGCCCGCCTCTTGCCGAAATAGGCCTCGATCACCTCGGCGCTGCCGGCGACCTCGTGCGGGTCGCCGATCGCCACCACCCGGCCGTGGTGCATGACGACCAGCCGGTCGGACAGCCGCAAGAGCGCCTTCATCACGTGCTCGATGATCAGGATGGTCATGCCGTGCCGGACCTTCAGGTCGCGCACCAGCTCGATGGTCTCGGCGACCTCCGCCGCCGTCAGCCCGGCCATCACCTCGTCCAGCAGCACCAGCCGCGCGCCCGTGCCCATCACCCGCGCCACCTCCAGACGCTTGCGCCCGGCGAGCGTGAGCGAGCCGGCGAGGTCATCGCCGCGCGGGCCGAGGCCGAAGGCGTCGAGGATCGCCTGCGCCTTCTCCTCCGCCCGCTTGCGCTGCCGCTCGCCGCCGGGGCCGTACATCACCGCGATGGCGACGTTCTCGCGCACGCTCAAGCCCGCAAAGGGGCGGACGATCTGGAAGGTACGCCCGATGCCGCGATGGCAGATCGCCGCCGGCGACAGCCCGTCGATACGCGCGCCGTCGAAGCTGATCCGCCCGGAAGTCGGCCGCAGGTTCCCGGCGATCAGGGCCAGCAGCGTCGTCTTGCCCGCGCCGTTGGCGCCCATCAGGCCGACGATCTCGCCCGCGCCGACATCGAAGCTGACATCGCTCAAGGCCGCGAGGCCGCCGAACTGCTTGGAGACCCGGTCGATGGCGAGCAGGCTCATGACCCCGCCTCCCGCCGACGCCGGGCGATAAGGCCCGTCAGGCCGCCGGCGATACCCTTGGGCACCAGCAGGACGAAGAGGATGAGCAGCGCGCCGAGGATGATCATGTAGATCTCCGGCGCGTTCACCAGCAGCGTCTCCGACAGGATCATCAGAAAGGCCGCGCCCAGGATCGGGCCGCGCACGTCGTCGCTGCCGCCGATGATGGCGATGGTGACGATGGTGAAGGAGGTGATCGGGTTGAAGACGTGGATGGTCTCGAAATAGGTAGTCCGGAGCACCATCACCGCGCCGACCATGCCCGGCACGAAGGCCGAGAGGGCGAAGGCGATCACCTTCAGCCGGGTCACCGGGACGCCGGTCGTCTCCGCCGCCGTCTCGTCCTCGCGGATGGCGCGCAAGCCAGAGCCGAGGCGGCTGTGCGAAACGAGGAAGGCGAGCGCCGTGGCGACCAGCGCCAGGATCACGATCCAGTAGTAGAGCGTCTCGATCAGCGGAGCGCCGAAGATCAGCCGCCCGGCACGGCCGAGCCCGGCCTCGATGTTCACGACGATGAACTTGACGAGTTCCGAGACGCCGAAGGTGAGGATGACGAAATAGGGCCCTCGCACGCGCAGGCAGGGCACGCCGATGGCGACGGCGAGCAGAACGCAGGCGAGCCCGGCGCCGAGGATGGCGAGCTCGAACGGCACCTGGCCCCAGGTCAGCACCATCACATAGGCGCCGAGCCCGTAGAAGACGGCGTGACCGAGCGAGAGGTAGCCGGTCAGGCCCGAGAGGATCACCCAGCTCTGCACCAGCCCGACCCACATGAAGAAGGTCAGCGCCACGCCGAGCCAGTAGCCGGTGGTCAGCGCCGGCAGCAGCAGGCCGGCGGCGAACAGGATCGCCAGGACCAGCGGCAGGATGGCCGTCCGGTTCATCGCTGCCGCCGCTTGCCGAACAGGCCCTCGGGCCGGATCAGCAGGATGGCGATGAAGACGCCGTAGAGAAGGATCGAGCGGTAGCTGGCGGAGGTCAGCGCCACGCCATAGGTCTCCACCACCCCCAGCAGCAGGCCGCCGACCAGGCTGCCGGTCAGGTTGCCGAGCCCGCCCAGGATGATCACGATGAAGGCGGCGATGGTGTAGGGAAAGCCCATGAAGGGCGAGACCTGCTCGATCATCGCCACCAGCCCGCCGGCAAGGCCGGCGACGCCGAAGCCGAGCGCGAAGACGGCCATGTTGGTGCGCGTGATGTCGATGCCGACGAGCGCGGCGGCGTCGCGCTGCTGGATGATCGCCCGGATGGCGAGGCCCAGCGTCGTCAGGCGGAACAGCGCCAGGCAGCCGAAGCAGGCGGCGAGCCCGACGATGATGACCACCAGACGGTCGGCGCCGATGCGCAAGGCCCCGATCTCGATGATCTCGTCGAGGAAGGAGATGCCGCGCGGGCTGGCGGTGAAGGCGAGCGCGGCCAGATTCTGCAGGATCACCGAAACGCCGAAGAAGATCAGCAGCGAGTTCGCCTCCACCCGAGCCATCAGCTCGCCCGAGCGCAGCATCGGCCGCAAGACCGAGCCGAACAGGGCAACGCCCAGCAGCGCCGCCGCCAGCGCCGCGGCGACGGTGGCGATGAACGGATTGAGACTCGCCAGCGTGAAGCCCCAATAGACCACGTAGCCACCGATCATGACGATCTCGCCATGGGCGATGTTCAGAAGGCGCATGGTCCCGTAGATCAGGTTGAGACCGAGCGCCAGGAGCGCGTAGAGCGTCCCCAACACCAGCGCAGAGGCGAGGAGCTGGGGCGACAGGAGAAGGTCCATCATTCGCCCAGGAGACGTGCCGCCCCGAAGCGCGGCGGGCCTGAGTGCCCGACCCGCCGCGTGTCCGGGACCGGCCCCTATTCGCCGATCGGCTGGTAGTCCGCCGTCGCTTCGGCCGGCGGCCAGACGATCTCCGCCACGCCGCCCTGCAGCTGCAGCAGCATGGTCGGTGTGGTGGCGTTCTGCACGCCGTCGAAGGCGATGTCGCCGTTAATGGTCTGGAAGGTGCCGGTCGAGATCGCCTCGCGCAGCGCGTCGTGATCGAGGCCGGCCTCGGCCACCGCCTGCTCCAGGATTTCCATCGACATGTAGGCCAGCACGGAGTCGAGATAGTCGGGCGGGAAGCCGAACATCTCGGTGTAGTCGTCGAAGAACTCGCGCGCGCCCGGCCAGTCGTCCCGGTTGGGTGACCAGTGGCCGATGGTGACGATGCCGTTCGCCGCCTCGCCGAAGATCTGGCTGAAGAAGGCGATGGTCGGTCCGACCAGCACGAACTGGAACGGCGCCTCGATGCCGACCTCGCGCGCCTGGTTCATGTACATCACGCTCTCGCCCGGATAGGTGAGCGAGAGGATGGCGTCGGCTTGCGCGTTCTGCGCCTGCACCAGCATGGCGGTGATGTCGTTGGTGCCGGGCGGGAAGGTTTCGTTGACGACGATCTCCAGCCCCGCCTCCTCCAGCGCCGGCACGACGTACTCGTAGACCTCCAGCGAGAAGGGAAGCTGCAGCGCCATCACGGCGACGCGGCTGTAGCCGTTCTCCTGGATGATCTCGACCAGCCGTTCGGCGATGCGGTCGGGAATGGCGGAGGTCGGGAACCAGATGTTGCCGGGTGCCACCTCCTGCAGCTGCACCGACGCCGCCGTGTTGCCGACGACCGGGAACTGGTAGCGCTCCAAGACGCCAACGATAGGGAAATGCAACGCCGTGCCCCAGGGTGCCGCCAGCAGGTCGACCTCGTCGTCGGTGATCAGCGACTCGTAGATGCGCACCGCCTGGCCCTGGTCGGACTGGTCGTCATAGACCACGAACTCGACCGGCCGGCGCTCGCCGTCGACCAGCAGGCCACCCTCGGCGTTCACCTCCGACTGCCAGAGCTCGTAGGCGGTCTGCTGCGACACGGCCGCGTCGGCGAAGATGCCGGTCTGCGAGATCGAGTAGCCGATCCGCACCGGCTCCTGCGCCGTGGCCAGCGATGATGTGAGCGCGATGGCGCTGGTGGCGATCGCCGCTCCCAAGAACCTTTCAGCCTTCATTCCCTGTCTCCCTAGTCCCTGCGATTGCCTTGTTGTTCCGCTTGCATGCCGGCGCGATCAGTCCCGCGACGGTACCTTGCCGAGCGCGGCCAGGATGCGCTCCGGCGTGTAGGGCTGCCGCGACACCGAGGCACCAAGCGGCGCCAGCGCGTCGTTGATGGCGTTCAGCACGGCGCCCGGCGCGCCGATGATGCCGGCCTCCCCCGCGCCCTTGGCACCGAGCCCGGACTCGGCGGTCGGCGTCTCGATATGCGCGACCTCGATATCCGGCATCTCGCCCGCCATGGGCAGCAGATAGTCGATGAAGGAGCCGTTCTGCAGCTGCCCCTCCGCATCATAGACCAGTTCCTCGTAGAGCGTGTTGCCGATCCCCTGGACGATGCCGCCGCGGATCTGGTCGTCGAGCAGCATGGGGTTCACCACGGTGCCGCAATCCTCCACGCACCAGACCTTCAGGACCGTCACGAAGCCGGTTTCCGGGTCGACCTCGACATGGCAGCCCATGGCGCCATTGGTGTAGAGGAACATCCGGCTGCGCACCGAGAACTGCTCGGTCACGGCGATCTCCGGATGGGTGTCGGGCGCGAACTCCGTGGTGCGGAAGTGGATGGCGTGGCCCAGCTCGCGCAAGGTCATGCGCGCCTCGCCTGACGCAACGTCGACGATGGCGCCGTCGCGGATGTCCAGCGTCTTGCCATGCGCCTGCAACAGCTGGCCGGCCAGGCCCAGAATGTTCGCCCGCAGGCGCACGCCGGCCTTGCGCGCCGCCTCGCCGGCGATCGCCGTGGCGCGCGAGGCCCATGTGCCGCCGCCATAGGGCGTGGCGTCGGTGTCGCCCATCAGCACGCGGATATCGGTGTGGGCGACGCCGACGGCAGCCGCCGTCACCTGGGCGATCACCGCCTCGGCGCCCTGGCCCTGCTCGCTCACCCCGACCAGGCAGGTCAGCGCGCCCGACGGCTCCAGCCGCACGGTGCAGGTGTCCTGGGCGCTGATCGGCGCGCCGCCCTCGCCATAGATCGCCGGGCTGGGCGCGGTGCCCTCGACGAAGCAGGCGAGGCCGATGCCGCGATAGATGCCGCGCTCGCGCAGCGCGGCCTGTTCGCGCCGCAGGCCGTCATAGTCCATCAGCGCCGCCAGCTTCTCCAGCGCAGCCTGCTGGGACAGGCTCTCGAACGGCATGCCCGAGGCTGTGGTATAGGGATAGGCGTCGTCGGGGATCAGGTTGCGGCGGCGGAAGTCGAGCGGGTCGATGCCGGCCGCCCGCGCCGCCTTGTCGATGATCCCCTCGCCCACCGAGCAGGCGATCGGCATGCCCACGCCGCGCAGCTGGCACATCACGTTCTTGTTGGTGAACACCACCTTGCCCGCCGCCTTGAACGCCGGGATATGGTAGGGCGAGCCGGTGAAGGTGCAGACCAGCAGCGCCTCGATGCCGCTGGAGCGCGGATAGACCGAATAGGGACCGATCGCCGTCAGGTCGTCGATCTCCAGCGCCGTGATCCTGCCCTCGGCGTCGAGGCCGAGCCTGGCCTTCACCCGGTGGTCCCGGCAATGCACGTCGGAGACGAAGCTTTCCAGCCGGTCGGCGATGAACTTCACCGGCCGCTTCAGCATCATAGACAGGATCGCCGTTGCCACCTCGTCGCCATAGGTGTGGATCTTCAGCCCGAAGGCGCCGCCGACATCGGGACAGACGACGCGGACGCGGTGCTCGTCCAGCCGCAGGTGCTTGGCGAAGACGTACCGCATGATGTGCGGCACCTGGGTGGCGAAGGTCAGCGTCAGCCGCTGCTCGGCCGGATCGAACTCGGCGACGATGCCGCGCGGTTCCAGTGGCGCCAGGGTCTGGCGGCCGATATGGAAGGTCTCCTCCACCACTGTAGCCGACCGGGCGAAGGCTTCCTCCACCCCCGGCGGATCGATGTCCATGCGCCAGAACAGGTTGTCGCCCATCTCCGGGCTCACCACACGCGTCGCCGGGTCGAGGGCGGTTTCCATGTCGACCACGGCCTCGAGCGGCGCGTAGTCCACCTCGACCAGCTCGGCCGCGTCCTCGGCCTCCGCCCGGCTCTCCGCCACCACCGCCACCACCGGTTCGCCCTGGAAGCGCACCCGGTCGATGGCCAGGGCGTGCTGGGGCGGTGATTTCTGGCCCGGCAGGTTGGTGATCGTGGCGACCCACGGGTCGTGCCACTCGGCGATCTCGGACCCGGTGACGACGGCGACCACGCCCGGCGCCGCCTTCGCGGCCGCCACGTCGATGCCGGTGATGTCCGCCGCCGCGAAGGGCGAGCGGACATAAACCACATGGGCGACGCCGGCCACCGCCACGTCGTCGACATAGCGGCCCCTTCCGTGCAGGAAGCGGCGGGACTGGGGGCGCGGCAAACGCTCGCCGATGGGCGCGCGTACGCTGGCGCTGTCCGGCGGCGTCATCGCGTGTCTCCGTCTTTGTCGGCGCTGACGCCATCGGCATTCACGACCGTGTCGATGGCGTCGACGATCGCCTGGTAGCCGGTGCAGCGGCAGAGATTGCCGGAGATGTGCTCGCGGATTTCCTGCCGGCTGACCGGCCCGCCGCGTGCCTTCAGGCTGGCGGCGGTCAGCAGCATGCCGGGCGTGCAGAAGCCGCACTGCATGGCGTTGCGGGCATAGAAGGCCTCCTGCAGGTCGGCGATCTCGCCGGAATCGGCCACGCCCTCGATGGTCTGGATATCGGCGCCGTCGAGCTGCGCGGTCAGGGTCAGGCAACCGCGGATGATCGCGCCGTCGGCGCGCACCGTGCAGGCACCGCACACGCCGTGGGCGCAGCCGACATGCGTGCCGGTGAGGCCGAGATGATCGCGCAGGAAGTCGACGATGGTCAGGCGCGCGGGAATTGTCGCCTCGATGCGGCGGCCGTTGACGGTCAGGGAGACGGCGATCGGCTCAGGCATCCGCGCCCTCCCCGGTCAGGGTGGCGACGGCACGGCGCAGCAGGGTGCGGGCGAGATGACGACGCAGTTCCGCGGAGGCGTTCAGGTCGTCGAACGGGTCGAGCTCGGCGGTCAGCGCCTCGCAGGCCCGCGCCAGCGCGGCGTCGTCGCCGGGGCTGCCGTCGAGTTCCGCCATCGCCGCCGTGGCCAGCATCGGACTGGCGCCGACACCGAAGAAGGCGAGGCGCGGCGTGGCCAGGCGGCCGTCGCGCCAGACCGCCAGCGCCGCCAGGCCGACGATGGCGTAGTCGCCATGCCGCCGGGTCAGTTCCTGGAATCTGTGACGTTCCCCCGCCGGCCTGGTCGGCACGTGGACGGCGCGCACCAGCTCGCCCGGCCCCAGATCCGTCTCGTAGAGGCCCTGGAAGAAGTCCGTCGCCGGCACCCGCCGAATGCCGGCCGGACCGGCGATCTCGATCGACGCGTCGAGCGCCAGGGCGCAGGCCGGCCACTCCGCCGCCGGGTCGGCGAAGGCGATCGAGCCGCCGATCGTGCCACGGTTGCGGATCGCCTCGTGGGCGATGTGCGGGGCCGCCGCTGTCATCAGCGGCGCCGCCCGTGCGACCACCTCGCTTCGCAGGATCTCGCTATGGCGCGTCAGCGCGCCGAGCCGGAGGCCGTCCGCGCCGGTCCCGATCCCGCGCAAATCGTCCAGCCGGGTGATGTCGATCAGCAGGTCGGGGCTGGAAAGGCGAAAGTTGAGCGACGCCATCAGGCTCTGGCCGCCGGCGATCAGTTTCGCCTCGTCGCCGTGCTCGCCCAGAAGGGCGATCGCGTGGTCCACAGACCGCGCGCGCTGAAAATCGAACAAGGGGGGTTTCATCGCTCCCGCAGCCCCCGAAACGCTCCCATCAGCCCTCTCCGTTTAAAACAGAATATTATTCATTATTACCAAGCAGCCTACCCCAGAGTGCGGCGCGTCTCAAGCATTCTGCGCGACCTTCAGGACTGGCGCGCCAGGAAATCGAGACAGAGCCGGTCGAAGATCGCCGGCTGCTCGATGTTCGACAAATGGCCGGCATCGGGGATGATCGCGCACTCCGCTCCCGGGATGCGCGCCGCAATGCGTCTGGCCATGTCGGGCGGCGTCAGCCGGTCGTCGGCGCCGGCCAGCACCAGGGTTGGCGCGGCGATGCCTTCCAGGTGGTCGAAGCGGTCCTGCAGCACCGTCGCCTCGATGCTCTTGATATAGCTTTCCTTGTGCAGGGCCGCGAGGCTGTCGTGGAGCTGCCGGAAATGCGCCTCGCTGGCCTTGGGCCCGAGCAGCGACCGCGCGACCGGCCCGGCGATGTCCCTGGGCTCGGCGCCCGCCAGCAGCGGCTTGCGGCGAAGGTCGAGAAAGGCCTGCTGATCCGCCTCGCTGAAATCGCCGAAGCCCATATGGGTGTCGACCAGGATCAGGCTGCGGACGCGGGCCGGATGACGGCCGGCGAGATCCATGGCGATGCGGCCGCCCATTGACAGGCCGATCAGATGCGCCCGCGCGGCCCCGAAATGGTCGAGCACGCGGAGCACGTCGTCGCCGAAATCGCCGAAGGCGAGCTGGCCGTCATAGTCGTCGCTGGCGCCGTAGCCGCGCGCGTCCCAGGCCACGGCGTGATAGCGCCTGGCGAAGACCGGCAGTTGCGCCGCCCAGTTGGTGCGGTTGCCGCCGATGCCGTGCATGAACAGGACCAGGTCGCCGGTGCCCGCATGGTCGACCGCGATGAACGGCGCCGGCCCGATCCGCTCGTGCCCGATCCGGCCGTGCTCGATCGGATCGCGCCCAATCTCCGGCCTGTCGTGCCGACCGATGTGCTGGCCGCCATCGGGGCGGCCCGTCCCTGTAGCCATGCTGTCGCCCGTCCTGCTTCTTGTCGTTTCGACCGAGCCTAGCGAAAGCATCGGCATGAAAAAAGACTTATATTCGGTATTGACAGCCGCCGCCCGCTCGCCTTTGCTCTCAGGCTCAATTCCGCATCCCTCAGGAGGAGGTCCGCGATGTCCATGCAAGCGGCGTTTCGTGCGATCGAGATGAACCCCGGCAAGCTGACCCCGCTCTACCGCCGGCAGTTCGAGATGTCGAAGGTCCGCCCCGGGGAGACCATCGCCTGCATCAGCGACCTGGCGACCAGGCGCGAGTACATCCAGTCCGCCTTCGCCGCGGCGGAGAGCCTGGGCGCGGACATCTACGAGATGTGCGTCAACTCCATTCCCGGATGGACCAAGGTCGGCGTCCCGACGATCGGCAAGTGCAAGGGCACGCTGGATGCGGTCAAGGCCGCCGACCTGATCGTCGTCTTCCATGTGCCGCTGTTCACCCGCTGGCTGAAGGAGGTGATGGACGGCGGCACGCGGGTACTGATGATCATCGACGCGCCGGACGATCTGGAGCAGCTGATGTCGCCGCCCGGCCTGAAGGAGGCGATGTCCTACGCCCATGGGCGCTACCAGAAGGCCCGCAAGGCGCGGGTCACCAGCGCCGCGGGCACCGACTTCACCTGGGAGTGCGGCGAGTATCCGGTGATGACGCAGTGGGGCTTCGCCGACGAGCCGGGCCATTTCGACCACTGGGGCGGCGGCCACATCCACACCTTCCCCAACGAGCGCTCGGCCAACGGCACCGTCGTCTTCCAGCCGGGCGACATCGTCATCCTGCCCTATTGCCGCTACGTCCAGGACGCCGTGCACCTGACCATCGAGGACGGCTTCATCACCCGCATCGAGGGCGGCCTTGACGCCAAGCTGATGCGCGACTGGCTGGAGGACAACAAGGAGGGCGAGGACGACCGGGACCCGTTCGCCGTCTCGCATCTCGGCTGGGGCATGAACCCGCAGGCACGCTGGTACGGCATCGGCCTCAACGGCGACACGCCGGAACGCAATCGCGCAGCCGCCCGCGTCTTCCCCGGCAACTTCCTCTTCTCTACCGGCCCCAACACCCAGGGCGGCGGCAACCGCGCGACGCGCGGCCACTACGACGTGCCGATGCGCGACTGCACGCTGACGCTCGACGACGAGGTGATCATCGACGCGGGGCGCCTGGTCGACCCGAAGATGGTCGTCCAGCGCGTCGCGCTCGCCTGAACCGCAGACACCACCCGGGACCCGCATGCGCATCGAGGACTATCCACCCCAGGAGCCGCTGGGCGAGTTCGCCCAGAAGTACCACGACGAGGCGATCCGTCGGTCCGAAGGACTGGACGGGGCCGAGGTCGCCTATGGCGACGACCCGTACCAGCGTCTGATCGTCTTTGCCGCCGATGGCACGGCGCGCAGCGGCGATGTGCTGGTCTTCCTCCATGGCGGCGGCTGGACCAATGGCTACAAGGAGTGGATGAGCTTCATGGCGCCGGCCCTGACCGCGGCCGGCATCACCTTCGTGACCGCCGGCTACCGGCTGGCGCCTGAGCACACCTTCCCGGCCGGTTTCGAGGACGCGCTCGCCGCCATCGCCTGGGTGCATGGCAATATCGCCGGACATGGCGGCGATCCGGCCCGCATCTTCGTCGGCGGGCACTCGGCCGGCGGGCACTACGCCGCGCTGATGGCGCTCAGGACCGACTGGCAGGCGCGGCACGGCGTTCCGGCCGACATCATCCGCGGCGCGCTGCCGATCTCGGGCACCTTCTACTTCACCGAGGGCTCAGGCCTGTCGGTACGGCCGCGCTTCCTCGGTCCGCCAGCGGAGGGCAACGAGGTCAAGGCCTCGCCGATGACCTATGTCCGTAGCGACGCGCCGCCGATGCTCGTCGCCCATGGCGACCAGGACTTCCCGCACCTGATGCGCCAGGCCGAGGAGTTCGAGGCGGCGATGCGGACAGCCGGCGCCGATGTCGAACGCCTGGTCCTGCCGGGCCGCAACCACGGCAGCGCCAGCTTCGCCGCCGGCGAGGCCGATGGCCCCTGGGTGGTGCCGGCAGTCAGCTGGATGCGCCGCCACTGACGGCGCTGAGCGGCACCTCCCGGCGGGCCTCTTCCGCGCCCAGCAGCAGGTCGGCCACCAGGCTGACGATCGTCTCGATGCGGCGCGAGCGGCCGTGGATGTGCTGGTTGGCGATGAAGCCGTCGAAGGCCATGAAGGCGAGATGGGCGAAGGCGTCGTCGGCCAGCAGGTGCTGGCGCTCCGGCGGCAGGCACTTGGCCATCATCGCCGTGACGCGGGACTCCAGATAGCGAAGCAGGTCGCGGGAATAGCGGTCCTTCGGTCCAGACAGGATCAGGCCCTGGATCAGGTTCACCGCGAAGGCGCCGTCGGCCGCCGGGATCTCGGCCCACAACACCTCGAAGATGCGCGTCAGACGCCGCTTCGGGCTGTCGATCGCCTCCAGCTCCATCTCCAGCTCGTCGATCTTGACCAGCAGCCAGGGCCGGAAGATGGCCAGCACGATCTCCAGCTTGCTGCCGAAATAGACGTAGATGTTCGAAGTCGAGATGCCGGCGTCGTGGGCGATCTGGGCCAGGCTCGTCTTGGTGTAGCCGCGTTCCGCGAAGTTGCGGAAGGCGCTCTGCACGATCGCCTGCCTGACCTCGTCCTTCTTGACCTGCGCCACTGCTCGTCTCCGGCTCGCTCGCTGCCCGGCTATGTAGCCGCCGCCATCTGTTCGGGGAAGATCTCGGCGAAACGCGACCCGGCGTAGAGGGCGCGATCCCAGGCCGGACGGGCGCGGACGCGGTCGAGCCAGCCGGCGACGGCGGGCCGCGCCGCCCAGAAATGGCCGAATCCCAGTTCCTCCATGCGCTGGACGACCGGCGCCAGGCAGATGTCGGCGACGGTGAAATCCTCGCCGGCCAGCCACGGCGCGGCGATCAGCGAGCGGTCCATGCGCTCGACGGTCTCGCCCAGCAGGCGCACGGCCTCGTCGTAATCCTCCTGCGGGAAGCCGGTCTGGCCCATGCGGCGGAAGAAGGCGCGGCGGTTGCTCATGCGCTTGACGGCGTCGTCGAAGACCCCGGCGTCCATCGCCTTGTAGCCGGGAAGCAGCACGTTCTGGAAGGACGGCACCCGCACCGCCATGGAGGGAACCTCGTCGATATAGCGCAACCATTCGCGCATGTGCGCGCGGGCGAAGGCGTCGCGCGGGGTCAGCCGAGGCTCGGGCCGCCAGTCGTCGAGGAACTCGCAGATCACCGTCGACTCCACGATCGGCTCGCCATCGACGATCAACGCCGGGATCACGCCGTTGGGATTGATCTCGAGATACCACGGCTCCAGGTGCTCGAACCGCGAAAGGTCGACGATGCGGCCCTCGAAGGCGAGCCCCTTCTCCTCCAGGCAGAAGCGTACCTTCTGGCTGCAGATCGAATGGTGCAGGTGGTACAGCGTCAACATTTGGCGTTGTTCCTTTAAGCGAATGCCGTTTAATATTCATCATAACGGATAAAGGGCGATCCAAGGAAGCACGGCGGGTGCACGAACGCGAATTTCCTTCATCAGGTCTCGACGGGCCACGGGATCCCGGGCCTCGGGACCTCGGGCCTGGAGCTACCGGGCCGCGCATCGGCGGGTCGCCGCTGATCGACGCGCGCTGCCTGGACAAGGCCTTCGGCGCGACGCGGGCGCTGGACGGCGTCGATTTCGCGATCGCGCGGGGCGAGGTGCATGCCCTGGTCGGCGAGAACGGCGCCGGCAAGTCGACCCTGATCAAGATCCTGTCGGGCGTCTACCGGGGCGATGGCGGCGACATCCTGCTGGATGGCGCGCCCTACCGGCCGGCCTCGCCCGCCGAGGCGCAACAGGCCGGCATCGTCCTGATTCCGCAGGAGCTTCGGATCGTCCCGGCAATGACCGTGGCGGAGAACGTGCTGCTCGGCGCCTGGCCGACAGGGCGGCTTGGCGGCCCCCTGGCGCCTGTCTCGACGCGCCGGATGCGCGAGCGGACCCGGGTTCTGCTGGCCGAGCTCGGCCTCGACATCGACCCGCGGCGGCGCGCCGGCACCCTGCCCTTCGCCGAGCGCCAGCTCGTCGTCATCGCCCGCGCACTCAACCACCGGGCCACCTGCCTGATCCTGGACGAGCCCACGGCCTCTCTGGAAAGCCGCGAGGTGGAACGCCTGTTCGCCCTTGTCGACCGCCTGAAGGCCGCCGGCACCGCGATTATCTACGTCTCCCACCGTCTGGAGGAGATCCACCGCTTGGCCGAACGCACGACGGTATTGCGCGATGGCCGGGTCGTGGCCCGCTACGGCCGCGGCACCTTCACCACCGACGACCTGATCCGCGACATGACCGGGCGCAGCCTGGAGGTGCTGGACCGTCCGCACGTCGCCGGGCGCGGTCCGGTCGTGCTTGAGGCCGCGCTTCCCGGCGACGCGCCCGAGGCGCCGCCGATCCGGCTGTCGGAGCGCACAGTGACCGGGGTTGCCGGGCTGCTGGGCAGCGGCGCGACCGAGGCGATGCTGTCGCTCTACGGCGCCCGTGGGCGCCAGGCCTGCCAGGCCGGCGGCCTCCCGGTGACGGTCGGCAGTCCGCGCGACGCCATCGACCGCCATGTCGGCTTCGTGCCCAGCGAGCGCTCGCTCGGGATCGTGCCGTCGCTCACGGTCTGGGAGAACATCGCCCTGCCGCATCTCGACCGGCTGCGACGCGCCAGGGGCCTTTCGTGGCGGGCGATCCGCGCGCTGGCGGGCGAGGTGGCGCGGCAGCTCGACATCCGCCCGGCGGACCCGACGCTGCGCGCCGGTTCGCTGTCCGGCGGCAACCAGCAGAAGGTCCTGTTCGCGCGCTGGCTGGTCGAGCGCATGACGATCCTGCTGCTCGACGAGCCGACGCACGGTATCGATATCGGCGCCAAGGCGCGCATCGACCTCCTGATCCGGCAGTTCGCCGAGGAAGGCGGTGCGGTGATGATGGCCTCCTCAGAATTCCACGAACTTCTCAAGTTGTCCGACGAGGTGCTTACCATGCGCCATGGCCGCATCACGCGCCGGCTGGAACGCGGTCGCCCGGACTATTCCGAGCTGACACTGCGCAACGAACTGGGTGGCTGAGATGAGCAGCAGCGATCAGGCCGCGGGGAGCACCGCCCCCCGCCGGCGTCCCCTCGCGGCGACCCTGTCGGTGCTGCTGAACCAGGCGCCGCTCCTGGTGCTGATCGCCCTGTGCGTCGGCACGGCGCTCGACGAGCCGCGCTTCCTGTCGCCCATCAACCTGACCAACATCACCCTGCAGGCCTCCGTCCTGGCGGTCGTCGCCATGGGCATGACCTATGTCATCATCGCCGGCGGCTTCGATCTCTCGGTCGGTTCCATCGTGGCGCTGTCGGGCTGCATCGGGGCCATGGTGATGCTGGAGTTGGGGCCGATCGTCGGCGCCCTGGCGGGCGTCGCCATCGGTGCCGCCGTCGGCGCCGTCAACGGCTTCTTCGTCGCCTATCTCAGGCTCAACCCGTTCATCGCCACGCTGGGCACCATGGTGGCGATCCGCGGCCTCGTGCTGCTGATCACCCATGCCCAACCGATCGTCGGCGATGAGGGCCTGCCGCGCAGCTTCGTGCTCTACGGGCGCGAGCGCTTCCTCGGCCTGCCGCTGCTGACCTGGACACCCATCGTCCTCTTCTTCATCCTCGCCTACGTGCTGGAGCGCACCGCCTATGGCCGCAAGCTCTACGCCGCCGGCGGCGGGCCGGAAGCGGCCTTCCTTGCCGGCATCCCGGTCAAGCGCATCAAGGCGTCGAGCTATGTCTGGTCGGGCGGCCTGGCCGGCGTGGCCGGCGTGATGCTGGCCGCCCGGTTGCAGAGCGGGCAGCCCACCTCCGGCGAGTTCTACGAGCTGCTCTCCATCGCCGCCGTGGTGCTCGGCGGCGCCTCGCTCTATGGCGGCGAGGGCCGGCTCTACAAGACGATCATCGGGCTGATGATCATCGTCGTGCTCTCCAACAGCCTGAACCTGATGAACGTGGACAGCCACTGGCAGGATATCGCCATCGGTGGTGTCATCCTGCTGGCGGCATCGGTCGACCAGCTGCGCCACCGGCTGCGATGACGCAAGGTCCGATCGAGATGAACCGAACCGGCGCGGCCCGTCGGACTCGCCCGCGAGACAGAGCCAACAGACCGAGGAGATGACCATCATGATACGCAAGCTGACCGTTCCCGCCGTGCTGGCCGGCATGGCCACTCTTTCGACGCCGGCCGGGGCGGAGACCATCGGGGTGGCGCTGGCCTCCTCGACCAATCCCTTCTACATCGCCATGCTGCAGGGCATCGAGGCGCGCGCGGCGGAACTCGGCCACGAGGTCGTCGCCGTCTCGGCGGACGAGGACGTGGTGGCCCAGGTCGACGGTGTGCTCGATCTCGTCGCCCGCGACGTCGACGGCATCCTGATCTCCCCGATCGACGCCGTGGCCACCAACCAGGCCTACGAGGCGGCACACGACGCCGGCATCCCCATCGTCTCGATCGCGCGGCATTCCGCCTCGGAGTTCCAGACCCTGTTCGTGGCCATGGACGAGGTGCAGATCGGCCGCGACATCGCCAACTGGCTGATCGAGGCGATCGGCGGCGAGGGCGAGGTGGCGATGATCGCCGGCCCCTCCGGTGCTGCCACCTTCCGCAACCTGGCCCAGGGCTTCCGAGAGGTGGTCAACGCCGACGACGCCGTCACCATCGTCTTCGAGACCGAGGTGGCGCTGACCCGCGAGGAAGGTCTGCGGGTGGCCGAGGACATCCTCGTCGCCCATCCGGAGGTCGACGGCATCTACGGCGGCAATGACGAACTCGCCCTGGGCGCGGCGCAGGCGGTGGCCGCGGTCGGCATGACCGGCGACATCGTCATCACCGGCATGAACGGCGTGCCGCCCGCCATCGCCGCGGTGCGCAATGGCGATATCGGCCTCACGGTTCAGCTGAACCCGGTCGCCTGGGGCCGGCTGGGCGTGGACACCATGGACACCATCTTCGACGGCACCATTCCCGACCAGGAGGTGTTCATCGACCACCGGCTGGTCGACGCCTCGAACGTCGACTGAAACGGGCTGACACCTCGGACCGGCTCACCGAACCGGCTGGTCTGACTGGCTGATCGGGCGGAGCCCAGGCATGGCGGCCTGGCTCCGCCCGCCCCCGGCGGCGTGGCCGGGATTTGATATTGTTGAACGGCGTTCAGTATGAGTAGTATCGCCTGAAGGCTTCGGCGCAGGCGACGAGGATGATTCCATTGGCCTCCGGGTTGAGCAGGGCCGACAAGGCGGCCGACCGGCGCGGCATCCAGTCCATCGAGGTCGGCTTCAAGCTGATCGAGGTACTGGAACGCGAGGGCCGCAAGCTGCCGCTGAAGACGATCGCGCACGAGGCCGGCATGCCGCCGAGCAAGGCGCATCTCTATCTGGTCAGCTTCTCGCGTCTCGGCCTGGTCATCCAGGATCCCGTCACGGCGCGCTACGGCCTCGGCCCCTACGCGGTGCAAATCGGTGTGTCCGCGATCAACCAGCTCGACCTCGTCGATGTCGCCCGCGCGCGCATGGAGCGGCTGCAGGAGACGACGGGGGTATCCGTCTCGCTCTCCATCTGGGGCAACAAGGGGCCGACGATCATCCAGAAGATCGACGGGCCCATGCCGCTGCCGCTCGCCATCCGGGTCGGTTTCGTCCTGCCGCTGCTGACATCGGCGACGGGCCGCGTCTTCCTCGCCTTCCTGCCGGAGCGCGAGTGGCGCGACCTCGCCGAACAGGAGGGCATCCTGCAGCCCGCCGCCTTCGGTAAGGTCGACTCGGTGCGCGACGCCGTGCGGCATGCCCGCATCGCCTCCTCCGACAGCGAGGTGAACGAGGGGTTCGCGGCGCTGTCGGCGCCGATCTTCGATCACGACCGCCGGCTGCTCGCCGCCGTCACCATTCTCGGGCTCCGTTCGATGGTCGACGCCCGGCCGGAGGGCGACATGGCCCTGGCGCTGCGCGAGGCCGCCGCGGCGATCGGCCGGTGTCTGGGAGGTACCGAGGACGTCCCGCCGGCCGCCGCGGCCCGTGACGGGCGCGTGCGCGCCGAGGGCTGAATGCCGGCACGGGATCCGGCTGAACAGACAGTTGGGATGGCGAGCGGGTCGCCCCATCCCCTGGCCGAAATGCTATGGTGCGACCCACGAACCCCGGCCGGCAGGGCCGGAAGCCGGCGGCACGCTTGCGGGTGCGTCGCCGGCGGAACGAAGAACGAGGACCAACGGGAGGAGCAGTCCAGATGAGGATCCACACCACAGCCATCGCGGCCGTCGCCGCGCTCGCCTTCACCGCCGCGCCGGCCACGGCCCAGCAGCTCGGCATCGGCACCATGGGCCAGGGCACGTCGGGCTACTCGATGGGCTCGGCCATCGCCGGCGTTCTCGCCGCCAACGGCGTCGACGCCCTGGTGCAGCCCTCCGCCGGCACCAGCGCCTATCTGCCGCTGCTGGACACCGGCGAGCTCGATTTCGGCATCGCCAACATCATCGAGACCAGCGAGGCGATGAGCGGCAGCGGGCCGTTCGAGGGCCGGGCGCTGGAGAACCTGCGCGCGGTCGCCGTGCTCTACCCGTTCCGGGTCGGCGTCTTCGTGCGCGACGACAGCGAGATCGACAGCGTGGCCGACCTGGCGGGCACGTCCGTGACCTACGGCTTCACCAGCCAGGTCACGCTCAACCGGGTGCTCAACGCCCTGCTCGCCACCGCCGAGGTGACGGAGGAGGACATCGACCCCGTCATGGTGCCCAATGTCGTGGCCGGCGCGGACCAGTTCGCCGCCGGCGCCGCGGACGCCTCGTTCTTCGCCATGGGCTCGGGCAAGGTGACCGAAGTCGACGCCGCCGTCGGCGGCGTGCGCTGGCTGCCGCTGGAGGATTCGCCGGAGGCGCTGGCGCGCATGCAGGCGATCATCCCCGAGGCCTATATCGCCACCGTCGAGCCCGCACCCGGCCTGACCGGCGTGGACGAGCCGATCCCGGCCATGGCCTACGACTACATGCTGCTCGCCGGCGCCCACGTGCCCGACGAGACGGTGGCCGAGGTGGTGCGCATCCTGTCGGAGAACCGCGAAGCGCTGATCGAGGCCTTCGGACCGTTCCGCGGCTTCGATCCCGAGCGCATGCGCGGCGAGGCCGAGGTCACCTTCCACGACGGCGCGCTCGCCGCCCTTGAGGCGATGGGGCAGTAGTCAGGATCGGTCGCGGAGCCTCCCCGGCCGCCGGGGAGGCTCCCGCTGACCGCTCAGGGGCACGATCGGCATGAATGCTGACCCGCCGGCAGTCCGGCGCGGCCCGATCGCCACGGCGCTCGCCGCGGTGTTCATCGGCGCCGCCATCCTCTATACGGCCAACCTGCCCCAGCGCCTCGACTGGGCGCTTTTCGTCGAGCAGTACCTGTTCTTCGGTCTCGGCATCACGCTGGCACTGGTCTACCTCACCTACCCGCTGTTCCGCGGCCCCTGGCGCTGGATCGACCGTGCCGCCGCTGCCGCCGGCCTGGTTGCCTGCGGCTACATGGCGCTCTACTACCCGGTGCTGTTCACCGAACTGGTCTACAAGCCCCTAGACGGCCTCGTCGTCGGCATCGTGCTGGTGCTGCTGACGCTGGAGGCGGTGCGCCGCACGACCGGCATCGCGCTCACCATCGTCATCCTCTTCTTCGTGGTCTATGCGCTGGTCGGACACCTGTTGCCGGGGCCGCTCGCCACGCGGCCGGTCACGTGGGACCGGCTCGCCATCTATCTCGCCCTCGACACCAACGCGATGACCGGCCTGCCGCTGAATGTCGGCATCATCGTCGTCATCCCGTTCATCCTGATGGGCCAGCTGCTCGCCCGCATGGGCGGTGGCGCCTTCTTCAACGATCTCGCCCTGTCGCTGGTCGGGCGCACCCGCGGCGGCGCCGCCAAGATCGCCGTGGTCTCCTCCTTCATGTTCGGCTCGATCTCCGGCAGCGCGGTCGCCAATGTCGCCTCCTCGGGCATCGTCACGATCCCGCTGATGAAGCGGGCCGGCTACCCGTCCCATGTCGCCGCCTCGGTGGAGGCGCTGGCCTCGACCGGCGGCCAGCTGGCGCCGCCGATCATGGGCGCGGCCGCCTTCCTGATGGCCGAGTATCTCAGCGTCTCCTACGCCACCGTGGTCGCCGCGGCCGTACTGCCGACCCTGCTCTACTATCTCGCCCTGTTCGTCTACGTCGACATCGAGGCGCTGGCGAAGAAGATCTACCTGCCGCGCGACGTCGAGGTGCCGCGCTTCTGGCGGGTGCTGCTGGACGGCTGGCATTTCATCCTGCCCTTCGTGATCCTGATCTACGGCCTGTTCGGGCTGAACTGGCGGCCGGAGCTGGCGGCGCTCGCCGCCTCGGTCTCGCTCGCGGTGCTCGGCCCGTTGCGCGGCTATCGCGGGCAGCGGGTCGGCCTCAGGACGCTGGCCGGCACCCTGCCCGGCACCGGTTTCGCCGTGCTCGACATCATCGTCATCGCCGCGGCGGCGGGCCTCGTCATCGGCGCGCTCAACATTTCCGGCCTCGCCTTCTCGCTCACCCAGCAGCTCGTCCTGCTGGCGGAGGGCAGCCTGTTCATCCTGCTGATCGCGGCGGCTGGCGTCAGCGTCATCCTCGGCATGGGCATGCCCACGGTCGGCGTCTACGTGCTGCTGGCCAGCCTGATCGGGCCGGCGATGACGCGGGCGGGGCTGGACCCGATCGCCGCGCACATGTTCCTGCTCTATTACGGCATGCTGTCGATGATCACGCCGCCGGTGGCCCTGGCCAGCTTCACCGCCGCCTCCATGGCCGGCGCGGATCCCTGGCGCACCGGCTGGCGGGCGATCCGCATGGGCTGGATCGCCTATCTCATCCCCTTCGTCATCGTCTTCGAGCCGGGGCTGGTGATGCAGGCCGACCCGCTGACCATCGTCTGGCACGCCGTTTCCGCCTTCGCCGGCGTCGTGTTCGTCACCACCGGCATCTACGGGCACCTGTCCCGACCGCTTCTCATGGCCGAGCGGGCGGGCCTGGTCGCCGCCGGCCTGATCGCCGTCCTGCCCCTGCACACGCTGATCGGTGTCGAGTACGTGGCCAATCCCGCCGGTCTCCTCCTCGGCGCGCTGCTGCTCTGGCGCGCCTCGCGCCCCGGTCAGGCCCGACCGGGCGCGCCAGACACCGCAATCGGCTGAGACGATAGCCACCGCCGCCGCATCCGGGAGACGCCCATGCACCTCTTTCCGACTTCCCTCGTGGGATCCTACGCCCAGCCCGACTGGCTGATCGACCGCAAGAACCTGGCCGGACGCTTTCCGCCGCGGGTGCGGGCGCGCGAATTATGGCGGGTCGATGCGGAATGGCTGGACGAGGCGCGCAACGACGCCACTCTGCTGGCGATCCGCGACCAGGAGCGGGCCGGGCTCGACATCGTCACCGACGGGGAGATGCGCCGGGAGAGCTATTCCAACCGTTTCGCCAACGCGCTGGAGGGTGTCGACCTCGACAATCCCGGCACCGCGCTTGACCGCTCCGGCCACCCCAATCCAGTGCCCCGTGTGGTCGGTCCGGTCCGCCGGGTGCGGCCGGTGGAGGTCGACGCCGTCAGGTTCCTGAAGGCCAACACCGACCGGCTGGTCAAGGTGACGATCCCGGGCCCCTTCACCATGTCGCAGCAGGCGCAGGACGACCACTACGGCGATCCGGCGGCGATGGCGATGGACTACGCGGTGGCGGTCAACGCCGAGATCAAGGACCTGTTCGCCGCCGGGGCGGACATCGTCCAGCTCGACGAGCCCTATATGCAGGCGCGGGCGGTCAAGGCGCGAGATTACGGGGTCGACGCGGTGAACCGGGCGCTCGAGGGGGTCGAGGGCACGACGGCCCTGCATCTCTGCTTCGGCTATGCCGCGATCATCCACGAGCGGCCATCGGGCTATTCCTTCCTGCCGGAACTGGCCAACACCGGAATCGACCAGGTCTCGATCGAGACGGCCCAGTCGAACCTCGACTGCAGCGTGCTGGAGAGCCTGCCGGACAAGACCATCATCCTCGGCGTGCTCGACCTCTCCACGGCCGAGATCGAGACACCGGAGACAGTGGCCGGGCGCATCCGCCGGGCCCTGCCCCATGTGGATGCCGCGCGGGTCGTGGTGGCCCCGGACTGCGGGCTGAAATACCTGCCCCGGGACGCCGCCTTCGGCAAGATGAAGGCCATGGTCGAGGGCGCGCGGATCATCCGGGAGGAGCTTGGCTAAGGACCTGCCTATCGCAGGTGGTCGCCGAGCCACGCCATGGAGCGTCGCCAGGCACTGGCCGCGCTCTCGGCGTCGAAGCTGCCACGCTCGTCGCAGTTGAAGCCGTGGCCGGCATCGTAGACATGGATGTCGCAATCCGGCCGCTTGGCCTTGATCGTCTCGACATCGGTCATCGGAATGGCGTGATCCGTGGCGCCGTAATGCATCTGCGTCGGGCAGCGCGGCTTCTCGTCGGCGAAGCCCACGATGCGCCCGCCATAGTAGCAGATGCTGGCGGCGAACCCGTCGAGCCGGGTGGCCGCCAGGAAGGCGATCGAGCCGCCCAGGCAAAAGCCCATCACGGCGGCGGGCAGGCCACCGGTCTCACCGCCGGCCGCTTCACGCCGCGCCGCCTCGGTGTCGGCGAGCAGGGCTGACCAGTCGAGATTGGCCGTGAACTTCCGGGCCTCGGCCACCTCCGCCTCTGTGTAGCCGCTCTCGAAGCCGCGCACCTGGCGATCGAACAGCGCCGGCGCGACGGCGACGTAGCCCTCCCCCGCCAGCCTGTCGCAGACCGCGCGGATATGGCTGTTGACGCCGAAAATCTCCTGCAGCACCACCACGGCGCCCTTCGTCTCCCCCGACGGATCGGCGCGATAGGCCGAAAGCTCGAAGCCGTCGGCGGCTGTGAGGGTAAGCATGTGTCCCATGGCGTTCCGTCCAGTCTGCTTGAATTGGGAGACAGTCGGCGTGCTCCTGTCGTGGCGCGCCGCCCGTCACCCGTCTGTATCGCGATCGTCGACCCGTGGCGTCAAGCCGCCGTGCGCGTCCCGCCAAGCAGGCCGGAGCGGCGCAGCGAGGTGATCATCGAGGCTTCAAGCATGTAGTCGTAGGCACGCTCGGGGTCGGCGGCGATACGCCGGATCCGGTCCAGGCGCTCGCGACGGACCGCCGGGTCGCGCTCCTCAAGCAGGCGCTTGTTGCGGTCGGTGATGGTGTTGATGGCGTTGATCGCCTCGGGCCGCCGTTCGCGCTCATAGTCGTCGAGAACCGTCTCCTCCGCCTCGCCCTTGAGCACGCGGGAGAGCCGGCGGGTCAGGCTGATCGCGTCGTGCAGGCCGCCATTCAGTCCCATGCCGCCGAGCGGGTTGTTGAGATGCGCCGCGTCGCCGGCCAGCAGGATGCGGCCGACGCGGTAGCGGTCGGCGACGCGCTGGTGCACCCGGTAGATCGCCTTGACCACGATCTCGTAATCCTCGTCGCGCGGCAGCAGGTTCTTCAGCGTCTTCTGCAGATGCGCGTCGGAAATCGCGTCCTCCGGCTGCACGGAAGGATCGACCGGCGTCACCACCCGCCACATGTCCGGGATCTGCAGCAGCAGGTACCATTCCACCGGATCGGCGGTGTAGTTGACCGAGCAGATGTCCGGCATGTGCGCCTTGAAGTCGAAGGGCGTGCCGGCGACCAGGAACTGTTCGGGATAGGTACGCCCCTCGAAGCCGATGTCGAGGGCCTTGCGCACCACGCTGCGGCCGCCATCGGCGGCGATCAGGTAGCGTCCGCTCAGCTCGTCCTCGGCCCCGTCCCGGCGGATCAGGGCCCGCACACCGTCGGCGTCCTGGCCGACACCGACGATCTCGGTCTCGAACAGCAGGGTCGCGTTGTCGGCCATTCGCAGTTCGCCATAGGCGTGGTCCACCAGCTTGAACTGCTCGCATTGCAGCCGGTAGGGGTGGCCGGTGTCGTTTCTCAGCGCCGAGAGGTCGAACTCCGCCACCTTGCCGGTCTGGCGGTCGCGCGTCTGCATGGTGCGCGCGATCAGCCCCATGCGCACCAGCGCGGCGGTGATGCCCGACTCTTCCAGCAGGTCAAGTGTCGGCGGGTGGAAGGTCGAGGCGCGGTAGTCGATCACCACGCCCGGTTCCTTCTCCACCAGCGTGACCGGGACCCCCGCCTGGGCGAGCAGCAGCGCCGTGACGGCGCCAACCGGCCCACCGCCGGCGACGATGACGGAGTGATCTGCCATGATCCTTATCCCGAAGCCGCGCTGCCGCAAGGTCAGTACAAGATTAAACAATGGACAAATCAGTTTGCAATTGTAGAATTTTCCCTGCCGATCAGGGCCTTCGCCACCTGCTCGGCGGGCGACCATCCCAGCCGTGAGCCGATCATGTCCCCTTCCGCCGACAAGCTGCACCACTTCGCCTGGCGCTGCCGCGACGCCGAGGAGACCCGGCACTTCTACGAGGACGTGCTGGGCCTGCCATTGGCCCATGTCATCAAGGCCGACAAGGTGCCGTCGACCGGTGAGGAGACGCCCTATGTGCACATCTTCTTCCGCATGAAGGACGGCTCCTACATCGCCTTCTTCGATCTCGGCGACGGCAAGGTCAGCACGCCGGATCCGGACACTCCGGGCTGGGTCAACCACTTCGCCATGGAAGTTTCGGACGAGGCCGAGCTGCTCGCCGCCAAGAAGCGCCTGGAGGCCGCCGGGGTCGCGGTGATCGGACCGACCGACCACGGCTTCGTCCGCTCGATCTATTTCTTCGATCCCAACGGGCTGCGCCTGGAGTTCACCTATCGCACGGAGGGCGAGGCCTATCTCGACGCCGCCGAGGCCGAGGCGCGCGCCAAGCTCGACGCTTGGACGGCAAGCCGCCGCCAGATCTAGCGCCGCGACCGGTAGGCGCCACCGCCACGCCCGCCCGGCGGCCCTGAGCAAAGCCCTTTCGCGCAATCCCGTTTCGAGCCAACCCGACCGAGCGCATGACCGATCAGACCGCCTGGAAACCGACCACCTGGGACCGTATCCCGGAGATCGTCTCCTACCCCGAGACGCAGGGCGCGACCGAGACCTACGGCTTCGCCGGGACCTCGGGAAAGGTCAACCTGGAGGGCCAGCGGCTGCTGCCGCGCGACCGGCCGTCGGACACGCTCTACCTGTTCATGCATCCGACCTCGACGCTGCAGCTGCTGCCGATGCCGACGGCCCTGGCGGAAGCGGGCCTGCACGTTCTCTGCGCCGCCAGCCGCTACGCCAAGAACGACAGCGCGCTGATCATGGAGAAGGTGGCGCTCGACCTCGGCGCCTGGATGCGCCATGCCCGCGAGGCGCTGGGCTACGCCCATGTCATCCTGGTGGGCTGGTCGGGCGGTGGCTCGCTCTCCCTGTTCTACCAGGCGGAAGCCGAGGCACCGTCGATCACCCACACGCCGGCCGGCGACCCGGTCGACCTGACTTCGGCCGGCCTGTTACCGGCGGACGGGATCATCTTCATCGCCGCGCACCTGTCGCGCGCCGAGACGCTGACGGAATGGCTCGACCCCTCGGTCATCGACGAGCGCGATCCCGACAGCCGGGACCCCGCCTTCGACATCTACGCGTCCGACTGTCCCAACAAGCCGCCCTTCGAGGCCGGCTTCGTCGCCGACTTCCGCGCCCGCCAGCAGGCCCGCAGCGCCCGCATCACCGCCTGGGTGCGCGAGACGCTGGAGCGCTTGCGCCAGGCCGACGGGCCGGAGATCGAGCGTGCCTTCGTCGTCCACCGCACCATGTGCGACGTGCGCTGGCTCGACCCCGCCATCGATCCCAATGGCCGCAAGCCCAACTGGTGCTATCTCGGCGACCCGCGCACGGTGAATGTCGGTCCGGTCGGGCTCGCGCGCTACACCTCGCTGCGCTCCTGGCTCAGCCAGTGGAGCGTCGAGGCGTCGAACGCGCGCAGCCGGCGCAACGCTCCGCGCGTGCGCCGCACGCCGGTGATCCAGATCGTCAACGGCGCCGACGACGCGGTACCGGCGACGCACAACCCGATCGTGCACGCCTCGCTGGCGACCGCCGACAAGGAGCTGGTCGAGATCGCCGGGGCGACGCACTACTATCTGGGTCAGCCCGGTCAGCTGAAACAGTGCATCGACACGGTGATCGACTGGAGCCGCCGGCACGGATTCTGAGCCGGCGGCGGCCCCGCCCGGCGATCTCAGCCCCTGCTCCATGGCAACCGGCCTACGCCCGTCGAGGGGCCCGAGGGCGCTCTTGCGCGGGCCGATGGTAATCGATTACCATCGGCCCGGTTCCGAGCCGACGCCCCCGCGGCAGCGATCCGGGAGGCCGCGGCGCCAACAAGCCCACGTCCCGCTGAAGGACGTGCATCCAGGGAGGATTACGATGACCAGGACAGTGACCTTCGTCTCCACCATGGCGCTCGCGGCCGGCCTCGCCGGCGGCGCGCTGGCCCAGGACTACACCATCGGCCTGTCGAACGGCTGGGTCGGCAGTGAGTGGCGCACCCAGATGATCGAGGAGGCGGAAGCCGCCGCCGCCGCCTGGGCCGAGCAGGGCATCGAGGTCGAGACCATCGTGCAGAGCGCCAATGTGGACGTGCAGGGCCAGATCGCCCATGTCCGCAACTTCATCAATCAGGGCGTCGACGCGATCATCATCAACCCGAACAGCCCCACCGCCTTCGACCCGATCTTCGCCCAGGCGGCCGCCCAGGGCATCCTGGTAATCGCCACCGACGCCGAGGTGAGCTCGCCCGACGCGCTCTATGTCGGCATCGATCAGCAGGGCTGGGCCGAGCAGTCGGCGCGCTGGCTGGCCGAGGAGCTCGGCGGCGAGGGCCAGGTCGTGGCGATCAACGGCGTCGCCGGCCACCCGGCCAACCAGATGCGCGTCGAGGGCTACCAGACGGTGTTCGCCGAGTATCCCGGCATCGAGATCCTGAACGAGGTCAACGCCAACTGGGACCAGGCCCAGGGCCAGCAGGCGATGCAGAACCTGCTCGCCACCTATCCCGACATCGATGGCGTGTGGGTGCAGGACGGCATGGCCGACGGCGCCTGGCGGGCCATCCAGGCAGCGGACCGCGACATCATCGCCACCGGTGAGATCCGCAAGGACTTCCTCGACATGTGGTCCGAGCAGGACCTGAACGTCGGCGCCTCGGTCAACCCTCCCGGCGTGATGGCCAGCGCGCTCAACGTCGCGGTCATGATGCTGGAGGGCCGCGAGCTGCGCGACGGCATCCTCGAGGGGCGCTATGACAACGCCCTCTACCTGCCGATCCCGCTGATCACCAACGACAATCTCGACGAGGCCCTGAGCCAGGTCGAGGGACAGCCCGGCTACTACTCCGTCACCGACCTGGTGACGCCGGAGGAAGCCGAGGAATTCTTCCAGTAGGCACGGAACCGTCGCGGCCGGTGGCGGGCGTTCCGCGCCGCCGGCCGCGCCTTCATGGCCGCCCATGGCGATGACCAACCCGTCCCCGTCGCCCCGCCCGGCCGGCGGCGCCAGCCTGCAGGTGCGCGAGGCGACCAAGCGCTTCGGCCACGTCGTCGCGCTGAGCCGCGGCGACCTGCCGCTCGCCAATGGCGAGGTGCATGCGCTGGTCGGCTCCAATGGCTGCGGCAAGAGCACGCTGTGCAAGATCATCGCCGGCTCGGTGCGGCCGGATTCCGGCACCATCACGCTGGACGGCGAAACCGTCCATTTCGCCAGCCCGCATGACGCGGAGGCCGCTGGCGTCGGCATCTTCTACCAGGAACTCAGCCTGATCCCGCAGCGCACGGTGGCGCAGAATCTGAGCCTGGGGCGCGAGCCCCGGCGTGGCGGCTTCCTCGTTGACCGCAAGGCCGAGCGGCAACGAGCCGAGGCCCTGCTCGCCCTGTTCGAGGGGGTCGGCGGCGCGGGCCTGACGCCCCACGCGCTGGTGGCCGACCTGACCGTCGACCAGCGCCAGATCGTCGAGATCCTCAAGGTGGTGGCGGCCGAACCCCGCATCATGATCTTCGACGAGGCCACGGCGGCGCTCGACCGGGACCAGACGGCGGTCTTCTTCGACCTGCTACGGAAGTGGAAGGGCGAAGGCCACTCGATCGTCTTCATCACCCACCGCATGGACGAGATCTTCGCCATCGCCGACCGCATCACTGTGATGCGCGACGGCGTCTCGGTGATGACCCTCGATGCCGAGGCGACGAGCCGCGAGGAAATCGTCGCCGGAATGGTCGGCGAGACCGGGCAGGTCCGGTCGGCGGCCCACAGAACCTCTGGCGAGATGGCGGCCGGCGAATCCGCGCTGGAGATCACCGACCTGCGGGTCGGCCGGGTGGACGGCGTCACCTTCACCGCGCACCGGGGCGAGATCGTCGGCCTCGGCGGGCTGCAGGGCCAGGGCCAGTCCACCCTGCTGCGGGCCCTGTTCGGTGCCCTGCCCTGGCGCGACGGCCGGGTCAGCCTCGACGGCGTGGCGCTGCGGCATCGCACACCCAGCGCCGCCATGGCCCACGGCTTCGCCTATATCTCCGGCGACCGGCGCCGAGACGGCGTGTTCGATATCCGGCCGATCTTCGAGAACGCGGTGGCCGCCAGCCTGACCGCCGGACGCCAGCCCATCGTCCTGCGCAACCGGCTGATCGCCCAGGTCAGCCCGGTGATCGACCGGCTGAAGCTGCGTTTCGCCGGCTACGGACAGCCGGTCGGCGAGTTGTCGGGCGGCAACCAGCAGAAGGTGGTGGTCGCCCGCTGGCTCGGCATCCGGCCGCGCGTGCTGCTGCTCGACGACCCCACCAAGGGCATCGACCTGGGCGCCAAGGCCGATCTCTACGAGGAGCTGGCGCGGCTGTCGGCGGAGGGCACGGTGATCCTGCTCTATTCCAGCGAGGACGCGGAGCTGCTGTCGGTCGCCGACCGCATCCTGGTCTTCAACAGCGGCCGCATCGTGCGCACGCTGTCGGGCGAGGAGAAGACCTCGCACGCGCTGACCGGCGCGGCATTCGACACGGCGGCGACGTGAGCCGGCCGGCGGTGGGCGGCGCGGCGGTCCTGTCCTCGCTCAGGCGACAGACCTGGGTGCTGGCGGCGATCGTCTTCGTCGTGCTGTTCGCCGTGAACGCCATCCTGCAGCCCCGCCTGCTGGAACCGGCGGTGATGACGACGACACTGCAGACCGCCCTGCCGCTGATCCTGATCGCCATCGGCCAGACCTACGTGGTGCTCGCCGGCGACATCGACCTTTCCGTCGGCTCGATCGTCAGCCTGGTCAATGTCAGCGTCGTCACCCTGTTCATGGCCTGGGGCGACGGGCCGCTCGGCATTCTCGGCGCCATGGCGGCGGGCATCGCCATCGGCGTCGCCTGCGGCGTGGCCAACGGCATCGCCGTCGCCGTGCTCCGCTTCCAGCCGATCGTCGCCACCTTCGCAACCGCCATCGTCATTGCCGGCATCGCCCTGTGGGTCCTGCCCCAGGCCGGCGGCCAGGCGCCGACGCCCTATTGGCGGACCTATATGGGCGGCCTCGCCGGCATCGGCGTCGTGGTCTGGATCACGCTGGCCGCCCTCGCCTTCGTCCTGGTCTTCCAGCGCAGCCGCTTCTACGCCCAGCTCATGGCCGTCGGCGGACAGCGCCAGGCCGCCTATCAGAGCGGACTGCCGGTGATGGGTCACCGCATCCGCGCCTACGCACTATCCGGCCTCTTCGCCGGCCTGACCGCGCTCTGCCTGACGGCGGAGACGGCGTCGGGCGACCCGCTCTCCGGCCAGGCGCTGACCCTGCAGTCGGTCACCGCCGTGGTGCTGGGCGGCACGGCGCTGGCCGGCGGCATTGGCGGCGCGGTCGGCAGCATGATCGGCGCCGTGGTGCTGATCCTGATCCGCAACCTGATCTTCTTCGCCCGCCTGCCCTTCGAGGTGCAGGCACTGGTCGAGGGCCTGATCATTCTCGCCGTCCTGGCGGGCGGCGTCCTGATGACCCGGCGGGCGGCCCGATGAGCGCGAGCGCCGAGACCCGGGACGCCCGGACCGCCCCCCTGGCGAGCCGTGTCGTGCGCTCGCCGCATGTCGTGGCGCTGGTCATCGTCGTCGTCCTGCTGGCCCTGGGCGAGGCGCTGTCGCCGGGTTTCGCCAGCCCGCAGCAGATCATGGCGCTGCTCGTGGTCGCCGCCCTGCTCGGCATCATCGCGGCCGGCCAGACCATGGTCATCATCGGCGGACGCGAGGGCATCGACCTGTCGGTCGGCGCCATGGTCTCGCTGGGCGCGCTGATCGCCGGCAACATCATGGACGGGCAGAACGCCGCCATCGCCCAGGCCCTGGTCCTGGTGCCGGTCGCGACCTTCATGGTCGGCCTCCTGAACGGCGTCGGCGTCGCCTTCCTGCGCATCCCGCCGCTCGTCATGACGCTCGGCATGGCCGGGGTGATCCAGGGCGGCCTCGTGGTGCTCAGCCGCGGCGTGCCGTCGGGCCGGTCCGCGCCCGGCTTCAGCGGCTTCCTCAACGACGCCTTCCTGTTCGGCCTGCCCGGCATGCTCTATGTGTGGCTGCTGGTGACAATCGTCATGGGCCTCGTGCTTGCCCGCACCCGCTTCGGTCTGCGCGTCTACGCCATCGGCACCAACGAGCAGGCGGCCAGGCTGACCGGGGCGCCGGTACGCCTGCTGCGCGTGCTGCTGTTCGGGCTCAGCGGCGGCTTCGCCGGTTTCGGCGGCGTGCTGGTGCTGGGCTACACCGGCACCAGCTTCATCAGCGTCGGCGACCAGTACATGCTGCCCTCGATCATCGCGGTGGTGATCGGCGGCACGGCGCTCTCGGGCGGCCGCGGCGGCTATCTCGGCACGGTGGCTGGCGCCATCCTGCTGACCGTGCTGCAAAGCATCCTGATCACGCTCGCCCTGCCGGAGTTCGGTCGCCAGATGATCTTCGGCGCGACCCTGCTCGTGCTGCTGCTCTTCTACGGCCGGGAACGTCGGCTGCAGGCCTGAGCGGCCGGCCGGGAAAATCGCGCCCATGGTCGCCTCGCCCCACAGCAGCCCCAAGCCGACGGTACGCGATGTCGCCAGGCGGGCCGGCGTCTCCACGGCCACGGTCAGCCGGGCGCTGAGCCGGCCGGAGCGCGTCAGCGCCGCCACCCGCGAGCGGGTCGAGACGGCGGCGCGCGAGGTCGGGTACATCCCCAACGCCATGGCGCGCAGCCTGCGCCGCCGGCAGGCCGACGCGGTGCTGGTGCTGGTGCCGGACATCGGCAATTCCTTCTTCCCCGAGATCATCAAGGGCATCGAGGAGATCGCCTTCCGCCAGCGTTCCGCCGTTCTAATCGGCGAGACAGGTGAGGCGCCGGAGGCGGCGAGCCTGCACCTGGAGGCGCTGCTCGCCGGCCGTGTCGACGGCATCCTGCTGCTCGACGGCCGGGTGCCGGACTTCGCCGTCGACATCGAGCCGGCGCCCATCGTCCAGGTCTCCGACTACGATCCCCGGAGCCGCTTTCCCCAGGTGCGCATCGACCACGAACGCGCGGCGGTGATGGCCACCGAACACCTGCTGGCGCTCGGCCACCGGCAGATCGCCCATGTCGCGGGCCCGCTCGACACCGCCATCGTGCACGACCGCATCCGCGGCTGGCGCAAGGCGCTCAGCGCCGCGGGTCTCGACGGCGCGCGCGCCGCCATGGCGCCCGGTTCCTTCAGCATCGAGGGGGGCAGCGCCGCGGCGGACATCCTGCTCGCTGGCCGGCCGCGGCCGACCGCGCTCTTCTGCAGTTCCGACGAGATGGCGATCGGTGCCGCCAAGGCCGCCCGGCAGCGCGGCCTGCAGATCCCCCGCGACCTGTCGATCGTCGGCTTCGACGACCTGCAGCTCGCCGCCGCCGTCGATCCGCCGCTGACCACCCTGCGCCAGCCCCGCCGGGAGCTCGGCCGCCGCGCCATGGCCATCCTCAACCGGCTTCTGGACGGGGAGCCGGTCGCGCGTCAGGTCGAACTGCTCGACGCGGAACTGATCGTTCGCGGCACCTCGACGGCGCCCACGACGATCCCCGCGCCGGTCCCCTGACCACGATCCAGAACCGACAGATCCCAACCGACAGGAGCGTTTCCCATGACAACCGCAAGCGGCCCCCTTCGCATCGGCTTCGTGGGCAGCGGCTTCATCGCCCATTTCCACCTCCGCTCGATGGTCGGCGTGCGCAATGTCGAGATCCGGGGCGTCTGGAGCCCGACCGAGGCGCATCGCGACGCCCTCGCGGAGGCGGCGAACGCGCGCGATCTCGGTCCCTGCCGGGCCCATGCGGATCTCGACGCGCTGCTGGCCGCCGACGACATCGACGCCATCTGGATCCTCTCGCCCAACGACACGCGGCTCGACGTCATGCGCCGCATCGCGGCGGCCAAGGATGCCGGACGGACGGCGGTCACCGCGGTCGCCTGCGAGAAGCCGCTCGCCCGCACGCTGGCCGAGGCATGGGAAATGCTGAGGCTGGCCGCCGGGGCCGGCCTCGCCACGGGCTATCTGGAAAACCAGGTCTTCGCCAACGCGGTGACGCGCGGCAAGGAAATCATCTGGCGCCGGGCCGCCGCCATCGCCGGCCGGCCTTACCTCGCCCGCGCCGCGGAGGAGCACAGCGGCCCGCACGAGCCCTGGTTCTGGCAGGGCCGGCGCCAGGGCGGCGGCGTGCTGTCGGACATGATGTGCCACTCGGTCGAGGTCGCCCGCTACCTGCTGACCGAACCCGGCGCGCCGCGCGATTCCCTCACGCTAAAGACCGCCAGCGCCACGACGCGGACACTGAAATGGTCGCGCCCCGCCTATACCCGGCAACTCGAGGCCTCGATGCGGGGCGTCGACTTCGCCAACCACCCGGTCGAGGATTTCGCCCGCGGCACGCTCACGCTGGAGGATGCCGAGGGCAACGAGCTGGTGATTGAGGCGACCACCTCCTGGGCCTTCGTCGGCGCCGGCCTGCGCATCACCCTCGAGCTTCTCGGCCCGGAATACGCGCTGGAGTACTCGACGCTCGGCTCGCCCCTGCGCCTGTTCATCTCGCGCGCCGTCCAGGGCGGCCAGGGCGAGGACCTGGTGGAGAAGCAGAATGCCGAGCAGGGCCTGATGCCGATCCTGGAGGATGAGGAGGGGATTTACGGCTACACCGCCGAGAACCGCCATTTCGTCGAGGCATTCCGGCACGGCCGGCGGCCGGAACTGACCTTCGAGGACGGCGTCGCCGTGGTCGAGATGCTGATGGGCCTCTACAAATCGGCCGAAACCGGACGCATCGTCGCCTTCCCCGACCCGGATCTGGAAAGCTACGTCCCTCTGCCGGCCCGCTGACCGGGCGCGGAGCTCAGCCGTCGCCGGCGAGCCGGCGCATCGCCGCTGCCGTCGCCGGATCGGCCGGATAGAGGCTCTCGATGGTCAGTTCCGCCAGCAGGATATCGAGCGCCGTGCCGAAGACCGTCGTCGTCGTCAGGAAGCGCAGCGTCTCCTCGCCGACCACAATCTCCAACGGGATGGCGATCATCGCCGGATCGGGCGGCCCCGCCGGGCGGTAGGGCCTGGCGTCGGGCGGCAGCGGATAGTCGCGCAGCTCGTCGAGCAGGATCGCGAGCTCGCTGTCGGCAGCCACCTCGACCTGCCGTTCGAGCCGGGCGAACAGGTGGTGGCGCCAGGCGCGCAGGTTGCGGATGCGCCTGGCGAGGCCTTGCGGATGCAGGCTGAGCCGCAGCACGTTGAGCGGCGGCCGGGTCAATTCCTCCGCCACACCGGCCAGCAGCGGCGCGACCGCCTGGTTGGCCGCCACCAGGTTCCAGTGCCGGTCGACCGCCAGGGCCGGGTGCGGCATCTGCCGCTCCAGGATCTGCTCCACGGCGGCCCGTGCCGCGGCCATCGCGCTGTCGCCCAGGTCCCGGCCGCCATAGGCCGGCGCGAAGCCGGCGGCGACGAGCAGTGCGTTGCGCTCGCGCATCGGCACGTCGAGCTCGTCGGCGAGGCGCAGGATCATGCCGCGGCTCGGCCGGGCGCGGCCGGATTCCAGAAAGCTGAGATGGCGTTGCGAGATCCCGGCGTCGGCGGCGAGCTCGAGCTGGGTCAGGCGGCGCCGGCGCCGCCACTCCCGGATCAGCTCGCCGGCGGAGGCCGAGGATCGCGTGGTCGATGGGTCGATCATGACGCCAGCCTAGCGCGGAACCGGCCCGGCGCCATTACCTCCAAGGTAATCGACCCGATGACCCGGTGGCGCCAGTCTCCGCCCACACGCCGGCCGACAGCGGCCGCGCGTCCAACCGTTGGAGACAACCATGACCCTTCCGTCCCGCCTCACGCCGCGCACGGTCCTGACCGCCGACGCCATCGTGGCGCTCGCCATGGGGCTGCTGCTGATGATCGTGCCGGGCACGCTGGCCGGCCTGACCGCCCTGCCCGCCGGGCTCGTCTTCTACACAGGTCTTGCCCTGATGCCGCTGGGCGCCCTGATGCTCCTAATCGGCCAGTTCGCGCACGGCAATCCCCGGGCCGTCTGGCTGGTGATCCTCGGCAACGAGGCCTGGGTGGTGGCCAGCATCGTGCTGCTGGTCTCGGGCTGGGTGGCGCCGAACGCCTTCGGCATCGTCTTCGTGATCGCCCAGGCGCTGGTGGTCGCCCTGTTCGCCGTCCTCGAATACGCCTCGCTGCGCACCATGCCGCGCCTGAATGCGGCCCGGGCCTGACGCGGACCCGTGGTGCTTGCCGGCCGCGGCCGATCCCGGGCAGGGGTCGGTCGGGGCCGGTGCCCTCCGGCGGACAACCACCTATCTTTTCGGATTCTGGCGTCTAGTGTTGCTCCCCTCCGGCGGTCTCGGAGCCGCCCTCCCGCAAGGAGACACCGGATGGGAATCGATCCCGCGATCCTCGCCCTGGTCTGCGCCCTGGTCTGCGGTGGCGCCTTCCTGCAGGGCACGACAGGCGTTGGCCTTGGCCTCTTCGCCTCCCCCGTCGTGCTGCTGATCGCGCCGGAATACGTCCCCGGCCCCATGCTGGTGCCGATGTTCTTCACCGCCGTGCTGGCGGTGTGGCGGGAATTCTCCGCCGTCGACTGGGTCGGCACCGCCGCCGCCCTGATCGGCCGCCTGCCAGCCGCCGTCCTCGCCGCGCTCACGCTGACCGCGCTTACCCAGGACAGCTATGCCCGGCTCTTCGCGATCCTCATCCTCGCCGCCGTCGCCATCAGCCTGCTGGGCCTGAAGGTCCGGCGCACCACCACCAGCATGGGCATCGCCGGCTTCGCCTCGGGCTACATGGGCACGCTGACCTCGATCGGCGGCCCGCCGATGGTGATCGTCATGCAGCACGGCAGCGGCGCGGAGGTGCGCGCCACCCTTTCGGCCTACTTCACCGTCGGCGCCATCGTCTCGATCGCCTCGCTTGCCGGCTTCGGCTCCTTCACCGGCACCGACCTGGTGCGCGGACTGGTCCTGGTGCCGCCGATGCTGCTCGGCTTCTTCGCCTCGCGCTGGGGCATCCGGCTGGTCGATCGCGGCCTGCTGCGCCGCGTGCTGCTCTCCATGGTGGTGCTGAGCGCGCTGGTGCTGCTGCTGCGCGGCGCTTGATCCCGGAGTCCCGAACAGCGCCCTGGACTAGGCCAGCGGGGCTCGCCCCCGTCTCTCACCGACCAGGCACCATCACGCCACGCGGGCGCGTTGACAGCGCCCGGAGATCATGCCAGCATCTTCGTATGACAAAAATTATTTCGCAATCCGAAAAATGACGACCTCCTCGCCGCGCGTCAATCCCCGCAACATGGTCAATTCCCTGGCCAAGGGCCTGCGCGTGCTCGAGGCGTTCAGCGCCGAGCGGCCGGAGATGACGTTGAGCGAGGTCGCCCGCGCCGCCGGGCTCGATCCCGGCACCACCTTCCGCATGCTCAACACGCTGAACGCCTTCGATTATGTGGAGCGCGTGGAGGGCACCAAGTCGTTCCGGCTCGGCCTCCGGGTCACCGATCTCGGCTTCCACGCCATCGCCCGCATGGATCTGCGCGACGTCGCCCGACCGATCCTGCGGCGCCTCGTCAACGACGTCAGCGAGGCCGCCAGCCTCGGCGTTCTCGACCACGCGGACATTCTTTATGTCGAGCGTGTGCGCGCAGGTGTCACCCGGCTCGGCGTCGACATCCGCATCGGCACCACCATCCCGGCCTATTGCAGCACCATCGGACTCTCGATCCTCGCCTTCTCGACGCGGGAGGTGGTCGACAGCGTGCTGGCCCAGAAGCCGCGCAGCCAGCACCGGCCGCAGCACGATCTGAGCACCGCCGATGTCGAGGCGATGCTCAAGCAGGTGCGCAAGCTCGGCTACGCCTCGGGCGAATCGCTGATCTCCTCAGGCCTGCGCATCCTCGCCGCCCCCGTGCTCGACGAGGACGGTATCGCCATGGCCGCGATCAGCGTCGCCGCGCCGAGCTTCCACGCCAGCGAGGAGGAGTTCATCGGCCGCTCGCTGGAGCCGCTGCAGCACGCGGCCGGCCAGATCGCCCGCGCGCTCAGGGCAAACGGCATGGCCGCCTCGAATGTGGCGTAGAGGCCACGCCGACATCCAACGATCCGCGGACAACGAACCATCGACGGAGAAGAAAGGAAGACGAATGGCTAAGTGGGACTACAAGGGCATCATGCCGGCGCTGCAGGTGCCGTTCCATGACGACGAGAGCATCGACGAGCCGGAACTCAGCCGCTTCACCAACTGGCTGCTGAGCCACAAGGGCATCACCGGCCTCGTCACCAACGGTCATACCGGCGAGGTCTTCGCGCTCGACCGGGACGAGCGGGCGGAGGTCACGCGCATTGTCGCCGCCGCCGCCGACGGCCGGGTGCCGGTCGTCTCCGGCATCTGCTGCGAGTCGATCACCGAGGCGGTCGAGCACGGCGTCGCCTTCCGCGAGGCCGGCGCCTCGGGCGCGCTGGTCATGCCGCCGCACATGTGGCTGCGCTTCGGCATGCGCGACGAGCACGTGCTTAAATACTTCCAGGCCATCGGCGAGGGCTCCGGCCTCGACCTCATCGTCCACGTCTACCCGGCCTGGACCAGGGCTTCCTACTCCACCGACCTGATGGTGGAGCTGGCCAAGCTGCCGCATGTCGCCGGCTTCAAGGTGGGCACGCGCGAGATGAGCAAGTATGCCCGTGACGTCAACGCGATCCGCGCCACGGCACCGGACAAGGCCGTCCTCACCTGCCACGACGAGTATCTGCTGGCCTCTATGGTTCAGGGTGTCGACGGCGCGCTGGTCGGCTTCGCCTCGTTCATCCCCGACCGCATCTGCGCGCTCTACGAGGCGGTGAAGCAGGGTGACCTGAAGACGGCGATGGACATCCAGAACTCCATCCTGCCGCTCAAGGAGGCGGTCTACGGCCTGGGCGAGCCCACGGGCGACGCGCATTCGCGCATGAAGACCGCGATGATGCTGGCCGGCCGGTTCAGCTCGAACAAGGTGCGCCAGCCGACCGAACCGCCCAAGGGCAAGGAGCTCGAGCAGATCCGCACGGCACTGCGCGATGCGGGCATGCTGCTGGAGGAAGCGGCCGAATAGGCCGCATTCCCGCGGCCTATCAAGGTCAACCACGCGTGTTCAGCAAACAGGGATCCCGTGAAACAGGGATCCCGGAAACGGGAGGAAACCGTCCAATGAGAACCCTGTTTACCGCCGCCATCGGTGGCTTCGTCGGCGCCGTCGTCTGCGCCAGCAGCTATGCCAGCGCCCAGGATATCCGCATCGGCGCCATGCGCGAGGGCTCGTCCTGGTACGTCTTCGCCGCGACGCTCGAGGGCATGATCGAGCCGCAGCTCAGCGACGCCAATGTCGAGATCATCGCCCGGGGCGGCGGCATCGCCAACCCGATGGTGGTGCAGAACGGCGACGCGGAAGTCGCGCTCGCCAACGTCGCCACCTCGGTCTGGGCCGCCAACGGTCACGAACTCTACCAGGGGGCCTCAGCGCCCGACATCCGGGCACTCGTCGGCGGCCTCAACTCCGTCTACATGGCGGCCATGGTGACCAACGACTTCGTGGAGCGCACCGGCCTCGACACCTTGGAGGAGATCCTCGCCTCCGACGAGGCCATCCGCGTCATCATGAAGCCCGCCGGCTCCTCCGCGCCGCCGACGGCCGACATGATCATGGAGGCCCTGGGCACCAGCCGGGACGAGATCATCGCCAATGGCGGCGACATCATCCAGGTGGAGACCGCCCAGATCCCGCAGGTCATCCGCGACGGCGGTGCCGACCTCTATTTCGACACCGTGCTGCAGGGCCATCCGGTGATCACCGAGGTCACGCTGACCGGCGACGTGCGCTTCCTCGACCTGCCGCAGAACGTGCTCGACCATCTCGCCGCCAACGGGCTGGCGCCCGCCGCCTACGGACCGTGGTTCGACAATCAGACGGAAGCCAATATGGGGGCCGATTTCGGCACCGTGCTGATCGCCAATGCCAGCTTGCCCGACGAGGTGGCCTACGAGATCACCCGCACGCTGATCGAGAACGCCGACGCCATGGGCGAGGCGCACGCCGCCTGGGCCGGCTTCAATCCGGAGAACGCCTGGCGGCCGGAGAATACCGGCGTGCCGCTGCATCCGGGCGCCGAGCAGTACTATCGCGAGCGCGGCTGGATCGAGTGATCCGGCCGTGACGGCGGGACGGTT
>Ga0207773_100142_pt1 | contig 59510 bp, 54 predicted proteins | sample TtaePargueraPR_2_FD_187281 | JGI IMG/M metagenome (GOLD analysis project Ga0207773, IMG submission 187281) | Aerobic enrichment media microbial communities from Bioluminiscent Bay, La Parguera, Puerto Rico - Tt and M1 (3) (SPAdes) | ecosystem: Environmental > Aquatic > Marine > Unclassified ...
CAGGGCTGATTGTCAGCGACCACGGCACCGAGTTCACCTCGAACGCGATGCTCGAGTGGACGCAGGCCACAAGGGTCTCCTGGCATTTCATCGCACCCGGCAAGCCGATGCAGAACGGAATCTGCAAGGCGTTAAACGCCCGGATGCGGGACGAACTCCTCAACGAGACCCTGTTCCTCGGCCTCGGTCACGCTCGGGCGGCGACCGCAAGATGGGTTACCGACTACAACCAGAACCGGCCGCACTCCGCGCTCGGCTACTCTACACCGGCGGCTTTCGCCGCCCGGATCACCGCAACGGGCGATCGGCTCCGCAACCCCGACCAGCTCCGCCGATCGCCCGTTGCTCCGTCGGCGCGACAGCGCCAAATTGAAACCCGGACTCCAGATTAGGCTGGCAGGAAGATCGGGGTCACAGCACTTTGACGAGCAGCTTCGTGCCGATCAGTCTGCGTCGCACGACCGGTCGGCCCTTAAGGCGGAAGACGTCATGATACTTCTCGGCGTGCTGGGGTTCCTACATTACAGGTCTGTCAGATACTCACGAAACGCAACAAGTTCCTCCGGTAGTTCGGCCCCGTCGCGCGCCCATGCTGCGAACGTTGCAAGGACAAGCGCAGGCGGACCCGCGAAGCCGCTCGCGCGGGCTACGTGGTTGAGAACTTGCTTGCCTTCGCAGAATTTCCAGAGAGTATCCTCCACACGCTTCCGACCATAGGCATCGGTGCTGATGCTCAGGATTTTCCTGAACTTCTCTTCATCGTCATTTCCAAAGCCAGTCAAGGCAACGATGCTCTGGAGAGCAGCGTCCCGATCAGCGTCAATCTCTGCCCAGGAGAGGGCCTTTACCCGTTCTTTCGCGGCGACGAGAACTTCGGGGAGTGCCTTAGCGTTAGGAGTCGCCATCGTATGTTGGAATATCCAGCTCCCCGCTCGGGTGTCCGACGCTTCGCGAATGAGGTCGTCCGGAAGGGGGATTGGATTACCGTTTTGTTCCAGCAGGAGTCGTAGTGTTGCGGGATGGAGAAAGAAGTTCTCGGCCTCGTGGACAGGCAGTACGTGAATACCCTCCACCTCTATAGCAGCAACATCGGCATTGGAGCGGAAATCCCGGTCAACGATCCCGCCAATGCGGATTCCTGCTTCGGCTTCATTGGCCAGTGCCCTAATCGTCGCGACGCGCCGCAGGACCTCGTTACACGAGCCGCATTCCATAAAGCGGACGTCCTGCGGCAATCCGGCAAGTTTGCGAAAACGCTCCCGCTCTCCCACGCTCTCTTCACCTTCGACGAAGACGAATAGGAGCTGTGAAATCGAGAACGCGGGGGTACCGACAGCGCGGGAAAGGGCGGAGAGCACGGGACGCGTATCCAGACGCGCAAGGCTATCGACCTTGCGTGTTTCTTCATTGCGCTCTAGCACGAAGGTCGCTTGCTGCCCGGCAGCTTCGACGGCTTCAAGAGAGTGGGTTGCCAGCCAGATTTGGCCTTCCTCGACAGTGCCTGTGAGGTAGCCAACCCAAGACCGAATGAGATCAGCGTTCAGGTGGAGTTCCGGCTCATCAAGCAGAAACAGGCCCTGCCGCAATCCGAAACGATCGATTTGGCCGATGAGAAAGCCAATCTCGCGTTCGCCGCCGCTGAGCTGGTCGAATGAAAGTTCCAGACCTGCCGTGTCGAAAAGAAGAGTTCGTTTTTTCGATTCAATGCCAGTGAAGACAACATGGGGCAACACGCTGTGCAGTGCTTCCTTGTAGCCGGCGAAGTGATCTGAAAAGACCGGTTCCGCCACGCCACTCTGGCGGGCTCTACGAATCTCCTTGATCAGGCGGGTCCCAGATTGGTTTTCCTGCGCCAGAAAGTATTTTATCCACTCGTCGTAAAGAGTTTTGGAAGTTTTAAAAGAGCGCCCCCGCGTATATTCGATACCCTCCCAGTCTATCTCATACGCTTGGGCGATTTCGTTTACATTGATATTCTTTTTCGGGTAGGCACGATCTGCATCCAGCGACAGGAAATGCACGTCCTTGGACTGCTTTAGCGTCTCAACAACTCGCCGCGCAAAATTCTCTTTCGCTGCAGCGTCCGCAATGCCGCCCGCTTCTACTCTGCTGACGGTACTGCCGGGGCCAACACGGCTCTCGATGGAGAGTGTCCTGTCCCACTGCGCGAAAACAGGCTCGCCCGAAAGTCCTTCGTCGATGGCGTCGCTTACGCCCTCGGCCAGGTAGAACTGCAAAGAAAACTCATGAGGATCAGCGAAAGGATCGCCGCGCGGAATCTCTACCCCCTGTGATAGGCCGAGCCTATGTGCACAGGCGGCGATTAGCTCCAGCAAGTGGCTCTTGCCAGTGCCGTTGGCTCCGACGATGCAAACAAGTCCGGCATCATCATGCAGGTTAAATTCAATGTTCTCGAAATTCCTCCAATGCCCAATTCTTATTTTTCTTATCCTCACGTCGCTGCCCCCTGTGTCGACCTTATATTTCCTCAAATCGAACTTTGTAATGTCTCCATCCTGCACGTTCGAAACATCGATACACATCTGCGCTCGCCCCTCGGGACCGGCCGTGTCAAATGTAATGGCGAAATGGCAGTGGTTTCGAGCTGACCTCGGGAATTACCGTCAAGATTTCCCCAACATCATCGGCACACGTGACCAGACCCCGAAGGCGCAGCCAGGGTTTATGTAAGCATCGCGTTGCTCGTCAGGGAAGGCTGATCTGGCCGGAACCTGCACATGATGGAGGCCAGATCAGTCAGGACCACTGTCTCCGGGGCAGGCGGCCGACAGTGACCGGTCCCCACCAAGTGGTCCGAGTTGAAGTTTAGTGCATGGACGGCTTTGGGCTTCACCCTGTCTTTGGTCCAGGCGTCATGCGACCTTTCGGGCTGGTTTCAGTTGGGCCGCGAAGGCGCTCGGCGTCAAGTTTCCGAGCGCCGAATGCGGCCTTTGGTCATTGTAATCGATCCTCCAAGCATCGATCCGTTGGCGGGCATCGGCCATCGACAGGAACCATGAGGTGTTCAGACACTCCTGGCGCAGCCGGCTGTTGAAGGCCTCGATGAAGGCGTTGTCCGTCGGTTTGCCTGGCCGCGAGAAGTCGAGTTCGACCTTGTTGAGGTAGGCCCACTGGTCGAGCAGCAGGCCTGCGAATTCAGGGCCATTGTCGACCCGAATGCTGCGCGGCTTTCCTCGTTGCCTGGCGACCCGGTCGAGTTCCTCGATCACCTGGTAGGCCCGGAAGTTCGTCCTCGCAGTGGTCGCGAGAGCCTCTCTCGTATGGCAGTCCACGACGGTCAAGATACGGAACGGTTGGCCGTCGAACAGCGGGTCCGACATGAAGTCCATGGACCATACATCGTTCATGGCATCGGCTTGTGAACGGCCAGACCGGTAGCGGCACGCCCGGCGGCGCTTCGGGCTACGGGTGCGGATCGACAGGCCTTCCTCGCTGTAGAGCCGATAGGTCCGCTTGTGGTTGATCGGCCAGCCTTCCCGTTGCAACAGGATATGCAGCCGGCGGTAGCCATACCGCACCCGGCTCTCCGCTAGCTTCTTCAGCCGCATCCGCAGTTCAATGGCGGGATCACGGCGCGATCGGTATCTGTGGGAAGCCCGCCCGAAACCCATGGCCCGGCATGCGCGGCGCTCCGATAACACGAAGACTTCCTGGTAGTGGCGGACGACTTCGCGGCGACGAGCCGGCTTCACCACTTTTTTCGCAGGGCATCCTGCAGCATGGTCTTGTCCAGCGTCAGGTCCGCAACCAGGCGCTTCAGTTTGGCGTTCTCTTCCTCGAGCTGTTTCGGCCGCCGGATCTCCGGCACGCCCATACCGGCATAGGCTTTCTTCCAGCGATAAAACGTGGCCTCCGCCACACCCATCTTGCGGCAGATCTCGCCCACGCTGGTACCGGCTTCCGCCTGCCTCAGTGCAAAGGCGATCTGCTCGTCGGTGAATCGTTTCTTGGGCATTTGGGCACTCCTCCGCTGCCAGAATTGTGCCCGAAAATCGCACCCAATTTGGACCAGCTTCAGGGGTCAAGACCAGGCTCAAACCACGACTTTGACGGATAAGCGCTCACTCGTAACAATTTCATTGAGTCTTGTCGTCGCCGACCGGTGGGATTCGGTTCAATGCATCCCTCAGCGCCTCCAGAGACTCACCACCATAGCCATACTGCGCCCCAACCGACTGCGGCTTGTGGCCAGTTAGAACGTCTGAGATTTCCGGATGGACTCCATGGGATCGAAGGAGCGCCTTGAAGGTGTGTCGGAAGCAATGGCCGGTCAGTCTAGGGTCTTTGATGCCAGCGTCGACTCGGATTAGCCTGCCGATCTTTCGAGACGCGGCCTGGGCCGGGCCTCGTTTTGAGCTATGGAACTCTGGGAAGATCGGGCCGGTCTTGGGGAGACCGTCCAGAAGTCCGTTCTGCAGCAGTGCTGAGTGGATGGGCATACGACGCCAGGAGCTGGCATTCTTAAGCCTGTTCTCTTCGTCGCCTCGAATCTCGATGTAGGTGATGCCCTCGATGGATTTCTTGATCTGGTCTGCGGTTATGCCGGCAAGTTCCCCAATCCTTGCACCCGTGTAGTAGAGGAGCGGCACGAGCCATCGAAGGCTATCGGAACGCTGACGACTGAGGCCGATTACGGAGTTCAGTTCTTCTGGCTTGAAGACGCGTCGTCCTGTGTCCGGTCGCGCCTGCCTTCTCGATCTGGCTCGGTCGAGGGTTCGGGCGCCAGGGAAATTGCCCTCCACATCACCTCGACGTTCAAGCCAGTCCCAAAGCGAAGCCAGGGCTGACAGATGGCGATGAAGGCTGGAGTCGGATAGGCCCTGAGGGTCGCCGCCGAAGCTCGACTCCAGTTCATCGAGCGATTTGCCCCTAGCCTTCTGGGATGAAGCCCACTTTGGTTGTAGGGACTGGATGCGTTCAAGGAACTTCGAAACGTCTCGTCGTGTGAGCTCCCTCAGGTCGCGTGTATGCCCGAAATGATCCGCGAAGAGCCTGTGAGTTGTCCGATACTGGGCCAGGGTCTTCTGGGTAACGCGCTTATCGCGCTCTGCACTTTCAGCGAACCGGCTCGCCATTTTTGTGAAGGGCAGCGCTCCTGGGGACGAAGAGATAATATCCAGTTTTGCCTGGGTATCAGGGCGGTAGTCATCGCGGTCTGTAGTCTCGATGAACCTCGCGATAGCCTCAGTGCCCTGAGCGCCTTGATGCCTCGCTTCGCGTTCCAGGATCACTTCGCGCCAGTGATCGAGGGCAAACTGCCGCGCTTCCGTATCCGGGTTATCGTTCGCGATTGCCTCGATCTCTGCATGAGCGTCTAGATATGCCTGTGAGATCGATACCGTCTCTCCTCGTGCCCGTCGGAACGCCGCCTCTGTTCTCGCATTCAGCTCAGCGGCAAGGGCGCTAGCTAGGCGCTTGTCAGGAGTGCCGAGAGGCCGCTGAATGACCTGAGTGCCGAAATGCTGCCGGAGATCGGCCGGAACCCATCGCTGATAATACCAGGACTGGGAACCCTTCCGCCGCTTGAGATAACTGGCTGCCAATGGCTCGATCCATCCATTCTAGGTCACTGATCTAGGTCAGTGCGCTAGGCGATAAGGTATTGAATGTCAACAATATTATTGGGTTTCAATGGCTTAGGCGGGAGCTAAAGACTCGTCCCCTAGGGGACGCCAGCACTTAGCAGATAATCCACACCCGCGTAGTGGTCCGTTTGGACCGCTACTTCAGAAATTCAGCGCCTGCCCAGCCGGCGTCAGGTAGTCCGGCGCGAACTTCTGATAGACCCGCTTGAGCGTCCGCAGGTCGTTGCCGAGGTCGAACTCGACGCTTCAGCCCTAAGTGGGGAGTGAAGCTGGCCATTGGTTCGCTCCTTCGCGTTACCCTGGTTCGGCACGGACTTCAGTGAGTCCGCCGCTGGCTTGAATGGTCGGTGGCTCAACGGAGGGTGATGTCATGGCGCTCAAGCGCATGGACAACGTCGGAATCGTCGTCGAAGACCTCGATGCGACGATCGATTTCTTCCGCGAACTGGGCCTCGTCCTCGAAGGGCGGGCGACGATCGAAGGAGAGTGGGCCGGGCGCGTCACCGGGTTGGTCGATCAGCGTGTGGAAATCGCCATGATGCGTACACCGGACGGTCACAGCCGGCTCGAACTCTCCCGATTCCTCGCGCCGCCCGTTGTTGCCGATCATCGTTCCGCCCCGGTGAATGCCTTGGGCTATCTTCGGGTCATGTTCGCCGTGGATGACCTCGAAGAGACGCTGGAAAGGCTGGAAAAACATCACACCCAGCTTGTGGGAGAAGTCGTGCGGTATCAGGATGCCTACCTTCTCTGCTATATCCGCGGGCCTGAAGGCCTGCTCATCGGGCTCGCTCAAGAACTCAATTGAACAAGACACGAGCGCGGGGGCGGGGATGACCTCATTCGGAATGTGAGTATCAAGTGGACGCGTCCTCAAGGACGTGGGCAACCCAATCTGACGCAGCTACATATTGCGTTACAACTTGTTCTATGACCTTGGATAATAACAACATTATGAGTATTTCGTAAATTTCTTTTTGAGCTACCAGATCCCCTGGAGGGACTCCACTTCTTTCGACATGACTCCGCCGCTTCGGGGCGCCTGCGGATCAGTCCGCCGGGCGCCAGTCGAAGGATTCGACCACGCCGGTCGGTGTCAGACCGTTGGCGTAGCTGACGATCAGTTCGACCTGTCCGCTGCGGCCGCCGAGGTCGGCTTCGGCCACCACGTGACGGTCGCCGGGTCGGAGGGCGCAGCCGCCGGTCGGGCTGTCGAGATCGGGCACGATCACCTCGACCGCCATCTTGCCGCTGCCGAGCGGCGTCACCGCGGCGAGCACGCGGCACTCGTCGTAGAACGACGCGGCCGCACCACCCAGCGGCGCAAGGCCGAGCGTGGCGGTGACAAGAAGGGTGACGGACAGTGCCGCAAGCCGCTTACTCGCGACGGAGGTGATTGGCGTGCCCGGCATGACGAATTCTCCTCGGTAGGCTATGGCGGGTTCGGCTTTCCGGGCGGTGGCTTTGCCGTTGGCCCGGGCTTGTACCCTCGATAGTCCCGTCTATGGCAAATGGCAGTGCCGGCCATCACCGCCGGCGCAGGCCAGCCTTCTCCAGGCGGCGAAGGTTCGCCTAGACTGGTCGGCCGGCCAGATCGAGCGGAAAACCCGGGCGGCGCCGCAAGAGAGCGGGCGCCGGCGCGGATCAAGGGGAGGGAGCCATGAAGGCGGACGAACTCAGGGCCATGCAGGCGCCGCACAAGGCGCGCTATCGCGACGATCCGGAGGCCGCCGTGGTGACGCTGAAGGCCGAGGGCCGGCTCGGCGAGGGTGTCTCCTGCTCGGTCGAGACCGGCCGCGCGTTGGTCGAGGCCGGTCTGCATCCGGCCACCGGCGGCAGCGGCCTGCAGGCCTGTTCCGGCGACATGCTGCTGGAGGCGCTGGTCGCCTGCGCCGGGGTGACGCTGTCGGCCGTCGCCACGGCGCTGGAGATCGACCTGCGTGGCGGCACGGTCTCGGCCGAGGGCGACCTCGACTTCCGTGGCACGCTGGGCGTGGCGAAGGAGGCGCCGGTCGGCTTCCGCGAGATCAGGCTGGCCTTCGCGCTGGACACGGATGCCGGCGAAGAGCAACTGGCGACGCTGATGAAGCTGACCGAGCGCTATTGCGTGGTCTACCAGACGCTCCGCAACCCGCCGGCGATCGCGGTTGTGCGGAGCAGCTGAGAAGACCTTCCTGCCTCAAGGCAGGTTCAACTGCCAGGAGACGCCGAAGCGGTCCTCCACCCAGGCGAACCGCCGGCTGAAACCGTAGTCGTCGGGCGGCATCAGGAAGCGGCCGTCCCGGGCGAGGGCGGCAAGCGCGGTCTCGAAACCCTCGGCCGAGCCCATGTCGACGAACAGCGAGGTGGCTGGGGTGAAGGTGAAGTCGTGCGTCGCCGGGCTGTCGTGCAGCACCAGCCGGTGCCCGCCGATCGACAGCCGTGCCGACCAGATGCGGCCGGCCATCTCGCCACTGTCCGCGCCATGGCGCTGGATCTCGCCGATTTGGGCCGAGGCGAAGCACTCCGCATACAGGCCAAGCGCGGCCTCGGCCTCGCCCTTGAACATCAGAAACGTCATCGCGGACTCGGACAAGGTCGGTCTCCCGGTGATTGGCTGTGATGATCCCTCCTCTCACCGGCGCGGCGGAGGATCAAGGCCAGTGGTGGCCGACCGACCGCGAGAGTTGCGCGACGGCGAGACATTGGTCAAAATAGCCTATTGGTAAGGCCAATTCTGGCCGATTGCGATCCGATGCCGGGCGAGGCAGCGATGTCGAAAACACGACGTGAAGCGTGGCGGACGATGCGGGCGGCGTGGCGCGCCGCGCGGTCCAGCCGCGTCGCCGCCGTGGACCCGACGGCCGGTGGGTGGCGCGGATGACGGCCGACGCGGCCAGCTTCACGCCGATCGCGCGCGAGAGCCTGGCGGAGAAGGTGGCGCGCCGCATCCTGGCGATGGTGCGCGCGGGCGAATTGGGGCCGGGCGACCAGCTGCCGCCGGAACGCGACCTCGCGGCGCTGCTGCAGGTCAGCCGGCCCAGCGTGCGCGAGGCGCTGCGCGGGCTCGCCATCCTCGGCGTGGTGCGCAGCCGCCAGGGCGGCGGCGCCTTCATCTCCGACCTCGACGCGGCCGATCTTCTCGAGCCGCTGCAGTTCTACCTGACGCTCGACCAGCTCGCCGTCGACCAGCTCTACGAGGCACGCCAGGCGATCGAGACCACGGTCGCCCGGCTCGCCGCCGGGCGCATCACGGAGGCGGCGATCGAGGAGCTGGCCGGCATGATCGCGCCGCAGCGCCGGCTGACCGGCGATCCAACCGCCTTCCGCACGTCCGACCTCGCCTTCCACGAGATCATCTGGCGAAGCTGCGGCAACCCCTTCATGGAGCGCGTTGCCCGCTCACTGAACCTGCTCGGCATGGACTATCGGCAGCGCGCGGCCGAGACACCGGCCGTCCTGGCCGGCAGCATCGACGATCACGAGCGTCTGGTGGAGGCGTTTCGGGCGCGCTCGCCCGAGGCGGCGGCGGCGGCGATGGCGGCGCACATGCTCAGCTCGCACCGGTCGACGCTGGCGGGCCTGCCGCCGGCCGGGGTGGACGAACCGGCAATCCGGGACACCAGGGTAACGAGGAAACAGCCATGAACCAGATCGATCTTTCCGGCCGGCGGGCCGTCGTCACCGGCGGCGCCCAGGGCATCGGCCTCGCCGTCGCGCGGCGGCTCGCCGCCTCCGGTGCCAGCCTGGCGCTGTGGGACGTCGACCAGGCGCAGCTCGACGCCGCCAGGGCCGACCTCGCGGCGGAAGTCCTCGCGGTGGATGTGACCGACCACGCGGCGGTCGAGCGGGCAGCGGCCCGCACTGCCGAGACGCTCGGCGGTATCGACATCCTGGTGCACAGCGCGGGTATCGCAGGCGCCAACGCGACGGTCGAGGAATATCCGGTCGAGGAGTGGCGACGCGTGGTCGACATCGATCTCAACGGCACCTTCTACGTGAACCGCGCGGTGGTGCCGCTGATGAAGGCGCAGGGCTACGGCCGCATCGTCAACATCGCCTCGATCGCCGGCAAGGAGGGCAACCCCAACGCCTCGGCCTATTCCGCCGCCAAGGCGGGGGTGATCGCGCTGACCAAGTCGCTGGGCAAGGAACTCGCCGGCCACGACATCGCCGTCAACTGCGTGACGCCGGCCGCCGCGCGCACCCGCATCTTCGACCAGATGACCGAGCAGCACATCGCCTTCATGCTCTCCAAGATCCCGCGCAACCGTTTCCTGGAGGTCGACGAGGCGGCGGCCATGGTCGCCTGGCTGGTCAGCCAGGAGAACTCCTTCACCACCGGCGCGGTCTTCGACCTGTCCGGTGGCCGTGCCACCTACTGACCGCGGTCCGGACGGGGAGCAGGCGGCATGGCGCAACGGGCCAGGATCGCGGTGCTGGGGGCCGGCTGGTGGGCGACCCAGCACCACATTCCCAATCTCAAGGCCCGGCCGGAGGTCGACCTCGTCGGCGTCTGTCGGCTCGGGATCGATGAGCTGAAGCTGGTGCGCGAGCGCTTCGGCTTCGCCGTCGCCTCGGAGGACTTCATCGAGGTTCTCGATCGCTCGCGGCCCGACGGCGTGGTCGTTTCCTCGCCGCATGTCGCCCATTTCGAGAACGCCATGGCGGCCCTCGACCGGGGCGCGCATGTGCTGATCGAGAAGCCGATGTGCACGACGTCGGAACAGGCGCGTGCGCTGGAGCGAAGGGCGCATGAGCGGGGCCTCGAGATCATCGTGCCGCACGGCTTCAACTTCACGCGCTACATGCCCGCCGCCGCTGAGATGGTGGCGCAAGGGCGCGTCGGCGCGGTGCGCCACGTCACCGCCCAGATGGGCTCCGCCCTGCTCGACCTGTTTGGTGGCGAGCCGATGCAGGAGACCAGCGCGCACACCTTCCGCCCGCCTCCGTCGACCTGGGCCGACCCCAAGCGCGCGGGCGGCTATGGCTGGGGCCAGCTCTCGCACCTGCTGGGGGCGCTGTTCCGCGTCGTGCCCGTTGACCCGCAGGCGATCTTCGCCCGCACCGGCCTGTCGCCGACCGGTGTCGACTATTTCGACGCCGCCGTCCTGACCCTGGCGAACGGCGCCACCGTCTCGCTCTCGGGCTCGGCGGCGGTGCCCAAGCACATCGGCACCCATATCGACATGCGCGTCTACGGCACGGACGGCGCGGTGTTCCTCGATGTCGAGCGGGAGCGCCTGGAATTGCGCCGGCAGGACGGCGACGACGAGGTCGTGCCGCTGGCGCCGGGCGAGGGCCGCAAATCCTATTCCACCAGGCCGCCGATCGACGCGCTGGTCGATCTCTGCCTCGGCCGGCCGATCGCCAACCAGGCGGACGCCACGGTGGGGCGGCGCACGGTGGAGGTGCTCGACGCGCTCTACCGGTCGGCCGCCAGCGGCCGCGAGGAGCGGTGTCGCGCCTGACGACGGGAGGCGGCGGTTCATCCATCCAGACGCCCTTCATGGTGTCGCCGCCGGCATGTCCTTCCCGCCTGGATTGTCTTTGATGCAACCATGGTCGGCCCGCCGCATCCGAAGCCGGCCCGCCCGCGGAATTCCCCGAAAGCACTGTCGGAACCAGGGCACGGGAGTACGGGGACATGGGAGCACCAGCCTATGACGCGACGCGGCAGTCGGTCGTCTTTCGGCCACGCGAGCAGACGGCAGACGCGCCGTCGCGGTTCGCCATCACGCTGGACGCGCTGGAGCAGCGCTTCGGCGCGGCCTGGCCTGGAGGCGACGCGGTCAACGCCTTCCTGCGGCATGCCGAGGCCATCTACGAAGTCGCCGAGCGCAAGGCGGGCGCGGCGCCTGTTGCCGGGCCGGCCGATACCGGCCGGACCGAGGCGCTGGTCGTTCTGACGACAGCCGATTTCCTGGCCGAGGAAGACCTGTTCTTCTACACCGGCTGACGCGGGGTGGACGTGCCTTGCCCCCGCAGCACCACGACCGCGCCGACAAGCAGGGCCAGCCCGGCGCCACGCAACGCCAGGCGAAGCACCTCCAGATCCGGTGACAGCACGGGCAGGACGAGGAGGATGGACGCGCCGACGAAGGTGAGGCGCCAGCGCGGGGAGAGCGGCACCACGAGCCAGCCGGAGAAGGCGACGGCCAGCGCGAAGGTCGCGGCGAAGGCGAAGCCGACATGCTGCACGATCTCGCCGACCGTGCCGAGCAGCAGGATGCCGGGCGCGTAGATGAACAGGAAGGGCACGAAAACCTTCACGAAGCCCAGGCGGATGGCCTGCATCGCGGTCTGGTTGGGACCGGCCTGCGCGATCGAGGCGCCGGCATAGGCGGCGACGGCGACCGGCGGCGTGATGGCCGACAGGAGGCCGTAGTAGAAGATGAACAAGTGGGCGCCCAGGATGGGCACGCCGAACTCGACCAGGGCCGGGGCGATCAGGGTCGCCAGCAGGAGATAGGCGATCGAGGTCGGCATGCCGAGGCCGAGCACGAACGAGGCGACCATGGTGATCAGCAGTACCAGCAACAGGTTGTCGCCGCCGGCGGCGAGGATCAGGCCGGAGAGCTTCGGTCCGAGGCCGGTCAGGGTGAGCATGCCGATGAGAATGCCGGCCGCCGCCACGGCGGCGATGACGATCATGATGACCTTGAGCGTCTCCACCGCCACCTCGACCAGCCCCCAGAGGCCGATGCGCGTCTCACGGCGCAGCAGCGACAGGGCATAGGTCAGGACGATGGCGTAGACCGCCGCCTTGGTCGGCGTGAAGCCCCAGAACAGCAGGCCGATCAACACGAAGAACGGCAGCAGCATGTAGCCCTTGCGCGTCAGCACCGGCCACACAGACGGCACCTCCCTCGCGTCGAGCCGCGACAGGTTTTCCCGGCCCGCCTCCAGGCGCACCGAGACCAGCATGGCGAAGATGTAGAGCAGCGCCGGGACCAGCGCGGCGATGGCGATCTCGCGATAGGGGATGCCGGTGAACTCGGCCATCAGGAAGGCCGCGGCGCCCATGATCGGTGGTGTGATCTGGCCGGCCGACGACGCGGCGGCCTCGATCCCGCCGGCGACCTCCGGTCGGTAGCCGGTGCGTTTCATCAGCGGGATGGTGAAGGTGCCGGTGGTCACCACATTGGCGACGGCGCTACCGTTGATCGAGCTCACGAAGGCGCTGGAGACGACGGCGGTGAGGGCGGGTCCGCCCTGCACCCGCCCGGTCAGCGCGTAGGCGAGCTGGACGAAGACCTCGCCCATGCCGGTCTTGATCAGCAGCACGCCGAGCAGGGAGAAGAGGAAGATGTAGGTCGCCGCCACGCCCATCGGGATACCGAACAGGCCCTCGGTGGAGAGCAGGAGATGGCTGGCGATGCGGCCCGTCGAATAGCCGGCGTGACCGTAGGTGCCGGGGATCAGGAAGCCGAAATAGGCATAGGCCAGGGCGACGCCGATGATGATCACCATCGCCCAGCCGACATAGGCCCGGACCATGATCAGCACCACGATGACGATGGCGACGACGAGATAGCGGTCGGTCGCCGAGGCGATGGAGCCCGAGCGGATGATGTCGAAATAGTTCTCGGTCAGATAGGGACCGGGGATGAGCGCGACGAGGGCGCAGGCGTAGAAGATCAGCCGCAGCCAGAGCCGTCGCTGCTGCAGGGCCAGCATCAGGAAACCGACGGTGACGGCGCCGGAGAAGAACATCGCGCGCAGCAGCAGCGCCGTCCAGCCGCCGAAATAGGCGACCCACAGCGCGAAACCGGCGGTCGCCGCCGAGAGCAGCGCGATCAGCAGCAGAAGCAGGCGCCGCTCGGGAATCGCCAGCGCGGCCGGGTCCAGCCCGTCGATCCGGCCGGCGAGCCAGTACCATGGGCCGCGCGGGCCGGAACCGATGTCGCGGTTCCGGCCCGGCCCGTCGGCGGGCGACTGGTTAATTGCCGTGTTCCTCGAAGTAGCGGGCCGCCCCAGGATGCAGCGGGATCGGCGTCGCCTCCGCCCGGTCGAGCGAGATCAGCGCGGCGGCGGGGTGAACCTGTCCCAGGCGATCGAGATTGTCGAAAATGGTCGCGGTCAGGGTGTAGACCAGCTCCTCGTCGGCGTCGGCCGAGGTGAACAGGATGGCCGGATCGCCGAGAATGCCGACCGCCGCGTCCTGGCCGTCATAGGTACCGGCCGGCATGTCGATGACCTCGTAGAACGGATACTCCTCCAGGAGGCCGGCGACCCGGTCGGCCTCGACCGGGATGAAGGTCACGTCCTCGGTCGTGGCGAGCTCGATGAGCGCCGCGGCAGGGATGCCAGCCAGCACCGCCGAGGCGTCGAGATTGCCGTCGCGGATCGCCTGGGTGGCCTCGTTGTAGGAGAGGAACTGGATGTTCGCCATGTCGAGGGCGTCGTAGGCCGTCAGCAGGCGCTCGGCGATCACCGCGGAGTTCGAGCCGGGCGGGCCGATGCCGAGCCGGACTTCCGACAGGTCCTCGATGGACTGCGCGCCGGTCGAGCTCAGCGCGGCGATCTGCAGGGCGGCGGGGTAGAGATAGGCGACCGCGGCGACATTCTGCGTCTCCTCGAACGGGTCCTCGCCATTGGCCGCGGCATAGAGCGTGCTGGCGCTGGAGAAGCCGAGCTGCATCTCGCCCATGGAGACGCGGCGATTGTTCTCCACCGAGGCGCCGGTGACCTCGGCGGTGGCCGAGACGCCGTCGAGTTCGTCGTTGATCAGCTCGGCCATGGCCGCGCCGACCGCGTAGAAAACGCCGCCCGTGCCGCCGGTGCCGATGGCCACGCGCTCCTGCGCGCCGGCGCTGCCGATGCCGAGCGCCAGGATGGCGCCGCCGGCGAGTAACAGGTCTCTCATGTCAGTCCTCCCATGATTGGTTCCCCGGCCGCTTCGTCGATGGCCGGGGCTTCGAGTGCCGCGGCGAGCGCGGCGACAAGCTGGCGGATGCTGTCCTCCGGATCGGCGCCGTCGACCGCGCCGTCGGACAGGCGGGTGACGCGTTCCGGGTTGATCAGCGTGTAGTAGAGCGAGCCGAGCAGGAAATGGCTGCGCCAGACGATGGTGCCGCGAGGCAGCTGCGGCAGGATCTCGGCGATGGAATCGATGAAGGCGCGGCTGGTCTCGTCGAAGGTGCGGGCGATGATCTCCCGGCTCTGCGGATTGCCCTCGGCCGACATCACCGCGCGCAGCCGGGTGAAGCGGGCGCCACCGCCACCCTTGCTGGCGTCGACGCAGGGTTCGACATAGGCGCGCAGGATGTGGCGCAGGCGCCGACGCGGATCGGCGACGCGGCGAGCCTGGGCGAGCAGGGCCGCGCGGTGATCGTTCATCGACTGGCAGTGCTCCTCGTAGATCGACCGGAGCAGACCTTCCTTGGACTGGAAATAGTAGCTGATGGAGGCGACGTTGGCCCCCGCCCGCCGCGCGATCTCGCGGATCGTGACCGCCTTGAAGCCGTTCTCGGAGAACAGCGCCTCCGCGGCCTCCAGGATGGCCTCACGCGTCGTCCGGTTCTCCAGTGCGGTATCCATCATCCTCCCCAACTTTCAAACAAATGTTTGATTAATACTGCGACCGTCGTCAAGGGGGCAAAGCTGACTGACGGTGGCTCGCTGAGGTCGATCAGTCGCCTGGCGCGGACTGGCGTTCCGCTGCGTTCTCCGGCGCGTTTTCCAGGGCGTCCACGACGCGCTGCCGGCGGCTGAGAAGCCAGGCGATGACGAGGGCGAGGAGGACGGCGCCGGCGGCGAGGGATATTCTCAGTCCGAACCAGTCGGAGGCGATGCCCATGATCAGGGCGCCGAAGGCGGGGCCGCCGCGCAGGAACAGCCCGTAGAGGCTGAGCACGCGACCGCGCAACTCGTCGGGCACGGCAAGCTGAATAGAGGTCTGGATGGTGATCGCCGTGCTGACCAGGCAAAAGCCGAGAAATGTCAGCGCCGGTACCGCAACCCGCAGATCAGCGGTGGAGACGAACAGGAAAATGGCGGCGGTCATGCCCATCGCACCGCCGAAGGATATCCGCGTCAGCCCCCTGGTCGTGCTCCGCCCGCTCAGCCACAGCCCGCCGACGATGGCGCCGGCGCCGATCGAGGAGGTGAGGATCGCCAGCCCCATGGCCCCGACACCGAACACGGCGTCCGCGAAGCCCGGCAGAAGCTCCACCAGCGGCCGGGCGCCCAGGCCAATGCCGATCATCAGCACGATCATCGCCAGGATGCCGGGATTGCCGACGCTGTAACGCAGGCCCGGGCCGATCGAGCCGAGCAGGCTGCCCGTCGGCCTTTCGCGGCGCGGACTACGGACCTCGTTCACGTGATGCAGCGCCACCAGAAAGGCGACGAAGGTGAGGGCATTGGCGGCGAACGCCCAACCGACGCCGACCGTGGCGATGATCACGCCGGCGATGGCCGGGCCGATGAAGCGGGCGAGGTTGAAGGTGATGGCGTTGATGGCGACCGCCGCGCCGATATCCTCCCGCGGAACCAGGGAGGAGACGATGACCATCCTGGTCGGCTGCCCCAACGAGAACAGCGTTCCGTGGATCGTGACGATGGCCAGCAGCAGCCAGATGTTGGGAAAGCCGGCGGTGAACAGGATGGCGAGGAGGATGGCGAGGCCGCAGGCCAGCGACTGGATGGTCTTCATCGTGCGCATGCGGTCCCAGCGGTCGGCGACGGCCCCCGCCAGCGGTGCGACCACCAGGGTGGGGGCCAGGTCGGCGAACATCATGACGCCGAGCCAGGTGCCCGATCCCGTCAGGTCCCAGGTCGCCCAGCCAACGGCAATGCGCTGCATCCAGTTGCCGATCAGCGAAACGGAATTGCCGGCCGTGTAGATGCCGTAGTTGCGGTGGCCGAGGACGCGAACGAGGTTGCGGAAGGTCGAGACGGGACTCATGAAAGCTCAATCAAGTCCGCGCCGGCCGGTGCGGGCTGGTGACGCGGGGTGCTGGTCGTCATGCTGGGGTGCGGCAAGATAGAACATGGCTCAAGGTCTCAAAGACTAGGTTAACCTGCGCTCGCCGCCGAAACGCAGAATGCCGATGGCAGGGACGCGGCTGGCCGCCGACAGCGCCCCGGTTGACACCCGCGAGGACGACGAGCCTGTCCCGGCTCTCTCTCCGGTCGGCCGGGACGGCGCCAGCGGGTGGTTGCAATCCATCAATCCGATCGCGCCTGGCGGACCCACGGCCGACCGCGCCTGGCGCCCCCACGGTCGACCGCGCCACATAGTGCCGTTGCCGCACGAGAAAGCATTTGGACGATCGTACAACACCCGTTTACAAAGCGGCAATGATGCTGCCAGAACGCCGTTCCGCCACCGTCCGTGACGCCGTGCTCGATGCGGCCGAGGCGCTGTTCGCGGCGCATGGCTATGACGCGGTCTCGGTGCGCGACATTGCCCAGGCGGCCAATGCCCATCCGGGCAGCATCACCTATCATTTCGGCAGCAAGGCCGGCCTTCTGCGCACGATCTACAGCCGCCATTGCGGGCCGATGAACGCCCGCAGGCTGGAGCTTCTGGGTGAGGCCCGGCGCCTGTCGGACCCGGTCGAGCGGCTGCAGGCGATCCTGCGCGCCTACGTGCTGCCGGCCTTCACCGATCTCCGCGATCAGGCCGGCGGGGGCGCCCGCTTCACCCGGCTGCGCGCGGTGATGTCGGCCGAGGGCAATGCGGTCGCGCGCGAGATCATCGCCGAGGCCTTCGACGCCACCAGCCACGCCTTCATCGACGCGCTGACCGAGACGCTGGCGCATCTCGACCGGTCGCAGATCGTCTGGCGTTCCCAGTTCCTGCTGGGCGCGCTCTACTACGCCCTGGTCAATCCGGAACGGGTCAGCCGTCTGTCGCGGGGCGCGGCGGATGGCGGCGACACGAACCGCGCCGTGGAGGAGTTGATCGAGGCGAGCGTCTGGGGGTTTGCCGGCGGCACGGCCGATGATGCGAAGCGACGACTGGGACATGCGTGAAGCCATGGCGAGCGAGCCGACGATCCTGCCCTATGTGACCGATCCGAAACGGCCCCGGACCCGCCTGCCGCCCGGCGCCTGCGACGCGCACTGCCATGTCTTCGGACCGGCGGCGACCTTTCCCTACGCGCCCGGCAGCACCTACACGCCGGTCGACGCCGGCAAGGAGACGCTGTTCGCCCTGCACCGGCATCTCGGCATCGAGCGCAGCGTGATCGTGCAGGCGAGCTGTCATGGCACCGACAACCGCGCCATGCTGGACGCCATCGCCCATGGCGGCGGCCGCTACAAGGGCATCGCCATGGTGAACCCGGCGGTGAGCGACGACGAGCTCGGCGCGCTCGATGCCGGCGGGATCCGCGGCGTGCGCTTCAACTTCGTCAGCCATCTCGGCCGCGATGCCGATCTCGGCGCGGTGTTCCGCCTCGTCGACCGGATCGGGCCGCTCGGCTGGCATTTGGTCGTCCATTTCGACGCCGACCGGCTGGAGACCCTGGGGCCGCGGCTGAAGGAGGTCCCGCTCACAATGGTGATCGACCATATGGGGCGGGTCGACGCCTCGGCCGGGCTCGACCAGCCGGCCTTCCGCCTGCTCCTCGACCTCATGGAGGACGAGCGGTTCTGGGTGAAGGTCTCCGGCGCGGAGCGCATCTCCCGTGCCGGGCCGCCGTTCCACGACGCGGTCCCCTTCGCCCGGACGCTGGTCGAGCGCTTTCCCGACCGGGTGCTCTGGGGTACGGATTTCCCGCATCCCAACATCAAGCGGTTCATGCCCGACGATGGCGATCTGGTCGATCTGCTGCCCCTGATCGCGCCCGACGAAAGCCGGCTCGCGAAGCTCGTCGTCGACAACCCGGCCCGGCTCTACTGGCCCGAAGGAGGATTGCCCTGATGCCCACCGCACTCGTTGTCAGTGCCCATTCGGCCGATTTCATCTGGCGCTGCGGCGGCGCCATCGCCCTGCACGCCAGGAAGGGCTACGACGTCACCGTCGTCTGCCTGTCCTATGGCGAACGGGGCGAGAGCGCCAAGCTGTGGAAGCAGGACGGCGCGACGCTGGAGGGCGTCAAGGCGGCGCGGCGCAAGGAGGCGGAGGATGCCGCGCGCGCCCTCGAAGTCGCCGACATCCAGTTCTTCGATCTCGGCGACTACCCGCTGGAGATCGACCGCGCGGCGAAGGACCGGCTGGTCGACACGATCCGCGCCGTGCAGCCCCGCTTCATGCTGAGCCACAGCCAGTACGATCCGTTCAACACCGATCACATGAAGGCCTGCTCGACCACCATCGAGTGCCGCATGATCGCCCAGGCCTGGGGCCACAAGCCGGGCCAGAAGGTGCTGGGCTCGCCGCAGCTCTACCTGTTCGAGCCGCATCAGACCGAGGTCATGGGCTGGAAGCCCGACGTCTTCCTCGACATCACCGAAGTCTGGGACAAGAAGTGGGCGGCCATCGAGTGCATGAAGGGTCAGGAGCATCTCTGGCACTACTACAAGAACGTGGCGGAGAACCGGGCCAACCACTTTCGGCGCAATTCCGGCGGCCAAGCCGGCGGTCGCGACGCGAAATACGCCGAGGGCTTCCAGACCATCTTCCCGCGCACCGTGGACGAGCTGTGATGACCCATCGCGTCGTGCAGGAAATCGAACGGCCGGCGGCGGCGGACCTCGAGGCGCTCGGCCGGTTCGGCGTCGCCACGATCCACGAGGCCATGGGCCGCCGCGGGCTGATGGCGAGCCACATGCGCCCCATCCAGCAGGACGCGCGCATCTGCGGACCCGCCGTCACGGTATCCATCGCGCCCGGCGACAACTGGATGATCCATGTGGCGGTCGAGCAGTGCCGGGAAGGCGACGTGCTGGTGGTCGCCCCGACCTCGCCCTGCGAGGACGGCTATTTCGGCGAGCTGATCGCCACCTCGCTGCAGGCGCGCGGCGTCCGCGGCCTTGTGATCGAGGCCGGTGTCCGCGACACCGCCGATCTGCGCGCCATCGGATTTCCGGTGTGGTCGCGGGCGGTGTTCGCCCAGGGCACCGTGAAGGAAACGCTGGGCTCGGTGAACGTGCCCATCGTCTGCGCCGGCCGCGCCGTCGATCCGGGCGACGCCATCGTCGCCGACGATGACGGCATCGTGGTGGTGCCGCGGGCCGAGGTGGCGGACACCGTGCAGGCCTCCGCCGCGCGGGAGGCGAAGGAAGCCGCGACCCGCGAGCGCCTGAAGAAGGGCGAACTCGGCCTCGACATCTATGGCATGCGCGAAAGGCTGGCGGAGAAGGGGCTGAAATATCTTTGAGGCGGGTGGTTCACCTCGCTGGCGAGGACGGGCGACCGGCCCCGGGTCTGCGACGCGTCACTGCGTGCCGCACCGCGCACGGGACGACGTCTCCTTGAATTTCCTTCCTGTACCAGACAAGCTCGTCGTCCCGGCCGACCGGAGGGAGAGCCGGGACCGGCTCGTCGTCATCGCGGAGGTCGACTGCGGCGAGGATCAACGAAAGCGCGCTACACCGCCAGGTACTCGTGGCGGATTTCCTTGTTGTCGAGGACGTCCTTGGCGGCGCCCTCGAACACCACCTCGCCCATGTCGAGGATGATCGCGCGGTCGGAGAGGTGCAGCGCGGCGATGGCGTTCTGCTCGACGATGACGGTGGTGATGCCGAGTTCCTTGACGCCCTCGAGGATGCGCTCGATCTCCTGCACGATCACCGGCGCCAGACCCTCATAGGGTTCGTCGAGCAGCAGCAGCTTGATGTCGCGGGCCAGCGCCCGGGCGATCGCCAGCATCTGCTGTTCGCCGCCCGACAGCGTCGTGCCCTCCTGGCGGCGGCGCTCGGCCAGGCGCGGGAACTGGTCGTAGATGCGTTCCAGCGACCAGCCGATCGGCTTGGCGATCTGCGCCAGCTTAAGGTTCTCCTCGACCGTCAGCCCCTGGATGATGCGCCGATCCTCCGGCACCAGGCAGACGCCCCGTTGCGCCGCCTCGTGCGCCGCCATGGCGTGCAGCGGCTGGTGGTCCAGCCAGATCTCGCCATGCCGGAGCTGCGGCGAGCCGGCCCGGGCGATGGTGCGCAGCGTCGAGGTCTTGCCGGCGCCGTTGCGGCCGAGCAGCGCCAGGATCTCGCCCTCGTGCACGTTGAAGCCGACGCCCTGCACGATGTAGCTCTCGCCGTAATAGGCGTGCAGGTCCCAGCAGGAGAAATAGGCGCCCGCGCGCTCGGTCGTGCCGGCACTGCCCTGCGGCGCGGTCGAGGACCGCTCGGTCGTCGCCTGCTCGCTCATAGATGGGCTCCCCCGAGATAGGCTTCCTGGACGCGTGGATCGCCGCGCACCTCGTCCGGCGTGCCCTCGCAGATGATCGCGCCCTGGGCCAGCACGGTGATGCGGTCGGCCAGGCTGAAGACGACGTGCATGTCGTGCTCGATGATCACCTTGGTCAGGCCGCGCTGCTTGAACTGGCGCAGCACGTCGATGGTGCGGTTGGTGTCGTGCCGCGACATGCCGGCGGTTGGCTCGTCGAGCAGCAGGAGCTTGGGCTGCTGGATCAGGCACATGGCGAGCTCCAGCCGCCGCTTGTCGCCGCGCGACGCGCTGGCGGCGGTGGTGTCCTTGAGCCCGATCAGGTCGAGTTCCTCCAGCACCGCGGCGACCCGCTGGCGCAGCTCCCGTTCCGACAGGAGGTCGCGGATGGGGTTGAAACGGAACGACCCTTCGCGCTTCGCCATGCCGGCGACCATGACGTTCTGATCCAGCGTCAGGTCGGCGAAGATCTCCGGCGTCTGGAACACCCGCACCACGCCGAGTTGGTTGATTTCGTGCGGCTTCTTGCCGGTCAGCACGGTGCCGTCGAGATTGACCGAGCCGGTGTCGGGCTTGAGCCGGCCGACACAGACATTCAGCAGGGTCGACTTGCCGGCGCCGTTCGGCCCGATGATGGCGTGGGTCTTCCCCTCCTCGATCTGCAGGTTGATGTTGTTCAGCGCGCGCAGGCCGCCGAAAGTCTTGTTCACGTCTGTGACGCTGAGAACCGCGTTCATGGCCGTCATCCCACCTCGCGCGCTTCGCGCTCGTTGCGCGCCCGGCGCGGGGAGGCCTTGCGGGAGAACAGCCGGCCCACCCGTCGCACGCCCTCCATCAGCCCGCCGGGCAGGAAGATGACGATCAGCATGAACAGGACGCCCAGCGTCAGGTGCCAGCCCTCGCCCACGAACAGGCCGATGACGCCGACGACAGGCGCCTCCAGCCAGTCGGGCAGGAAGGCGAAGACGCCGTGCAGGGTGGCGTCGCCAATGGCCGAGAAGATGTTCTCGAAATACTTGATGATGACCGCGCCCAGGATCGGTCCGAGCAGGGTGCCGACGCCGCCGAGGATGGTCATCAGCACGATCTCGCCCGAGGCCGTCCACTGCATCCGCTCCGCCCCGGCCAGCGGGTCGGTGACCGCCAGCAGGCAGCCGGCGAGACCGGCATACATGCCCGAGATGACGAAGGCGGTGAGCGTGTAGGGCCGGGTGGCGAAGCCGGTATAGCCCATGCGGTCCTGGTTGGACTTGATCGCCCGCAGCTTCAGCCCGAAGCCGGAGCGCTGGATGCGCATGGCGAAGAGGAAGCAGAGGATCAGGACGATGGCGCAGAAGTAGAAGCCGCTGATCCCCGTCAGCTCCAGGCCGAACAGCTCCGGCGAGGGCAACTGCGGCGACGGTTCCCAGCCGAACAGCGTGTCGGCGATCCGGGGGTCATCCTGGGCCAGTTGCAGGCTGGTCTCGCCGTTTGTGATCGGGGTGAGCACCGAATAGGCGAGGTTGTAGAGCATCTGCGCGAAAGCCAGCGTCAGGATGGCGAAGTAGATGCCCGAGCGGCGCAGGCAGACATGGCCGATCACCACGGCGAAGACGCCGGCGACCAGCGTGCCGAAGACCATGGCCGGAATGACGTTCATCGAGAACAGCTTGAACGACCAGACCGCGGCGTAGGACCCCACCCCGAGGAAGGCGGCGTGGCCGAAGGAAAGGTAGCCGGTGAGCCCGAACAGGAGATTGTAGCCGACAGCCAGGATGCCGAAGATCGCGAACTTCTGCATCAGGTCCGGGTAGGCGGCGCCGAAGGGCTGGAGCCAGACCGGCGCGGTCAGCACGACCAGGGAGAAGACGACCAGGAGGATCAGGTCGCGGCGGGGCGAGTGCTCGGTCATCGGCTCAGGTCTCCATCACGCCCTTGCGGCCCATGAGACCGCGGGGCCGGAGCAGGAGGATCGCCACGGCGACGAGGTAGATGATGATCTGGTCGATGCCCGGGAAGATCGCCTTGACCTCGTTCATCGAGGCGAAGGATTGCAGGATGCCGAGCAGGAAGCCGGCCGCCACCGCGCCGGGCAGCGAGCCCATGCCGCCGACCACGACGACGACGAAGGACAGCACCAGGAAGTTCATGCCCATGTGGTAGTCGGGCGGCAGAATGGGCACGTACATCACGCCCGCCAGACCCGCCACCACGGCGGCGATGCCGAAGACCACGGTGAAGCGTTTCTGGATGTTGATGCCGAGCAGGCCCACCGTCTCGCGGTCGGCCATGCCGGCACGCACCACCATGCCGTAGGTGGTGAAGCGCAGGAACGAGAAGACGCCGCCGATGACGATCAGCGCGAAGGCCAGGTAGACCAGGCGCCACCAGGGATAGATCACGCCGGCACCGAGGCCGATCCAGAGCCCGACATCGGCGCTGCCGCGCAGCGCGTCGGGGGCCGGGGTGGGAATCGGGTTGGCGCCGTAGAAGGACTTGACGATCTCCTGCAGCACGATCGCCAGACCGAAGGTGACCAGGATCTGGTCGGCATGGGGCCGCTTGTAGAAGAACTGGATCAGCCCGCGTTCCATGATCACGCCTATCAGCAGCATGACCGGGATCGCCGCCAGGATGGCGATCGGTACCGACCAGTCCATCAGGAAGGTGCCGAACTCGCCGAACCAGAGCTCCATGTAGGGCTGGTCGATATAGGCGGTGAAGGCGGTCACGCTCTCGTCGCGCACCTGGGTCGACAGGTTGAGCAGGAGGTTGATGCTGACGGCGCAGAAGGCGCCCAGCATGAACAGCGCCCCATGCGCGAAGTTGACCACGCCGAGCGTGCCGAAAACCAAGGTAAGGCCCAGCGCGATCAGCGCGTAGGCCCCACCCTTGTCCAGCCCGTTCAGAATCTGCAGGACGATGGCATCCATGAACCGATTTCCCGTTCGTCGCGGCGCGCTGCCATCCGGCAGCCGGTGGCGCGCCGCCGCGCGCCGGACAGGGCGATCCGCCGCCGGCGCGACCGGCCGGCGGCGGACCCTGTCTCAGCCCTGATCAGACCTCGTAGGGGCCAAGCTCGCCCGGGAAGAAGTCGACCGGATACTCGACCTGCTCGCGCGGCACCTGCTGCACCACCTCGAGAAGGTCGAACTGGCTCGACGGGTTCTCCTTGCCGCGCACCACCAGGACCTCCTTGAAGCACTGGTGATCGCCGGCGCGGTACAGCGTCGGGCCGTTGCCCATGCCGTCGAACTCGAAGTCCTCGAGCGCGCGGATCACCTCGGGCGGGTAGAAGGTGCCGGCCATCTCGCAGGCATTGGCGTAGAGCAGCGCCTGCACGTAGCAGGTGTGCGCGGCCTGGGACGGCGGGAAGCCGTATTCCTCGCCGAAGGACTGCACGAAGGCCTGCGACGCCGGATCGCTCAGCGACCAGTGCCAGTTGGTCGAGCCCAGGATGCCGGCGATGTTCTCGCCCGCGCCCTGCGCCATCAGGCGCGAATAAAGCGGCACCACGACCTCGAAATTGCGGCCCTCGACCTGGCGGTCACGCAGCCCGAACTGCACCGCCTGGGTCAGCGAGTTGACCATGTCGTTGCCGTAGTGGTTCAGGATCAGCACATCGGCGCCGGAGTTCAGCACCGGCGTGATGTACTGCGAGAAATCGCCGGCGCCGAGCGGCGTGCGCACTGTCTCGACCGTGTTCCAGCCCAGGTTCTCCGTGGCGTTGCGGATCGATTCCTCCTGGGTCCAGCCCCAGGTGTAATCCGCCGTCAGGTGGTAGGCACGGCGGTCGTTGCCGTATTCCGCCTCCAGCACCGGGGCGAGCGCCTGGCCCGACATGTAGGCGTTGAAGAAGTGGCGGAAGCCGTAGCGCCGGCGATCCTGGCCGGTGGTGTCGTTGGAGTGGGTGAGGCCGCACATGTAGACCACGCCCATCTCCTGGGCCAGCGACTGCTGGGCGATGGCGGTGGCCGAGGAGGAGCCGCCCGACCACATGATGACGCCGTCGCGCTCGATCATGCGGCGGGCGGAGGCGCGGGCGGCGTCGGCGGAGGTCTGCGTGTCGCCGGTGACGTACTCGACCCGCTTGCCGAGCACGCCGTTGCCGGTCAGCGAGGTCGGCTGCATGGTGTTGATCAGGCCGCCGTCGCCCTCGCCATTGAGGTGCTTGACGGCGAGTTCGTAGGCGCGCAGCTCGTCCGCGCCCTCATCGGCATAGGCGCCGGTCTGCGGCACGTTGAAGCCGAAGGTGACCGTCGAGGCGTCGCCGGGATTGTTGCGGAACTCCTGCGCCCAGGCGCCGCGCCTGAGGATAAGGGGAGTGGCCAGCGCGGCACCGGCGACGCCGGCACCCTTCAGCGTCGCGCGCCGCCCGAACCGCCTGTTGAAGTTGGACATCGTCATCCTCCCTTTGTCGATCGTTGAGACGGCAGCGCTCGCGCCTTTCCGTCTGTCGGCGACATTACCCAAAAGGGTATTTCATCCCCAATGCGCCACGGCGTTTGGCCGCAAAGTTCTGTAAGAATCCATGAAATGCATGGATGAGCATTGTTAGAAATTTGACAAACCGTGCCGGATTGCGAGAATTGGCCGATGACCGCACCGCGTTCCCTGATCGGCCGGCGTATTCGCGACCGGCGCCGCGAGTTGCGGCTGACCCAGGCCGCCCTGGCGCAGAAGGCGGGCATCTCGGGCTCCTATCTGAACCTGATCGAGAACGACAAACGGCTGATCGGCGGGTCGCTCTTGAAGCGCATCGCCGGGGCGCTCGACCTCGAGGTCGGCGCCCTGAGCGGGGTCGAGGACTCCCGGCTGGCGAACGATCTGGGCGAGATCGCCCGCACCCTGGCGCTGGACGGCCTGGGGACCGAGCAGGCGGTGGATTTCGTCGCCCGCTCTCCCGACTGGGCCCGCGCCTTCGTCGCGCTTCACCGTTCCTACCGGGATGCGGTGAACACCTCGACCGCGCTGTCGGACCGGCTGAGCCAGGATCCGGCGCTGATGGATTTGTCGCATGCCGTGCTGAGCCGGGTGACGGCGATCCGCTCCTTCGCCGAGATCCTGGAACAGCATCCCGATCTTGAGCCGGCGGAGCGGGCCCGCTTCACCGGCATCGTCGCCGCGCAGAGCGACGACCTCGCCGCCAGCGCGCGGGAGATGATCGGCCTGCTCGGCAACCCGCTCGACGCGGCCAAACCGACCTCGCCGGGCGAAGAGGTGGACGACTTCATCATCCACCACGACAACCATTTCCCGACGCTGGAGGAGGCGGGCGCGGCCCTGCGCCGGCGGATCGACGGCGAGGGCGTGGGCCTGCTCTCCGACCTGCGTCGCCGGCTCGGCCTTGCGCCCGGCGACAGGGTGGGCGCCGCCGACCTGCCGCCGGAGAGCCTGCGCTTCCAGCTTGCCCGGCGGGTCTTCGCCAGCCTGCATGGCGATCTGGTGGAGGCGGTGATCGACGATCCGCGCCTCGCCTCGCCGGAGGCGCGGGAGCAGGCCCGCGCGGCGATGACCGCCTATGGCGCGGGTGCCATGCTGCTGCCCTACGAGCCCTTCCTGCAGGCGGCAGAGACCACCCGCTACGATGTCGACCTGCTGAGTCGGCGTTTCGACGCCAGCTACGAACAGATCGCCCACCGTCTGGTGACGCTGCGGCGCCCCGGGGAGGAAGGTCTCGCCTTCGCCTTCCTGCGCGCCGATCCGGCCGGCAACCTCTCCAAGCCGTTCAGCGCCGTGCCGGGCCTGCGCATGCCGCGCTTCGGCGGCTCGTGCCCTCTCTGGGCCCTGCATGCCGCCTTCGGCGAGCCCGACCGGCCTGTCGTCCAGCTCGCCGTCATGCCCCAGGGGGAGCGCTACCTGTTCATCGCCCGGCGCGTGGTGAAGCGCCGCGGCGGCTACGGCGCCACGCCGGTCATGTTCAGCGTGATGCTGGGCTGCGCGATCGGCGATGCCGGCCGCATTGTCTATGGCGACGCCTTCCAGTCGCGCCGGCAGAGCCTGGAGACCCCGGTCGGCATCAACTGCCGCGCCTGCCCGCGGGAGGATTGCCGGCAGCGCGCGCATCCGGCTATCGGCCCCCGTCCACGGCGGGAGGATCCACCGCCGTGAGCGCGGCGCCCGGGCACGGCGGAAAGGGCCGAGGGCGTTGCGGGTTTGCCCCCGGCACTGGTTCATAGGATGATGGCCCGGGGGATGATAGCCCGGGGCGTTGACCGGCCAAGCCGGCGACCGGCCGTGCCATGAGCCGGGCCCGAGGGAGGAGCCGTGTGATGACCAAGACGGTGCTCGTCGCGGAGGACGAGCCCTACATTCTGGAGAGCCTGACGTTCCTGCTCAGCCGCGCCGGCTATGCCGTGCGGGCGGAGCGCAACGGCCTCGCCGCCGTCGATTCCGTCACCGCCGACCGGCCGGACCTGATCGTGCTCGACGTCATGATGCCGGGGCTGAACGGCTTCGAGGCCCTGCAGCGTATCCGCCAGACGCCGGGGCTCAAGGACCTGCCGGTGCTGGTCCTGACCGCAAAGGGACAGGAAGCCGACCGACGGCGGATGGAGACGCTGGGCGCCACCGACCTCGTCACCAAGCCCTTTTCCAACAGGGACCTGCTGGAGCGCATCGAGCACCTGATCGGCGCCGCGGACGGGTCGCCAGCCGGCCTCGACGATGTCGTGCGGAGGGCGCCATGAACCGCTTCGGCCGGCTGCGCGATCTCGCCGTGCTGCTGCCGGTCGGCGCGCTGCTGATCTTCCTGCCGCCCTATATCGGCATCTTCGACCAGCCGGTGCTGGTTCTCGGGATCCCCCTGCTGCCGCTCGCCATCTTCGTCTTCTGGCTCGTCGGCATCGGGTTGACCGCCGTCGTGGCGCGAGCGCTCAACCGCGCCGACGCGGAGCTCAACGGCCCGCCGGAGCAGCCCGCCGAGGACGGCTGGACGACCGGCCCGCCCCCGGACGGCGGCGACCTGGGGCGCTAGGCCTTGCTCGGCTCCGGCATCGTCGTCGTCGTCGCCAGCCTCTACCTCGCCGGGCTGTTCCTGCTCGCCTTCTGGGCCGACCGGCGGGCGGAGAAGGGGGCAGCGCGCTTCATCGGCTCGCCGGTGGTCTACACCCTGTCGCTGGCGGTCTATTGCACCTCGTGGACCTTCTACGGCGCCGTCGGTTCGGCGGCGCGCAACGGCCTCGAATTCCTCACCATCTATCTCGGCCCCACCGTGGTGCTGATGGGCTGGTGGTTCTTCCTGCGCAAGCTGGTGCGCATCTCCAAGACCCAGCGCATCACCTCGATCGCCGACTTCCTGTCGGCCCGCTATGGCAAGAGCCCGGCGGTCTCCGCCCTGGTGACCCTGATCGCGGTCATCGGCATCACGCCCTATATCGCCCTGCAGCTGAAGGCGGTGGCGGCCAGCTACAACGTCATCGTGCTCGACCCGCCAGCACCGCCCGGCGAGCCGCACCCGGCGGGCGTGTTCGCCGATACCGGCTTCTGGGTGGCGGTGACGATGGCCGCCTTCGTCACCCTCTTCGGCACGCGCACGGCGCACGCCAACGAGCGGCATCCCGGCATCGTCACGGCGATCGCGGTGGAGTCGATCGTCAAGCTCGTCTCCTTCGCGGCGATCGGCATCTTCACCCTCTACATGCTGCATGACGGCATCCGCGACACCTTCGACAGCGTGCTCGGCGACCCGCGCGTGGCGCACATGTTCACCTTCGCCGACGGCTACGAGGGGCGCTGGATCGCTACCCTCTTCCTCGCCGGCGTCGCCATGGTCTGTCTGCCGCGCCAGTTCCAGGTGGCGGTGGTGGAGAATTCCGACGAGCGCCATCTGGCGACCGCCGCCTGGCTGTTCCCGCTCTACATGCTGCTGCTCAGCATGTTCGTGGTGCCGATCGCCATCTCCGGCCTCACCCAGCTGCCCGAGGGCACAAATCCGGATCTCTTCGTGCTCACCGTGCCGATGTCCGCCGACCAGGGCGTGCTGGCGCTGCTCGCCTTCATCGGCGGCCTGTCGGCGGCGACCTCGATGGTGATCGTCTCCTCGATCGCGCTGTCGATCATGATCTCCAACCATCTGGTGATGCCGATCCTGCTGCGGCTGCCGTTCATGAGCGAGTCGCGCTCGGTCGACTTCACGGCGACCCTGCTGCTCGTCCGGCGCCTGAGCATCGTCGCCATCCTGACGCTGGGCTTCCTCTACTATCGGCTGACCGCGTCCTCGAACCCGCTGGCCTCGATCGGCCTCATCTCCTTCGCCGGCGTGGCGCAGTTCCTGCCGGCCCTTGTCGGCGCGGTGTTCTGGCGGCGCGGTACCCACCGGGGCGCCATCGCCGGGCTGGTCGCCGGCTTCGCGGTGTGGGCCTACACGCTCCTGGTTCCCAGCTTCGCGGACGCCGAATGGGCCTTCCAGGGTCTGGTGGCCGAGGGTCCCTGGGGCATCGCCATGCTGCGGCCGACGGAACTGTTCGGCCTCACCGGATGGGATTCGCTGGTGCACGGCCTTTTGTGGAGCATGACCGCGAACGTCGTCGCCTACTGCGTGGTTTCGCTGATGTCCGACCCGTCACCGCTGGAAAGCCTGCAAAGCGCGGTCTTCGTCAACGCGCTCAATCCCAGCGAGCGGGGCGTGGAGGGCGCGGTCAAGCGCTCGGCGGCGAGCCGCGACATCTTCCGCCTGGCACACCGCATCCTCGGCCCGCAGCGCGCCCACCGCATCTTCCAGGATTACACGCGGCGGCGCGGCCGGATCGACGACATGCCGGACCGCGACGAGCCGCTGATCGCCCATGTCGAGCGCGAACTGGCGAGCACGGTGGGCGCGGCCTCGGCCCGCTCGCTGGTCAGCCGCATCGTCAAGGGCGAGACCATCAGCCTCGACTCGGTGATCGAGATTCTCGACCGCACCCAGCAGGCGGTGTCGACCAGCCAGGCCCTGGAGCGCAAGAGCCGCGAGCTCGAGGTTACCGCCCGGCAGCTGCGCCAGGCGAACGAGCAGCTCACCCGGCTCGACCGCATGAAGGACGACTTCCTCTCCAGCGTCAGCCACGAGCTGCGCACGCCGATGACCTCGATCCGCTCCTTCGCGGAGATCCTCACCGACGATCCGCCGCCCCGGCCGGAGGAGGCGCGGCGCTTCCTGGAGATCATCCATCACGAGAGCCAGCGCCTGACCCGTCTGCTCGACGAGATCCTCGACCTGAGCCGGCTCGAGGCCAGCGAGGTCAACTGGGAGCTGGAGCCGCTCGACTGCCGCGACGTCGTCGCCGCGGCGATCGAGACCATGCGCGGGCTGGCCGAGCAGCAGGGCGTGGTGCTGGAGAACCGCCTGGTCGACGGGCCGGTGCTGGTGATGGCGGAGAGCGACCGGCTGAAGCAGGTCTTCGTCAACCTGATCTCCAACGCCATCAAGCACAATTCCGGCCCCGACCAGCTGGCCTGGGTCGGCCTCGCCGGGGCGGAACGGCCGGGCGAGGTGGTGGTCGAGGTGGGCGACAACGGGCCGGGCATCCCGATGGAGGAGCGCGACGTCATCTTCTCCAAGTTCGGCCGCAGTTGGACCCAGCGCCCCAACCGCGCCGCCGGCACCGGTCTCGGCCTCGCCATCTCGCGGCAGATCATGGTGCATATGGGCGGCAATCTGCGGCTCGGCGAAACCTCCGGCACCGGCACGGTCTTCGCCGTGGTACTGCGCCGGGCGGAAGCGGACGCGCGGACGCCGACGGCCGAGGTGGCCGAGTAGGCGCCACCGTGCGGCGGATCGGCGCTTCCAGCGTGCCGTTCAGTCCAGGGCGACAGCGCGGCCGATGAAGAGCACCGGGCCGGTCGGCCGGCCGGTCGACGACCCACCGGCCGGCTCCAGCGTCAGCTCGAACAGTCGTCCGGGCGCCGCGTCGCCCTCCAGCACCGCCTCGTAGCGCTGCGCCGAGGCCTCGACAAGGCCGAGCGAGTTGGGACCGATCGCGGGGTCGGCAAGGGTCCAGAACTCGATGGCGCCATCCCCGGCTTCGGGCGCGTCGCCGAGCCGCTGCAACACCACATTGCGCTGCGTATCCACCCGGACGATGTAGCCAGGCCGGCCCGGCTCGTCCGGCGGCACCAGGACGGCGACCAGCGGCTCCTGGTCGGGCGCGTCGGTCAGCACGCCGATGCCGAGCCCCGCCAGCACGCCGACGAGCAGGCTGGCGGCGAGCGCCAGGGCGGCGAAGGCCCGGCGCGGACGCCGACCCCGTCGGGGTTCGCGGCTGACGGTTCGGGCATCAGGCCGGGTGGCGTCGGCGATCGCCCGCCACAGATCATCGGGCGGCGTCTCCGGCACGGCCGTGCGCGCGAGCGGAGCGAGCCGGGCCTCCCAGGCGGCGATCTCGGCGGCGAAGCCCGGATCGGTTTCGGCCTGCCGGCGCGCCTCCGCCATCTCTGCCTCGTCGAGCAGGCCGAGCACATGGAGCGCGGCATGGAGGCGGCGGTCTTCGGGACTGGTCGGGATCATCCGAGACACTCCTGAAGCACCCGCAGGGCGGCGCGGATCTGCGTCTTCACGGTGCCGAGCGGGCGGGCGAAGGCGCGCGCCAGGTCGTCATGGCTGTGCCCGCTGACATAGGACTGCACGACCATGGCGCGGCGATCCTCGTCCAGCCGCTCAAGGCAGTGCTTGAGCGCGATGGCATCGGCCATGCTGTCGTCGCCCAGTCGGCCAAGCGCGGCGGCCGCATCCGGCTGGCCGGCGCCTTCCGCCTCGACGGCGCTGGCCAGGCGCAGGGCGCGGCCATTGGCGCGGTTCTGGTTCAAGGCCCGGTAGCGCACCAGGCTGATCAGCCAAGCCTCGGCATTGCCCCGCGCGGGATCGAATCTGGCGGCATTGCGCCAGAGGTCGATGAAGGCCTCCTGGACGATGTCGCGCGCCTGCTCCGGGCGACGGGTGAGGCGACGGGCGATGCCCAGCATCAGCCCGGCATAGCGTTCGTAGACCGATCGCAGCGCCACCTGGTCACCGCCGGCGCAGTCCGCGATCAGCGCGGCGAGAACCTGGTTCTCCGCATTCTTGTCAGGCGTCTCGTCCATCGCGCCGGCGCGGGGTCTCCCCGATTGACATGCATCTGCCGAGAAAAGGCGCCGGCCGGCCTCCTGGCGACGGAGACCGGCCGGTTTCGTGAAGCAACGATGGACTCTCACCGCGCGATGTCAAGCGCGGGTCCCACCCTACATGCCGTGATGCACCGCGAAATCGGTGACGGCGTGGTCGGTGCCGTGGATCTCGGCCAGCATGGTGGCCTCGCCGCTTTCCAGGTCCACGGTGTGGCTGCCCCCGGCGGTGACCAGGTAGGCGGTGTTGCCGCCATTGCCGTCGGACATGATGTCGAAGGCAACCGTCTCGCCGACCGTCGGGCCGAGCAGGCCCACCGCCTGCAGGCCGCCGTCGTTCGGCGGATTCTGCAGCAGCAGCGCGCTCAGCGTCGCGTCGATGTCGTAGAGCTGGGTCGCCTCGGTGCCGGCGAAGGAGTTGGTGTAGGCGCCGGCGACGACGCCCGGCTCCTCCCCGGCATGCATGTCGTCGGCGTTGAAGGCGAGGCTGCCGTCGACCGCGGTCTCGCCAGTCTCGACGTTCACCCGGTAGTTGGTGCCGTCGGTGAACATCAGGCGCAGGCGGTCGGCCGCGGGGTTGAAGTCGACGATCGCCTTCTCGCCGGCGGGCAGGGCTTCGGCGACGGTCGGGCCGGCCTCGGCCATGCCGCTCTCCGGATCGATGGTGTAGATCACGCCGCCATCGTCCACGGTGTAGAGCATGCCGTTCGCCGGGCGGATGTCGATGCCCAGCACCATGCCGTCGACGCCGGCGATCTCGACCGGGTCGCCGACCATGCCGCTCCCCAGGTCAAGCGGGGCGAGGTGGCTGTGGTCGAGGAGGGCGGTGGCCATCTGGCCATGGGCCACGGCGGAGAAGGCGAAGGTGGCGCCGGCGGTAGCGAGGGACAGCCTGGCGAGTGCGTTTCCGGTCATGGTCTCGGGTTCTCCTGTTGCGGTTTGCCGCCGGACGACGATCGGCCGCCCGGTCACAGGCTTCTCATCCGCCCGATCGCATTCGGATTGCCTCGTCTGAAATTTTTTGATGCCTCCTGTCGAATCCGGCGCGGTCCGGACGACCAGGGATATCGCCGCCGGCCATCGGGGCCGGCCGATAGCGCTGAAGGAGAAGGATCGATGCAGTATGTCCAATGTTTCGTCGCCGCCGTGCCGGTGGCCAACAAGGCGACCTATCTGGCCCATGCCGAGCGCTCGGCCGCGCTGTTCCGGGAACTGGGGGCGACGCGGATCGTGGAGGGCTGGGGAGACGACCTGCCCGATGGCGAGGTGACCGATTTCCGCCGGGCCGTCCGGGCCGAGCCGGGCGAGACCGTCACCCTCGGCTGGCACGAATTCGATGACGCGGCGACGGCAGCGCGGGCCTTCCGACAGGCGATGAGCGATCCGCGCATGGGCGAACTCGGCCGCACCATGCCGTTCGACGGCCGCCGCATGATCTTCGGCGGCTTCACCGGCCTGCTCGAGTTCGGTACGCGCGGCGAGGCCGGCTATATCGACGGCACGCTGGTGCCGGTTCCCGAAGCCCGCAGGGACGCCTATGAGGAGCTCGACGGACGACTGTCCGCGGTGATCATGGAGTATGGCGCGCGGCGGATCGCCGGCACCTGGTCGGACGATCTGCCCGAGGGCACGCTGACCGATTTCCGCCGGGCGGTGGCGGCAGAGGCGGCGGAGGCGGTGAGTTTCGGCTGGATCGAATGGCCGTCACGGGCGGAGCGGGATGCCGCCTGGGAGAAGGTGTTTGCCGATGCCCGCATGCATGCCGATACTCCGCCCCATGACAACGGGCGGCGGGTGCATGGCGGCTTCCAGCCGATCCTCGACCTCTAGCCAGGATCACGGCTTGACGGAGCCGGCCCCGGCTCCGTTCAGCCGTGTGAATCCTGTCTATTATCAATCAATTGGAGAGGATTCTCATACCTTGACGGAAGCCCTCCCGCGATTCCGTCAAGGTATGATCCACTCCAAGCGGAAGGACCATCCAGATGCAGTATGCCTGCCTGATCTACTACGACCCCAAGGTGCTGTTCGGCGGCGGCGACGAGGCCAATGGCGTCCTGGCGGAATGCCAGAGCCATGACGAGGTGCTGATCGAGAGCGGCCACTACGTCACCTCCGCCGCCCTGGTGCTGCCGGAGGAGGCGATGACGGTCGCCGTGCGCGACGGGGCGATGTCGGCGACGGACGGTCCCTTCATGGAAACCAAGGAGATGCTTGGCGGCATCGTCGTGGTCGAGGCGGCCGACCTCAACGAGGCGGTGCGCCTGGCGGCCAGGCTGCCCCAGGCCCGCATTGGCCATGTCGAGGTGCGCCCGCTCATCGACTTCAGCGAGCCGCGGCCGGAATTCTGATGCCGGCCGATCCCAGGGCGGCGGTCGAGCGGGTCTATCGTGACGAACGGCGTCGCGTTCTGGCCACGCTGATCCGCCTGCTCGGTGGGTTCGAGGCGGCGGAGGAGGCGTTGCACGACGCCTTCGCCGCCGCCGCGGAACGCTGGCCGGAAGAGGGTGTTCCGGCCAACCCGCATGCCTGGCTGGTCTCCGCGGGACGCTTCAGGATCATCGACCGCTGGCGGCGCCAGGCCCGGCAGCGGGCGGCCCTGCCCGAGCTTGCCGCCCTCACCACGTTGACGCAGGAGATGGTCGATCGCGAGCCGATCGAGGATGACGAGCTCAGGCTCATCTTCACCTGCTGTCACCCGCTGTTGTCCCCCGACGCTCGCATCGCGCTGACCCTGCGGGAGGTCGGCGGTCTGACGACGGAGGAGGTCGCCCGCGCCTTCCTGGTGCGCACGCAGACAATCGCCCAGCGCATCGTTCGCGCCAAGGCGACGATCCGGGAGGCCGGGGTGTCCTATGCCGTGCCGGAGCGTGCGGCGTGGCCCCAGCGGCTGGAAAGCGTGTTGCGCGTGATCTACCTGATCTTCAACGAGGGCTATGTCGCGACCACTGGGCCGTCATTGATGCGTCACGACCTGGCGGCGGAGGCGATCAGGCTCGGCCGTCTGCTCGACGGGCTGGTCGAGGAGCCGGAAGTCCAGGGCCTGCTGGCGCTGATGCTGCTGCACGAGGCGCGGCGGGCGACCCGGGTGGATGCCGCCGGCGACCTCGTGCTGCTGGAGGACCAGGAGCGCGCGCGCTGGGACCGCGAGGCCATCGCCACGGCACAGGATCTCGTCGACCGCGCCCTGGCCGCGCGCCGGCTCGGTCCCTACCTACTGCAGGCGGCGATCGCCTCGCTGCACGCCAGGGCGCCGGATTTCGCCGCCACGGACTGGTCGCAGATCGTGGCGCTCTACGACGTGCTGCTGCGCCTCGATCCGTCGCCCGTGGTGGCGCTGAACCGGGTGGCGGCGCTGGGTATGCGCGACGGGCCGGCGGCGGGATTGCGCGCGCTGGACGCGGTTCTGACCGATGGCCGTCTCGACGCCTACCACCTCGCCCACGCGGTCGCCGCGGACCTGCACCGGCGTCTGGGCGCAGCGGACGCGGCGGCGGCGGCCTATCGCCGGGCGCTGGCACTCACCCGCCAGCCGGCGGAACGACGTTTCCTGGAACGGCGCCTGGCGACGCTTGGCGAAATCTAGAGGAAGCAGACGTCGTAGAATTCGGCCGGGCCGTCATAGGTGATCAGCTCGGCGGCGACCTGGTCCCGATCGTCGATCAGGAGCAGAGTGTCCCCCGTGCTCCACTCGGCGAGATAACATTCCGCGCCGTTACCGTAGTCGAAGCACAGACTGTTGCCGCTGACCCACCAGCTGCCGCCGTATTCGAACCAGTCATCCGGGTAATAGGTGCCGTCGGGATAGGCCTCGAAGAGGAAGGCCTCGTAGTAGCCGCCGCCATCGAAATAGCCGCATTCGAGCCAGGCGAGCTGCCCGCCCTCATACCACTCGGCATAGACGCTGCCATTGCGGACATAGTCGTCGATCTCCTGCGGCGAGGCGATCGGCGAGTAGCCACCCTGGGCGAAACTCGCCCCGGGACCGCCGGATGCCAGACCGCCGGGGCCAGCGGGCTGACCGACGGTCACGCCGATCGGCGGGAGGTTCGCCGGAACACAGGCGGCGGCGAGAGCCATCGCGCACAGGGCGGCGACGGTGGCGACGGTGTGGCGCATCGGCATCCCCCGATCAATTTGAAATCAGGGTACCGAAACCGTGCCACAATTCTTAGATGTGCCTTTGGAGAGGTTTGCGCGCGCTGCCGCCTATCCAGCCTCCAACACCGCGCTGAGGAACTGCTGCGTGCGCGGGTTCTCGGGGTTGCTGAACAGCTTGTCCGGCGGTCCCTGTTCGGCGATCTGGCCGCCGTAGAAGAAGCAGACGCGGTCGGAGATCTCCTTGGCGAAACCCATTTGGTGGGTGACCATCAGCATGGTCAGGCTCTCCTCCTCGGCCAGCTTGCGGATCACGTTCAGCACCTCGCCGATGACCTCGGGATCGAGGGCGGAAGTCACCTCGTCGAACAGCATCACCTTGGGCCGCATGGCCAGCGCCCGGGCGATGGCGACGCGCTGCTGCTGGCCACCGGATAGACGGGACGGGTGCTGGTGCATCTTGTCGGCAAGCCCGACCATCTCCAGCAGGTCCTCGGCGCGCGCGACTGCCTCGGCCTTCGGCATGCCCAGCACCTGGATGGGTGCCTCGATGCAGTTGCCCAGCGCCGTCATGTGCGGGAACAGGTTGAAGTGCTGGAACACCATGCCGATGTTGGCGCGCGCCCGGCGCAGATGCGCCCGGTTGGCCCGCACCAGATCGCCGCCGTTGCGCCGCATATGCGTCAGCGGCTCGCCATCGACCCAGATCACGCCCTCGTCGATCTCCTCCAGCGTCATCAGCATGCGCAGCACCGTCGTTTTGCCGGAGCCGGACGGGCCGATGATCGAGACGATCTCGTTGGCCTCGACGTCGAGATCGAGACTGTCGAGAACCGTCAGGCTGCCATAGCGCTTGGTCACCTTCTCGAAGCGGACCATGGGCAGGGCGGCACCGGCGGTCGACGAACCTTCGGCCGAATTGTTGGCCGCGCTCGCGTCGGCAGCGGGGGAACTCACCATGACGACACCTCATGACGGGTGGGCTGGGAAGGGGCGTGTGGCATGGCCATCGGGTCAGCCCTGGCGCGTCATGCCGAGGCGCAGGCGAACCCAGGCCTCCAGCCGGCGCAGGCCGAAGGCGGTGGGCAGGCTGATCAGCAGGAAGATCAGGCCGACGATGGTGTAGGGCTCGAGATAGCGGTAGCTGTTCGAGCCGATGGCGGTGGCCGTGTGCATCAGCTCGGCCACGCCGATCACCGAAAGCATCGGCGTGTCCTTGAAGATGCCGACGAGATAGTTGCCCATGCCGGGCAGGGCGATCGGCAGGGCCTGGGGCAGCACGATGTCACGGTAGGTCTGTCGCGGCGACAGGTTGAGCGCCGTGCAGGCCTCCCATTGGCCCTTCGGCACGCCGTCCAGCGCCGCCCGGTAGACCTCCGAGAGATAGGCCGCGTAGTGCAGGCCGATGGCGATCATGCCCGAGGTCCAGGGGGACAGGCTGACTCCGAACTGCGGCCCGACATAGAAGACGAAGAAGATCTGCAGCACCAGCGGCGTGGAGCGGATGAACTCGACGATCTCGCGGACCACCCGAGAGAGCACGCGGCTCGGCGTGCGTTGCAGCAGCGCGAAGACGAGGCCGACGACGAGCGCGATCAGGTAGCCGATGCCGGCGGCCAGCAGGGTGTAGAGCGTGCCCTCGAGAAGCCGCGGCAGGATCTCCCAGGTGAACTCCCAGCGCCATTCGATCATGCCGGCCTCCTCACGCCCTGCCGACCTTGCGCGCCATCACCCCCTCCAGCCAGCGCATGAAGGGCGAGATGATGAAGCGGGCGAAGACGTAGTAGATGACGAGCGCCGTGCCGAAGGCTTCGGCCGAGAGATAGGTCGACCCGTTGATCTGGCGTGCCTCGAACATGAGGTCCGCGACCGAGATCAGGGCGACGAGCGCCGTGCCCTTGAGGAGTTCGATCAGCAGGGTGCCCCAGGGCGGCAGCATGTTGACCAGAGCCTGCGGGAAGATGATGCGCCACATCCGCTTGGCCGGCGACATGTTGAGCGCCAGCGAGGCCTCCCACTGGCCGCGCGGCACGGACTGGATGCCGCCGCGCACCAGTTCGGCCCCGTAGGCACCGAGGTTGAGGCCGACGCCGAGCACGCCGGCGGTGAAGTTGTCGAGCGTCAGCCCGAACAGCGGCAGCACGAAATAGATCCAGTAGAGCTGGACGAGCAGCGAGGTGCCGCGGAAGAACTCGATATAGACGATGGCGATCCAGCGTACCGGCCCGAAGGTGGACAGCCGCATCAGGCCCATGCAGAAGGCGACGGCGATCGCCAGCATGGAGGCGAGCAGCGTGAGGAGCGCGGTGAGCAGCGCGCCGCTGAGGAAGCGCGGGCCGTACTCGCCGAGAAACTCGAAATAGGTCATGGCAGTCCTCGGGCGGGCGGTCGAACGTCATCGCCGCGCGGCGGGAGTACCACTCCCGCGCGAGGGATTCCGGGAACGACGCGTTGCCTGGGGCAACCGGCGGCGCCACGATGGGAGCGGGCGGACGGACCGGAGACCCGTGGCCGCCGGTCCGTCCCGTCCGTGCCCGGCGTCAGCGGTTGGCGCAGGCGTACTCGGTGGTGGTGTCACCGGGCAGCTGCGACTCGGTGTAGCCGTACTCCTCGACCGCGGCGAGCATCGCCTCGGTGCCGAGATAGTCCTCCTGCGCCTCGTTGAACATGGCCAGGAAGTCCGTGTCGCTCGGCCGGAAGGCGATGCCGACCCAGTAGAGCGTCTCCTCGGGCATCAGCGACGGGTCGGTGACCTCGACGTCGCCGCCGCTCTGCTCGGCCAGGTTCAGGGCCGTGAAGTAGGTGACGCCGCCGGCATCGGCGCGGCCGGCACGCACGGCTGCCAGGATCTCGGTCGGTCCCGGCACCTGCATGATGCGGCTGTCGGGCACGCCCGCCTCGAGGGCGAACTCGACCTGGTTGTAGCCCGCGCCGGTGACGAAGGTGACGTCCTCGTTCTCGGCCAGATCCTCGAAATTGTGGATCTCCTGGGGGTTGCCGGTGGGCACGATGAAGGCGTCGCCGAAGATGCCCATCGGCTCGGAGAAGTTCACGTTCTCGCAGCGCGTGCCGAGGATGTACATGCCGCCGGTGATCATGTCGTAGCGGCCGGCCTGCAGGCCGGGGATCAGCCCGCCCCAATCGGTCACTACCGGCTCGATGTTCTCGATGCCCATCTCGTTCAGCAGGCCGAGGGTGTAGGCGTTGACGAAGCCGAGCGGCTCGTTGTTCTCGCCCGGATAGGCCCAGGGGATCTCGTTGGCGAAGCCGATGCGGATCGGCTCGCCGGCGTCCAGCCGTTCGGTGATGGAGTCCGCCGCGGCGGAGCCGGCGAGGGCGAATGTAACGGTTGCGGCGATCGCGCCGAGTGTCTTGGTGGTCATTTCTGCCTCTTCCTGTTTGTTGTGTCGCGCGTCTCGTCCCCCGGGAAATCCGCCTCGGGAATATCCACCTTGGGAAATCCACCTCGGGGATCCGACGTCACGATTTGGTCGCGTGTCTGGGGCAGCCAAATACACGTCAAGCAGTCCCTATAGGGATTGAGTGTATCTTGGCAAGTGCGGATTTGCCGCCGCTCAGCATTTGAAGTTGCCTATCGGCCTCCAGTATCATTATCTGGATTCATCTCGTTTCGACACATCCCTTATTGAGTTCGGGTTATTGTTGGTGCGCCGGATCGACCGTCAGTAACCGGTGCCGCCTGGACGGATTACTCGCGGCCTGACGACGGCTACTCGCGAAGGTTCGCAGTAATTCACCGCCGTCGCTACTGCGCGCCGGGCAGCGCGACCGACATGCCGCCGCGCCGGTCCGATGGGGCATGGGACGGGGATGTCGACAGGGGTGAGTCCCGGTCAACGCAGGATCAGCGTCTCCGGCGTGGCGCGGGTCAGCACCTCCGCGCCGTCCTGGCCCAGCAGCACGGTGTTGGAGATGAAGTAATCGGCAGCGCCTGTACTGGTGAACCAGGAATGGGCGTGGAACACCATGCCCGCTTCCAGCACGCGGGTGGAATGCGGCGCCAGTCCGGTCACCATGCTGCCCCCGGTCCAGCTCGGCGGAAAGCCGATGCCGACGAGATAGCCGCAATGGTGCCGGTGATAATCCGGCAGGCCGTAGGCCGCGGCCACGGCGTGCCAGGCGTCGTAGATCTCGCCCGCCAGGGCGCCCGGACGCAGCGCCTGGCAGATTGCCGCCATGCCGGCGATCGCCATCTCCACGGAGATCTCGATGCCTCTCGGCGCCGAGCCGACATAGACCAGTCGTCCCATCGGCGCCTGGTACTTGGCGCAGGCGGCGGCGAGTTCGAGGAAGACGGGCTCGCCGGCATGGAAGCGGTCGCCGCGCCAGGTCGTATGCTCCTCGCCGATGCGGGCGGCGGGGCGGATGAAGGGCCCGAAGCCCGGATACTCGCTGCCCGCCAGGATCATCGCCCGATGGCATTCGGCCGCCACGTCGTAGTCGCTGGCGCCGTCGTGGATCGCGGCGATCGCCGCCATGGTGCCGGCATCGGCCGCCACCGCCGCCCGGCGGGTGTAGGCGATCTCCTCGGCTGACTGCACCAGCCGGATGTCGTCGACGAGGCGCGAGGCGTCGCGCCAGTCGGCCTCCGGCTCGCCGAACTGGATGGCGTCGGCCAGCAGGGGCGGCAGGAACAGGCTCGCCTTCTCGATACCCAGCCGGCCGCCGACGAGGCCCAGCGCGCGCATGGCCTCGACGACATGGCCGGCGGCATCCTCGTGATCGGCGTGGCCCACGAAGCGCGTGTTGACCAGCAGCCGCGCCATGGTGACCGCCTCCATGGCCCGGGCGACCAGCACCATCTCTCCATCCACCGGCACCAGCAGGATGTGGGGCGCGAAGAAGCCCCAGTGGTCGAGCCCGGTGAGGTAGTAGATGTTTTCCGGCTTGGCGATGAGCAGGCCGTCGAGATCCTCCGAGGCCATTGCCCGCCGCACCGCGGTCAGGCGGCGCGTGAACTCCGCTTCGCTGAAGACGCGCCCGCCCGGCGGGCGCTCGCCGTGGGCGGGCCCGCCGGTCAAGGCGTGCCGGGCTCCCCGCTGAGCCGGTCGGCGAGGCGGTCGAGCATGGCCAGGCACTGCGCCAGCTGGTCCGGCGCGACGTATTCGTCGGCCTTGTGCGCCTGCTCGATGGAGCCGGGGCCGCAGACCACGGTGGAGATGTCGAGCGCCTGGTAGAGACCGGCCTCCGTGCCGAAGGAGACGACGCCGGTGGCGTTGCCGCCGGTCAGCTGGGTGGCCAGGCGGACGGCCTCGCTGTCGGTCATCGGCACCAGGCCGTCGACCTCGCCGATCACCTGGGTCTCGATGGCGGCATCCGGGTGGACGCGGCGCATGGCGGGCAGCAGGTCCTCCTTCACATAGCGGTCGAGCTCGGCCTTGAGGAAGTGCGTGTCCTCCGGCGTGACCGGCCGGAACTCCCAGTCGACGGCGCAATGCTCGGCGATCACGTTGTGGGCGATGCCGCCCTCGATGCGGCCCACCTGGAGCGTCGACCAGGGCGGGGTGAAGGGCGACCAGGCCGGCGCGCGCTCGGCCAACGCCTCGCGCAGGGCGAGGAGCCGGCCGACATAGCGCACGGCGTACTCCACGGCGTTGACCCCGGCATCGGGATCGGACCCATGCCCGGGCAGACCGGTGAAGCGCGTGGTGTATTCGTGGCAGCCCTTGTGCCCCTCGATGATGCGCATCTCCGTGGGTTCGCCGATCAGGCAGACCGCGGGCCTGCGCCCGGACGTCCGCAGCGCCTCCAGAAGCACCTTCGCGCCGAGGCAGCCGACCTCCTCGTCGAAGGTGAAGGCGAAATGCACAGGGCGCTTCAAATCGGCGGCGGCGAAGCGCGGCGCTGTGGCCAGCGCGCAGGCGATGAACCCCTTCATGTCGCAGGTACCGCGGCCGTAGAGCCGGCCGTCGACGTCGGTCCACAGGGCGAACGGATCGTCCGACCAGTCCTGGCCGTCGACCGGCACGACGTCGGTGTGGCCGGAGAGCACGACGCCGCCATCGATGTCCGGCCCGATGGTGGCGAAGAGGTTGGCCTTCTGGCCGGAAGGGTCGAGGGTCATCTCGGTGCGTGCGCCCAGGGCGTCGAGCGCGGCGGTGCAATAGGCGATCAGCTCGAGATTGCTGTCGGCGGAGACGGTGGGAAAGCCGACCAACTCCTTCAGGATGGCGCCGGTGGCTTCCAGTCTGGCGGCTGGCGATTGGGGGGCGGGCGATCGCATGGTGTCGTGCTCATTCCTTCACGAACAGCCGGCGTTCGTAGGTGGTCAGGCACTCGGCGGGACCGCTGTCGCGGATCAGGATCGACTCCGTGATCTCCAGCCCCCAATCGGTCATCCACAGCCCCGGCATGAAATGGAAGGTCATGCCGGGCTCCAGCACGGTCTCGTCGCTGCCGCGGAAGCTGATCGTGCGCTCGCCCCAGTCGGGCGGATAGGAGATGCCGATCGGGTAGCCGCAGCGCGCCTCGCGCTCGATCCCGGCTTTGCGCAGCTCGTCGTGCAGGGCGTTGGCGACGTCGCAGGCCCGGTTGCCGGCGCGCGCCGCCTCCAGGCCGGCGGCAAGCCCGGCGACCAGGGCCTTCTCGGCGTCCAGAATCTCCTGCGGCGGCCGGCCCAGATAGACGGTGCGGCAGAGCGGACAATGATAGCGCCGGTAGCAGCCGGCGATCTCGAAGAAGGTGCCGGCCCCCTCGACGAAGGGCATGTCGTTCCAGGTCAGGTGGGGGGCCGAGGCGTCGACCCCGGTCGGCAGCAGCGGCACGATGGCGGCGTAGTCTCCGCCGAATTCGGGCGTGCCGACGATGCCGGCCCGGAAGATCTCGGCCACCACTTCGTTCTTCCGCCGGCCGGGCTCGATCAGCTCGATGGCGGAATCCATCATGCGCTCGACGATGGCCGCCGCACGCCGCATATAGGCGATCTCCGCCTCGGACTTGACCGCCCGGCACCAGTTCACCAGCGCCGTCGCGTCGCGGATCGTGGCGTTGGGCAGGTCGTGGCGCAGCACATCGAGCGCCTTGCCGGTGAAGTAGTAGTTCTCCATCTCGACGCCGATGGCGCCCCTGTCCCAGCCGCGATCGGCGATCTGCTGGGCCAGATGCTCCATGGGGTGGTCGATGGGGGACTGCACCAGGTGGTCGGGATAGCCGATGACGTGGTCGTCCGCCATGTAGACCGTGCGCAGCGCGCCGTTGGCGTCCTGGAAGCGGCCCCACCAGATCGGGTCGTGCTCGAAGGAGACCAGCACACCCTGGTGCACGTAGAAGCTCCAGCCGTCATAGCCGGTCAGCCAGGCCATGTTGGAGGGGTCGGTGATCAAGAGCACGTCGAGCCCCCGGGCGCTCATCGCCGCCCGCGTCTTGGCGAGCCGCTGGGCGTACTCCGCGCGGCTGAAGGGTAGGTCCACCTCGGGCATGGGGCGGCATCTCCGGCAAGGGATCGTCGTCTCGCCCAGACCCTAGCGATGCGTTGATTTGCGTGGCAATTAAAACTTCTCGGCGGGCGTGTCGCGGCCAAGTTCTCCGGCAATAATTCCGGAGGTATCGTGGGGGCGCCCGACAACGCCAGGGGTTTATCCGCGCATGGGCGGCCCCTATGCTCGCCGACCCGACGATCCTTCCCGTGCCAGGACCCCGTCATGATCACGCTCGCCGACATCTACGCCGCCAGGGCGCGCATCCGGGGGATCGCGGTGGAGACCCCGCTGGTGCCGTCCGCGCTGGGCGAGACGACGGGATCGCCGGTCTTCCTCAAGCTCGAGACCATGCAGCCGACCGGCGCCTTCAAGCTGCGCGGCGCGGCCAATGCCATCGCCGCCCTCGACGACGCGGCGAAGGCGGCGGGCGTGGTCTGCTGCTCCACCGGCAATCATGGCCGTGGCGTCGCCCATGCCGCGCGCATGCACGGCATCCGTGCCGTCGTCTGCCTGTCGGAACTGGTGCCCGCGGTGAAGGCCGACGCCATCGCCGCGCTGGGTGCGGAGGTCCGCAGGGTGGGGCGCAGCCAGGACGACGCGCTGGCGGAGACGAGGCGCCTCGCCGACACCGAGGGGTTGACCGAGCTCTCGCCCTTCGACGACGCGGCCGTGGTGGCCGGCCAGGGCACGGCCGGCCTCGAGATCCTCGCCGAGCGGCCGGAGATCGGCACGGTTCTGGTGCCGCTGTCCGGTGGCGGGCTCGCCTCCGGTGTGGCGGTGGCGGCGAAGGCGATCCGGCCTGACATCCGCGTCATCGGCATCACCATGGACCGGGGGGCGGCAATGCATGAGAGCATCCGCGCCGGCCGGCCCGTGGCAGTCGAGGAGGTGGCTTCCCTGGCCGACAGTCTGGGCGGCGGCATCAGCCTCGACAACCGGCTGACCTTCCGCATCTGCCGCGACCTGCTCGACGAGATCGTGCTGGTGACGGAGGCGGAGATCTATCGCGGCATGCGCGACCTGTTCTTCCGCGACCGCATCGTCGCGGAGGGCGCCTCGGCCGTCGGTCACGCGGCGATCCTCGCCGGCAGGGTCGCGCTCGATCGGCCGACGGCGATCCTGGTCACCGGCCGCAATGTCGACATGGACCAGTTCATGGCGGTGATGAAGGGCGAGCCGGTCAGGCTCGGCGACCTCACCGTCGGTGGCGACGCGAACCAGGGATAGCCGACCATGCCCCGCGACATCTTCCTGCTGACCGAGGCCGACCTGCGCGCGACGGTACCGCTGGACGCCGGCGCCATCACGGTGGTGGAGGACGCCTTCCGGGCGCTGGCGACGCAGCCGGTGGTGTTGCCGCCGATCCTCTCCATGGAAATCGCCGAGGCGCATGGCGAGGTCGACGTGAAGACGGCCTATATCCCCGGCCTCGACGGCTTCGCCATCAAGATCTCGCCCGGCTTCTTCGACAACCCGTCGATCGGCCTGCCCAGCCTGAACGGTCTGATGGTGCTGTTGTCGGCGACAACCGGGCTGGTCGAGGCGGTGCTGCTGGACAACGGCTATCTGACCGACGTGCGCACGGCGGCCGCCGGGGCGGTGGCGGCCAGGCACCTGGCGCCGCCGGTGGAGACGGCAGCGGTGCTGGGCGCCGGGGTGCAGGCGCGCCTGCAGATGCTGGCGTTGCACCAGGTCAGACCCTTCGCCCGCGCCCTGGTCTGGGCCCGGGACCGGGAGAAGGCGACGGCCTGCGCCGCCGACATCGCCAGGGCGACCGGGGCGGCGGTCGAGGCGGTCGACGACCCGGCCACGGCCGTCGCCGGCGCCCAGGCCGTGGTGACCACCACGCCGGCCGCCGAGCCGATCCTGACGGAGGCCATGCTGCACCCGGGCCTGCATGTCACCGCGATGGGCTCGGACGCGGCAGGCAAGAACGAGATCGCGCCGGAAGCGCTGGCGGCGGCGGACCTCTACGTCGCCGACCGGGTCAGCCAGTGCGCCCTGGTTGGCGAGTTGCGCGCCGCGCGCGCGGCGGGACTGATGCCCGGCGAGCCGCCGGAGCTGGGCCGGATCGTCGCCAGGCTGCATCCGGGCCGGACCTCGCCCGAACAGGTGACGATCTGCGATCTCACCGGGACGGGCGCCCAGGACACGGCGATCGCCACCCACGCCCTGGCGGCGGCCCGAAAGGCCGGTCGCGGCACGCTGGTGCAGGCCTGATCTGCCGGGCTCCGGCCGGCTGGGCAGGCGACAGGCGCGACCGGGCCATGCTAGTGCTCGGTTCAGGGATCGGGGTCGCGCCCGGAGCACCCCGTGGAAAACGAACAAGGACCAGGTCATGCTGAAGAACGATCCGCTCGAGGCGTGGGACCGCGAGAATTTCTTCCACCCCTCCACCCATCTCGGCCAGTTCGCCCGGGGCGAGGCACCGCAGCGGGTGATCTCCGGCGGTGAGGGCGTGTTCATCCGCGATCGCGAAGGCAACCGCTTCCTCGATGCCTTCGCCGGCCTCTACTGCGTGAATGTCGGCTACGGCCGGATGGAGATCGCCGAGGCGATCGAGAAGCAGGCGAAGGAACTCGCCTATTATCACGCCTATGTCGGCCACTCGACCGAGGCCTCGATCACGCTGGCCAAGATGGTCGTCGACCGGGCGCCCGAGCACATGGGCAAGGTCTATTTCGGCCTCTCGGGCTCCGACGCCAACGAGACCAACATCAAGCTGGTCTGGTTCTACAACAACATCCTCGGGCGCACCGCGAAGAAGAAGATCATCTCGCGCCAGCGCGGCTATCACGGCTCCGGCCTGATGACCGGGTCGCTGACCGGGCTGGCCAGCTTCCACAACAAGTTCGACCTGCCCTTCCCGCAGGTGCTGCACACCCAGGCGCCCTACTACTACCGGCGCGAGGACGCCGACATGACGGAGGAGGACTTCGCCCAGGACTGCGCCGACAAGCTGGAGGCGCTGATCGAGGCGGAGGGGCCGGACACGGTCGCCGCCTTCATCGCCGAGCCGGTGCTGGGCACCGGCGGGCTGATCCCGCCGCCCAAGGGCTACTGGGAGAAGGTGCAGGCGGTGCTGCGCAAGCACGACGTGATGCTGATCGCCGACGAGGTGGTGACCGGCTTCGGACGTCTCGGCTCGATGTTTGGCTCCCAGCATTTCGGGCTCGAGCCCGATCTGATGACCATCGCCAAGGGTCTGACCTCCGCCTACGCCCCGCTCTCCGGCTCGATCGTCTCCAATCGCATGTACGAGGTGCTGATGCAGGGCACGGACGAGCTTGGGCCCATCGGCCATGGCTGGACCTATTCGGCGCACCCGATCGGCGCGGCGGCCGGCGTGGCCAACCTGAAGCTGGTGGACGAGATGGGGCTGGTGGCCAATGCCGGCGAGGTCGGCCCTTACCTGACCCGGGCCATGGCCGCGGCCCTGTCCGGCCATGCCAAGGTCGGCGACGTGCGCGGCATCGGCATGCTGACGGCGGTCGAACTGGTCGACGACAAGGCGGCGCGCCGCGGCTTCGAGAAGACCGGCCAGGCGGCGGCCAAGGTCGCCTCGGCCATGCTGGCGGAAGGCGTCATCGCCCGGGCCATGCCGATGTCCGACATCGTCGGCTTCGCTCCGCCACTCTGCCTGACCCGCGAGGAGGCGGACCAGATCGTCGCGGCGACGGCGAAGGCGGTATCCGCCGTCTTCTCCTGAGGCGGGCCTGGGGAAACGCCCGCGTCGGTTGCATGCGGGCGCCACCCGGGCGTCCTTGCCCGGCCGTGTCGGCCGGCTTTTTGGGCATGGTCGGCGGGGCGCAGGATTGTTTCAGGTGGACCCCGGTTTTCGGCAATCCTGGACCAGCGTCGACCGGCGCCCGGCGAGACACCCGGAGCATTTACAATTGTAAAACAGTTCTTTGGTAGCTGGGAGCGTTTGCTCGCTAGGTTTCGCAGCGCAGCAAAAATAAATTCAGCAAAAACAATTAGTTAATTGGCTGCATGAGTGGTTATGGCAGTTTCGTTACTATTTTAGGACGAAAGCTACCATCCTCGATTGTGTAAAGTGACTTAATGTTCTCCTGAATGGTCCCGGTCGCCGGTCAAGATTACCCTTGTGGGTGTGATCCCCGAGGGCTGGAAAGCTCTCGATATACATTACCAACGGACGTCCCCGATCGGCGTATTTTCCCGCCCGCCCGATCCGGCGCACTATCACACTCACTTGTTCCGGAACCCGCTGGCCGATGCGTGGTTGGTATGCGGGGAGACGAGCATCGGGAACGACGCACGGTTGTGGGGCCGTCGCGTCGCGTGGCCATAGCGGCGTCCCGTTGGGAGATCTGTCCGGACAGGAACATTAGGTCTTGGGGGGATTGATGACCGAACATTCAGCCGCCATTGGGCGGTCGCGCATCTTTGTCGAAACCTTGCGGTGGATTGACCGCCTCGCGAAAAACGACGCGACGGTGCTGCTCACGGGGGAGAGCGGCACCGGCAAGGAAATCCTGGCCCGGCGCATTCACGAGCAGAGCGCCCGCGCCGGCAAGCCGTTCATCCCCGTCAACTGCAGCGCCATCCCGGCCGAACTGACGGCCAGCATGTTCTTCGGCCACATGAAGGGCTCGTTCACCGGCGCCTCGGAGAGCCATGCCGGCTATTTCGAGCAGGCCGACGGCGGCACCCTGCTGCTGGACGAGATCGGCGACATGCCGCCCCAGCAGCAGGTGCAGCTGCTGCGCGTGCTGGAGGACGGCGTCATCCGCCGGGTCGGCGGCACGCGCGACATCAAGGTCGATGTCCGGGTAATCGCCGCCACCAACGCCGATATCGACGCGGCGATCGAGAACGGCAGCTTCCGCGACGACCTCTTCTTCCGCCTCAATGTCGGCCGGGTCACCGTGCCGCCGCTGCGCGAGCGCGGGGACGACGTCATCCTGCTGGCCCAGCATTTTCTCGACCGCTACGCCCCGGAGCTCGGGGTCGAGCGGCCGCGGCTCGGCACGGCGGCCGCGGAGGCGCTGATCAATCACCCTTGGCCCGGCAATGTGCGGGAGTTGATCGGCCGCATCCGCCAGGCCGTGCTGATGTGCGAGGGGGCTGAGATCACGCCGGCCGATCTCGGATTGCGCCCGTGCGACGACACGGCGGGGCACACGACGGCATCACCCGCCTCGGCGGCCGCCGCATCGCGCGTGGCGCATGGCGGAGGTACGGCCGGCAATGGCGCCACGCCCCTGTTCAGCCGCAGCCTGACCGACCAGGTTGACCGCAACCAGCTGACCAAGGTGATCGTCGACAGCGGCTACAACCTGTCCCAGGCGGCGCGCGATCTCGGCGTCTCCCGGCCGACCCTCTACAAGCTGATGCGCAGGCACCGGCTGCGCCGCGACAACATGCTGGAATGGATGTCGCCCGACCGGGACCGGCGGCTCTCCGCCTGACCGCGCGGCCGCGCGGGTCATCGCCAAAAGGAAAAGGCCCGGACGGGGTGACCGTCCGGGCCTCATGCTGTCAGGTGTGGCTGAAATCCGGTCAGGAGCCGAACAGTTCGCCCAGGCTCTCGAAGCGGATCGGCACCCGGAAGGTGACGCTGAGATCGGGCGCGTCCTGGGTGACGCCGAAGCCGAAGGTCAGGGTGACAGTGGTCGAATCGGAGACCCGGTAGGAGCCACCGAGAATCAGCCGGCCGCTGCGGATGGTGTCGGCGCCCTGGATGTCCTGGCCTCTGAACTGCGGCTCCAGCACAACCTGGTGCTCGTAGCCGAAGTTCAGCGAGGCGCGCTCGTTCAGCGACAGGCCGGCACCGATGCTGGCGGAGATCACGTCGCCCGGATCGAAGCCGTTGTCCTCGAAGGTGAACTCGTAGCCGATATTGCCGAAGAAGACGAGCGGATCCGTCGGGAAGATGGCGGTGAAGCTGGGCTCGACCGAATAGTAGCCGCTGCCGGTCGCCAGCTCCGTCGGGTTGCCCTCGGCGTCGAGCTCGATGTCCTGGTTGCCCTCGCCGGTCGGGAAGGTCGCCGAAAGGTTGGCGACATAGACGATGTCGGACTCGTTGGCGCTGTTGAGCTGATAGTTCAGCGTCGCCGTGATGTCGCCGATGCCGTTGCCGCTCAGACTGGTCGTGACATCCTCGGTCGCGCCGGTGCCGACCGGGCGCCCTGTGACGGTGTCGTTGCGATAGACATAAGGAATGTCGATACCGACATTCAGGCGGTCGGTGATGCCGGCCCGGAAGGAAAGCGAGGCGGTGATCGTCTCGCGGTCGGACTCGTTGATGTCGAACGAGCCGATCAGGATGGCCGGCAGTACCGTGAATCCGGTGACCTCGACCGTGTTGTTGGAGGTCAGGCCGTATTCCAGCCGCGGCTCGATCACGAAGGTGCCGGCGGGCAGCAGCACGCCGCCGCGGTCCTCGATGATCGACAGGTCGGGCTCCAACTCGCCCGGAATGCCGTCTTCCGGCGGCTCGCTGACGTCCTGGGTGACCTGGCCGTCCGTCGTGCCGTCGGTGGTCGTGCCGTCCGTGGTCGTGCCCGTTTGGGCGCCATTGGTCGCCGGCGGCGCGGTCTGCTGGCGCGGACCGATCGCCGGTCCGCCGCCCGGCCCCGCTGCGCGGGTGTCGAGCACCGGCGCGTTCACCGGCTGGGCGAAGGTCGGGAAGCCGGCCGCGCTGGCCGGCACCGCCAGGTCGATGTCGAGACCGTCGACCGCGCTCTGGATCTGGCGGATTTCCTGCTGCTGCTGCAGCAGGAGCAGGCGCTGCTGCTCCAGCACGGTCTGCTGCTGCTGGATCGCCTCGAGCTGCTGGATCAGCCGCTGCTCCAGCGCGTCCAGCCCCTGCTGCGTGCCAAGCTGGCCGAAGGCGGGCGCTGCCGTGCAAGTGATGGCAAGAGTGCTCGTCAGCGCCAAGGTGCGGCGGAAACGGGCGAGCGGACGGGAGGCGCTGGTGGCGAGCGCGCTTGCCGGTATCGTTGTCATCGGCCGGTCCGATCACTCTAGGTTGCGTAACACCTGCTAGCGCTAATCGATTTGCCATACCCGTCACAACCTATACAAAAGTATCTCATCCGAGCCGGGAGAGAGCGGTGACGCGCGGACTGCGCGAGTGCCGGCGGGCGCCGCGCAACGTGGGGCGGTATCAACAAATGGTGGTGTCGTGTTGCACCGGCGCCGGCACTAGCATCGCGCGACGACGCAACCGACAGCCTCGCGGTCGCGCGAGGGGACCATGGGCGCGTGGTGACATGACCAGACAGTGGGGGGATCACATGACGACATTTGACAAGCGACTCGCCGGCGCCGCCGCGGCCGTGCTCGTTCTGGCAGCCGGACCGTCCGCCCAGGCCGCCGACGCCCAGGGCAATTTCCGCGTCATCGGCTCTGGCTTCGAGCCCTGCTCTCGGCTGATCGAGCTGCGCGACGCCGAGGACCCGGCCTATTTCGCCTTCCGCTCCTTCATGAACGGCTACACCACCGCGTTCAACGCGCTGGTGCCGAATGTCTACAGCTCGACCTCGATCTTCTCGATGGACACGCTCTACGCGTTCGCGGTCGATTTCTGCGAGGACAATCCGGAGACCTTGTGGGTGGAATCGGTAGGCAGCGTGCTGGCCGGTCTGCAGCCGCTCTATCTCAGCCAGCAGCCGGAGCCGTTCGAGATCACCAATGGCGAGAACACGGTCACCATCCCGCGCGAGCTGATCACCTCGATCCAGCAGGCGCTGCGCCAGCGTGGTCTCTATGGCGGCGCCATCGACGGCATCTGGGGCCAGGGCTCCCAGGGCGGCATCACCCGCTTCCAGGAGGAGGCGGGGCTGGAGGTGACGGGCGTGCCCGACACCCGCACGCTGTTCGAGCTGTTCCTGCGCGGCGAGGGCGCGGCGAACTGAGACCTCTCACGCGGGTCGCGGCAGTTTCGACTGGCGCTACCGTAACGAAGATTCAGTAAAGGGCGGTGCCTGACGGCGCCGCCCTTTTCTCGTCAAGGTGGGGCCGGGCGCGATTCCCACCGCCGGAACGGCAGCGAATTCCCCTTATCCGCGTTGCGCCGGCCATGACTGACTCATCACCGGCGGAATCCCGCAAGCGGGTCTTACAGACGGCAAGTGTGATCGCCGTCACATTGACGCTTCTCAACTTCTCACGACTCCGCACAACCGCGTGAAACCCGCGCGATGCCTCGGTTTCCCGAGTTGGCACGCCCCTTGCTGATAAGGGGGTGCACTCCGGATGGCGTGTCCTGGACCCGTGTCCGTCTTCAGGGGGGATCGGGTGCGGCACGTACGTCGAGTGGGGGGCTTTGACGCACGCCAGTGCTACGCAAAACGGAGGATGTGATGCGTAAGACTCTTCTCACCACCGCCAGCCTCGGAGCGCTTCTCGCGCTTCTGCCGGCATATGCTTCTGCTCAGAATTCGACGGTTTTCGTCGACGGCAACGTCGTGGACAACGCCGGGGTCTTTGACCCGGTCAGCGACCGCCTGAACGAGATCGACGACGACTCCTATGACGATTCCGATGGCATTCACCAGGCGCAGCAGAACAACGGCTCGCTGAACGCCATGCAGATCGGCACCGACGTGATGGTGAACATCGCCGTCGGCGGCGGGAACATCAACAGCGAGGTCGTGGTTTCCGGCGAGCTCGACAACAACTACGTCGAGCAGGGCCCGGCTACCGGTGCCGAGTTCTTCGATCGCGAGAACGAGATCGAGGGGTCCTTCGACCGCGCCGACGGGCTGTACTCGGTTCAGCAGAACAACGGTGACGTCAATGTCATGGGCATTGGCAACTCCGTGGTCGCCGCTGTCGAGGACGACGATGTCGGTACCGTCCGTCAGGACGTGGCCATCACCGGCCCGAACCCGAACAACCCGCTGGGTCCGTCGTGGATCTCCGAGAACCCGGCCCGCACCGTCGCTGTCGACTACGGTGACATCACCCGGTACAACTCGATCGACGGGAGCTTCGACGACTTCTCAGGCGTGGCCAGCGTTCAGCAGAACAATGGCGGCTACAACCTGATGGGCATCGGCAACTCAGTCGTCGGCATCGACGGCGCGACTGTCGATCGTTTGGTGCAGAACGTCTCGTCCGCCGGCCGCACCGATGTCGGTCCGAACGGGGACGGTCAGCTCGACGGTCTTCGCACCGAGGACTATGGCAGCTGGCGCATCAACACGATCGAGGACTCGTTCGAGGACGCCAGCGGCATGCTGAGCATCCAGCAGAACAACGGCAATGCGAACGCCATGTCGATCGCCAACGCCGTGGCCGGTACGGCCTACAATCTGGGTGGCGTCAGCAACGTGGTCCAGAACGTCGCTTCGGGCGGTTCGGTCACCGATGCGCAGACCTACAACAGCTACGACTACGTCAACTATAGTTATCGCAGCCCGTACCGGAACAACACGATCATCGACGGCACCGCCGAGGAGGCCGAAGGCATCCTCAACGTGCAGCAGAACAACGGTGACGTGAATTCGATCTCGCAGTCGACGGCTGTCGCCGCGGCGACCGATCAGGTCGGCAACGTGACCCAGAACGTCACCGCCGCCGGCACGGTCAGCAACTTCGACGACGAGTCCGAGTACTTCGTCGACGCGAACTCGACCCGCCTCAACATCATCGACGAGAGCTTCGAGGGCTTCGACGGTATCGCCAACGTTCAGCAGAACAACGGCGATAGCAACGTTATGGCCTCCTCGATCGCGGTCGTCGGTGTGCTGGACAACCGTCGGGACAACAATACCGGCGACTTCGGTACGACCCGCCAGAACGTCTCGACCGACGGCCTGGTTCAGGATGTCGAGTCGTCCGTCGACTGGCAGTATGCCCAGAACGGCTCGGGCGAGCGGACCAACGAGATCACCGACTCCTTCGAGTATGGTTTCGATGGTATCGCCTCGGTTCAGCAGAACAATGGTAACGCCAACGTCATCCTGTCCGCGATCGCGGTTCAGGCGGCCTACCAGACCGACATCGACGGCGATCTGGAGCCCATCCGCCAGAGCATCAGCACAACGGGTGAGGTGGACACGCTCAACCAGAGCGATGACGACTGGTTCGAGAGCCGTGGTAGCGACCGCGACAACCTTATCGCCGACTCCTTCGAGAGCCGTCGGCGGTGGGAAGACGGTGGCATCGTGAGCATCCAGCAGAACAACGGTGACGGCAACGTCATGGGTAACGCGATGGGTGTCTTCGTGTCCTACGACTCCGAAGATATCGACGGTCAGTCCCGCCTCGTCACCACGACGCTGGGTGATGTTCACGACAACGATCTGGCCAACTGGTATCATCCCGGTATCGCTGGCGATCTCGGTTCCGATCGCGACAACGACATCGAGGATGACAGCTTCGATCACTTCGGTGGCGTCGCTTCCATCCAGCAGAACAACGGCAACGGCAACGTTCTGGGTTCTGCGATGGCGATCAATGCCAGCCTGAACCCGGCCCAGGGTGCGGTCGACGGCGGTCTGCGCATCAACACCGATGCGACGGGCTATGTCACCAACAACCAGATCCGCGTCAGCCCCTACTCGGAGCGTGACAACGACATCGAGAACTCGTTCGATCACTTCCAGGGCGTTGGCTCGGTGCAGCAGAACAATGGCGACATCAACGTCATGGGTTCGGCGATCTCGGTCGCGGTGCATGAGGACAATGGCGGCCCGGGCTTCGGTCCGGTGGTTTCCACCACGACCCTCGCCGGTACGGTTTCCGGCAACACCGTGAGCGTCGACTGCGGCTGCAGTGGTCCGAGCTTCTCGAACGAGATCGATAACTCGTTCAACAACGCCTCGGGCATCAGCTCGGTGCAGCAGAACAACGGTTCCGCGAACGTCATCGGTTCGGCGATCTCGGTCACCGTTAACGGCAACCTCAACAATCTCTGATTGCTGGGTTTCCGGCCAGGTGGGCGGCCCTTCGGGGCCGCCCATCCCCGGCCCTCTTCGTCTTCCACCGCGATGCCGGAAGACGTGGACGACCGGACTGAGTTCACTCTCCACCGATGGAGACTTGTTATGATGAGGGGGATCTTGATAGGCGCGGTGGCGCTCTGGGCGGTGGTGGGAACCGCACAGGCGCAGGAGGCGACCTTCGGGTCGGCGACCGCCCTTACCGCCGAGAGCATGGGCGCGACGCGCGCGGCCGACGGCAATGTCAGCAACCAGACCGCCACGGTCGAGGACAACGTCGTCACCTACGGCGGCAACACCAACTTCAGCAATTCGATCTCCGGTTCCTTCTCGAGTTTCTCGGGGATCGCCAGCGTCGTGCAGAACAACGGCAGCGCAGCCGCCATCCAGGTGGACACGAATCTGACGCTGAACGTGGTTCAGCAGTAGCGACGGGCGACCTATGTTCTCCTCGTCATTGGGCTCAGGCCCGGGTCACGAGAGGCATAGGGAGATGAGCGAGATGGTTGGGTTCACCAGACAGGTCACCAGGCGGCGGGCGGTCGCCCTTCTGGCGGGTGGGATGACGGCTTTGTCCGGCACCGCGCTGGCCGGCGGGATCACGCTTCCGGGCAACTTCGGCTTCAATGTCGACGTCACCAGCATCCGGGAGAACCGCTTCCGCGGGATCGTGCCGCAGCAATACGACTTCTCCTGCGGTTCGGCCTCCGTGGCGACCCTGCTGACCTATCACTACGGGACGCCGACGACCGAGCAGGAGGTTTTCGACAGCATGATCGCCAACGGCGATCCGGAGCTGATCCAGACGGCGGGCTTCTCGCTGCTGGACATGAAGAACTACCTGGAGCGGCAGGGCTTCCGTTCCGACGGCTTCGAGACCTCGCTCGACCAGCTGATCGAGGTCGGGGTGCCGGTGATCGTGATCATGAACCTGCAGGGCTACCTGCACTTCGTGGTGGTGAAGGGCGTGACGGAGGACGAGGTGCTGGTGGGCGACCCCGCGCTTGGCCTGCAGATCTACGCCCGTGAGGACTTCGAGGGGATGTGGAACGGCATCCTCTTCGCCATCACCGACCAGATGGACGAGGCGCGTTCCCGCTTCAACCTGCCGGACGAATGGCGCCTCCGGGCGAGCGCGCCGCTCGGCACGGCGATGAACAGCTACCAGCTTTCCAGCATGTCGCTGATGCTGCCCAGGCCGGGCGATTTCTGAGGCCGGCGGCGACCGGGCCACAGGCAGGCGAGACGGAGGAGGGGATCCGATGTTTGGCAGGACAAGGAAACTAGCGAGGACGACAGGGCGGCGGCTGCGCCGACCTCTGCTCGCGCTCACGGTTCTCGGCGCCGGCCTGGCCGGTTTCGCGGCCATTCCGGCGGTGCAGGCGCAGGCCACGATCGATGCCCGGGGCAATGCCTGGGACGGCCGGGTGCTCAGCGACTGGGAGCTCGACAGCCTGCGCGGCGGCTTCATCGGCGTCGCCGGCATCACCTATTTCGCCATCGACCTGAACACCTGGATCAACAACAACCATGTCTACAGCGCCACCTGGGTGCCGGGCACGGGCTTGCAGGTGAACACGAACATTCCCGACCCGAATGGCGAGTACTCGGTCAGCGTGTCCACGGACAACGGCATCACCACGACGATCCAGAACGGGTTGGGCAACAGCTTCGTGCCGGCGGGCGTGGGCGCCAACGGTCTGATCACCATCGTGCAGAACAATCTGGATGGCGCCCTGATCCAGCACAGCTCGACCATTCATCTGAACATGACGCAGCAGTTCGTGAACCAGGCCAACGTGACGCTCTACCGCGACATCGGCCGGCAGTTCCTGAACGGCAATTGATACCTCTGTCGCACGTGGGGGGACGGGCGATGATCGATAGTCCAGGCATGACGGCCATTTCGCCGTACATCGACATCCAGTGGCCCTCCGCCCTCCCACGCGCACTCGCTCGGGCGGATTCAAGGGCCTGCTCTCCGGCCCGATGACCAATCCCCCCGAAGGGTCTCGGGCCGGAGAGCGCCCTCGCCAGTCTTCCCTCATAAAGCAGCGAGGGGGCGCTCTCCCCCGGGACCCTTCAATCCAGGCCAGTCTCACCGTGGCGATGAAACGCCTCCGGACGATCGTCAGAGATGTCGAAGGCCGGGGCGCGGGGGGATCGAGAGCGGAATTGCGTCAATCGGCCGTCGCGCCGTTTACACCGGCCCGAGCGCCCGCGTGAACCGCGCGATCATGCGCCGTGCCCTCAGCGCACACCCGGACGGATTGACGGCCGTCCACCACGCACCGATCGCCGACTGAATTCCCGAAACCGCTTTGACGCCCGTCAAGCGATGCGCCCCCGCCGCTTTACGGAATGCGTCTCTCGCTTGAAGGGGATGCAACCGGCGCCGTGGCGCTTCAGACGCGCGATCGCGCCTCCTGGCATGGCTGTTGCGCGGCCTCCCGTGCGCTCCGCCGATCGGGCGGAGTGGACGCAGAACGCAAGAAGCACGAACGGAGGACAGTATGCGCAAGCTGCTTCTCACCTCGGCGAGCATCGGTGCCATGGCGGCGCTGCTGCCGGCCTGGGCGATGGCCCAGGACTACATCGCCCAGTCGACGGTCAGCGTCGACGGCGACGTGGAGGACAACGGCCCCGTGTCCGACGCGGACAGCGAGCGGCTGAACGAGATCGACAATTCCTACGACTTCACCGACGGCATCCACCAGGCGCAGCAGAACAATGGCTCGCTGAACGCCCTGCAGATCGGCACCGACGTGATGGTCAATGTCGACGCCACGGATGACGACCCGGACGTGCTGAGCGACGTGACCGTGTCGGGCGCGCTCGACGACAACAGGACCGTCTCCCAGGGTCCGGCCTACAGCTATGACCCGGACCGCGAGAACCGGATCGACAACCAGTCGTTCGACGAGGCCGACGGCCTGTTCTCCGTCCAGCAGAACAATGGCGACGTCAACGTCATGGGCATCGGCACCTCTGTCGTCGCCATGACCGAGAACGACGACGTCGGCACGGTCACCCAGAATGTGACCGTCACCGGGCCCGACCCGGCCAACCCGGCCGGCCCCTGGCTCGATGCCGGCGTTGACGGCGATCTGTGGGCGCTCGATCTGGGCGCCGTCGAGCGGGACAACGTCATCGAGGGCAGCTTCAACGGCTTCGACGGCGTGGCTAACGTCCAGCAGAACAACGGCAGCCAGAACCTGATGGGCATCGGCACCTCGGTGGTCGGCGCCGAAGGCGCGGACATCGAGGAGGTCGAGCAGACCGTGTCCTCGGCCGGCGGCTTCGACGACGATCCGACGGACCAGAACGACCATGTCGGGCAGATCGACGGCATCGCCACCACCGACCGGGGCAGCGACCGGTCCAACCGCATCGCCGACAGCTTCGGCGACGGCGAGGGCTGGCTGAACGTCCAGCAGAACAACGGCAACGTCAACGCCATGTCCATGGCCAACGGCCTCCTGGGCCAGGCCGAGGACCTGGCCGCCGACAGCGAGGCGGACGCGGTGACGCAGACCGTCAGCTCCGGCGGGTCGGTGACCGACGTCTCTGCCGACAATGCCCCGTTCGGCCATATCGATCCGGCGCGCGACAACGCGATCGTCGACGGCACGGCGGAGGAGTCCGGAGGCGTGTTCAACGTCCAGCAGAACAATGGCGACCTCAACTCGATCTCCCAGTCCACCGCGGTGGTGGCCAGCGTCGGCGACGCCGACCGCATCGGCGATCTGACCCAGGACGTCGACACCAACGGCTCGGTCAGCAACTTCACCGACGTGAACGAGTCGATCCGCGACTGGAACTCCCAGCGCGACAACACCGTCTCCGGAGGCAGCTTCGATGGTTTCCAGGGCCTGAGCCAGGTGCAGCAGAACAATGGCGACGCCAACGTTCTGGGCGCCTCCATGGCGGTGTCGGCGATGATCGACGATTCCGCCGGCCAGACCACGGAGGAGTCGTTCGGCGACACCGTGCAGAACGTGTCGACCTACGGCCTGGTGCAGGACGTGGAGAACGTGATCGACGCCCAGGCCGACGAGCGGCCCGGCGAGCGGTCGAACATCGTCGAGGACTCCTTCGAGGACGGCTTCGACGGCGCCGCGGTCGTGCAGCAGAACAACGGCTCGGCCAACGTCGTCGGTTCCGGCGTTGCTATACAGGTCGCCGATATGACCGATATCGACGGCAATCTGGAGGAACTCGATCAGGACGTCACCACCGAGGGCGTGGTCAACTTCCAGAACCAGGGCAACAACTCCTGGTTCGAGAGCGGCCGCAGCGATCGCGACAACCTGGTCTCGGACGCCTTCGAGGGCAGCGACGGCCTTGCCGCCATCCAGCAGAACAATGGCGACGGCAACGTGCTCGGCAGTTCCATCGCGGTCTTCGCCGCCACGGGGGCCGAGGACATCGACGGGCCGTCCACCATGGACACCGCGACCATCGGTACGGTGACCAACAACGACCTGAGGGGCGGCCTCTACACGCCACCGGCGGGTGATTTCGGCGCCGACCGCGACAACCAGATCCTCGACGACGGCTTCGAGGACTACGGCGGCGTCGCCTCGGTGCAGCAGAACAACGGCAACGCCAACGTTCTGGGCACCTCGATCGCCATCAACGCCAGCTTCGATCCCGCCCAGGGAGCGGTCGACGGGTCGCTGGCCGTCACCACCTCGGCGGACGGGACCGTGGACAACAACGAGGTCTACGAGAGCCCGCAGGCGACGCGGCACAACGAGATCGACGCGTCGTTCGACGAGGGCTTCTCCGGCGTCGCCTCGACAACGCAGAACAATGGCGACGCCAATGTGCTGAACACGTCGACCTCGGTGGCCGTGCATGAGGAGAATGGCGGTCCCGGCTTCGGTCCGGTGGTCTCGGAGACCACGCTGGCCGGCACCGTGTCGAACAACCAGGTGACGACGGTCGGTTCCGGCAGCGGTCCGGTGCACAGCAACACGATCAGCGACTCGTTCGACTCCGCGTCGGGCGTGTCCTCGACGATCCAGAACAACGGATCGGCGAATGTCGTGCAGTCGTCCATCTCCGTCACGGTGAACGGCAATCTCGACGATCTCTGATCGGTCGCACAGGGACAGGCGGGTGGTCC
>Ga0207773_100143_pt1 | contig 58885 bp, 58 predicted proteins | sample TtaePargueraPR_2_FD_187281 | JGI IMG/M metagenome (GOLD analysis project Ga0207773, IMG submission 187281) | Aerobic enrichment media microbial communities from Bioluminiscent Bay, La Parguera, Puerto Rico - Tt and M1 (3) (SPAdes) | ecosystem: Environmental > Aquatic > Marine > Unclassified ...
GGGGTGGTCCGGCCCCGCACGGTCCGCCGCTGGCTGCGCCGGGACACCGTCTACCCGCCGGTGGACACGAACGTCGCGGCCTGGCCGTGGGCGCGGTTGTCGATGCGGGTACGCCGCCACACCCGCCTCAGCGCGCACGACAGCACGTTGGCCCGACTCTGTGTGGCGATCGGACTCGGCGGCTACGTGCTCGGCGTGGACACGTTGACCGCCCGGCGGCAACTGCGGCAGCTGCTCACCCCCGTACCGCCGGGGGCCGACGAGCTGGTGCGGCATCTTGCCGCCGCCGACGGACGGAGCCGGCACAGCCAGCACGACCGGCGGGGCCGGCACGACCGGCGGGGCCGGCGGTGACCGCGACCGCCGGCCCCGCCGGCCCAGGCGCCTGCCTTAGGGCCAGACCCGTCAGTGCCTGACCCCGAGGCGAGCGGTCAGTTCCGCAGGCTCCACTGCTGGTTGGACCCACCCCAGCAGCTGTACAGCTGGATCATTGCCCCGTTACCGCTGCCGCCGGCGTCGAGACACAACCCGGACTGCGCGCTGGTGATTCTGCCGTTGGACACGTTCCACTGCTGGTTCGCGCCGCCGTGGCAGTCATAGATGATCACGGGTGTGCCGTTGCTGGTTCCGCCACCTGAGGCGTCCAGACACTTGCCGTTCACCGTCAGCTGCCTGCTCGAGGTCTGGGTGAACCGCTGGTTGGCGCCACCCCAGCAGTCGTACAACTGCAGCTGGGTGCCGTTGGTGGTGCTCGCGTTCGGGACGTCGAGACACCGGCCGGACTGCTGACCGACGATCATCTGGCCGGAACCGGACGGTGGGTTGGAGGGGTTACCCGGGTTGCCGGGGTTGCCGCTGCCGCCTTCCCAGACGGTGATGTCGGAGCTTCCCTGGCTCTGGTAACCCTCGGTCGCCATGACCTGGTAGGCCCAGCTGCTGCCGAGGTTCAGGCCAGCCCGGGCCCAGGCGTCGAAGTGGTTGGCGGTGGTGATGGTGCCGCCGGTGCGCTTCTGCTGCCGGACGCTCCAGTACTGCCAGAACGTCTGGGTGCCGTCGATCGACGGCGCGTTGACCCGCTGGCTGCGCAGGATGTCGTAGGTGCCGCCGTCGGTGGTGACCGTACCCATCCGCTGCGCGCCGCTGCTCGGGTTGTAGCTGCCGAAGTTCTCGACGACGTAGTACTCGATGAGCGGGTTGCGGGTCCACCCGTACAGGGCGAGGTAGGTGTTGTTGTTGCCCGGGTTGTAGCTGCCCGAGTAGCTGATGGTCCGGCGACTGCCGGTGGCCCAGCCCTTGCCGCCGACCCAGTTGTTGGTGCTTCTGCCCCAGGAGCTGGAGTACCGGCCGTTCTCGCGCAGCACCATGCAGGCGTCGCCGCTGTCTTTCCAGAACGAGAAGTAGAACCCGTTGTGCGTGCCGGTGGTGTTCGAGCAGACCTGCCGGTCGGCTTCGGCGTGGGCGGGGCTGGCCAGGAGCGCGGCGGTGCCGGTCGTGACCAACGCTACGGCGCAGGCACCGCTGATGAGCATTCTGCGGAGCCGGCCGCGTCGGCGGCTCTCAAGTTGCGGGGGGACGTTCTTCATTTCGCGTGTTTCTCCCTGTGCGAGGCGGCGCGAAGCAACCGGCGGGGTGGGTGCGGTCGAGGGACGACCGCCACCACGCGCCGGTGCCGCGCCAGGGTGGACGGAACTGCCAGACCGCTGGTTGTGGGTGCGCCACTGCTGCTTCACGTCGTCGAGGTGGCCCCGGAGCCAGGTCAGCATCTATATTTACCAACATCGTTATCTGGCGGTACGGCATCAGTCAAGACTTCTCGCCCGACCGGCGCCACCGACCAGCCAGAACGACGCCGGCACCTGGTCCATGCGGTCAGTGCGGGTACGCGCGGGGGATGCGGGTGGCAACCTCGTCGCGGAACGCTTCGATGCGCGTGATCACCTGCCGTCTGCCGTAGGTGTTCTCGATCCGGTCGAGGTAGAGGCATCGGGCGGCGAGTGCGTCGAGGTCGACGGTGAAGTAGACCGCCATCAGCGGGTTGACGAACAGCGCGCTGCCGCTGGTGCGCCGGGTGAACTGCACGTCGCCGAACTCGCCGGCGGTGGCCGCCGCGATCTGCCCGTTGACGATGCTCGGCCGCTGCGGTGTCGCTGCCTGGGCGTCGGCGACCGCGTCCCGGTAGAGCGTGGCTTCCCTGCTGGTGCGGGGGATCGACAACGCGCCGAGGTAGCCGCCGTCGCGGTCCAGCGCGGCGATGTTCTCCAGCACCTGGACGTGGTTGACGCCGTGGTAGGCGTCGATGCCGAAGCCGAGGCAGGTGACCAGTTTGACGGCGAGGTCGATGCCGGCGACGGCGGCGACGCTGGTGAGGTCCTCGACCGGGGTGCCGAGTGCGCTCTCGTCGCCGCGCAGCAGGATGTCGGTGCCGCCGTCGACCAGCACCACCGCGTCGATGTCGTGCCGGTCGATCAGGAAACGGTACGCGTCGCGCAGCGGCTGTACGCCGAGCGGCGGGAAGGCGTGCACCGTGGACGGCAGGTCGTTGGCGGCCAGCCAGCGGGCGAGAGTGCCTTCGGGGAAGTACCAGTCGGGGCTGGTCGTCTCCGGGGTGACGGCGACGACGTGGTCGGCCACCCATGCGGCACGGTCGACGAGTTCGAGTTCGGAGAACGACAGGTTGGCCAGGTGGACCCGCGCGCCGCTGTGCCACAGCGCGAAGGCCAGCGGTAGTCCGGCGTACACGTCGAAGCCGCCGCCGGCACCGGCGATCAGGATGTTGCGGGCCGGGGTCAGCGCGCCGAACAGCGGCGGGGTGGTCAACGAGTACGGCGTCGGGCTCACCGACGACGCGGCGGGGTTCGTCACCGCCCGATCATCGGTCATCGTGGCAATGTGATCGCTCACCACGTTGTCTGTGCCGGGCCGGGGGTGGCGTGTCGCGGGCCGGCACCGGGCGGAAACAGTTCGACGAAAGCGCGAATCGGTTCGAACCGACCCCGGCGACGGCAACTCATTTACATATGCCGATGTCAGCGTTAACATTGCTGACACCTTCGTGACGTCGCCCGGTATCCGCACCACGGGCTCCGACCGCCGTGGCGATGTCCATCCGCCACCGGCCGGCACCGGTAGACAAGGAGACGCACGTGTGGAAACCCAAGAAGTGGCTGACTGCGGTCCTGGGCGTGCTCGCGATGACGCTCGCGACGACCGTGGCGAGTGAAGGCGTGGCCCCCACGCCGGCACAGGCGCTGGACAACGGGGTCGCCCGTACGCCGCCGATGGGGTGGAACACCTGGAACACCTTCGGCTGCAACATCAACGAGACGCTGATCCGCCAGATGGCCGACGCCATCGTCAACCACGGGCTGCGCGACCTCGGCTACAAGTATGTCGTTGTCGATGACTGCTGGTTCAACCCGAACCGGGACGCGCAGGGCAACCTGCAGGCCCACCCGGAGCGGTTCCCCAGCGGCATGAAGGCTCTCGGTGACTACCTGCACTCCCGTGGCCTGCTGTTCGGCATCTACCAGGTGCCGTTGGACCGGACCTGTGCCCAGTACTTCGGCGCGTTCCCCGGGGCCACCGGCAGCCTCAACCACGAATACCAGGACGCCCGGCAGTTCGCCGCCTGGGGCGTCGACTACCTGAAGTACGACTGGTGCTCGCCGACCGGCACCATCAACGACCAGGTGGCCCGGTTCAGCATCATGCGCGACGCCCTCGCGTCCACCGGCCGGCCGATCGTCTACAGCATCAACTCGAACAGCATCCACGAGAAGACCGGGCCGCAGCGCAACTGGAGCGACGTGGCGAACCTCTGGCGCACCACTGAGGACATCACCAACACGTGGGACAGCGGCCAGACCAACGGCTACCCGATGGGCGTCAAGAACATCGTCGACGTCAACGTGCCACTGGCCGGCTACGCCGGACCCGGCGGGTTCAACGACCCGGACATGATGGAGATCGGCAACGGCGGCATGAACGACACCGAGATGCGCAGCCACTTCGCGCTCTGGGCGATCATGGCCGCCCCGCTGATGATGGGCAACGACCTGCGCTCAGCCAGCACGGCGACGCTGAACATCCTGCGTAACCAGAATCTGATCGCCATCAACCAGGACTCCCTCGGGCTGCAGGCGGTCCAGATCTCCCACGACGGCACCCGTCGGGTGCTGGCCAAGCGCCTGGCCAACGGCGACGTCGCGGTCGCCCTGTTCAACCAGGGCAACTCGACCACGACGGTCTCCACCACGGCGGCGGCGATCGGCAAGTCCGGCTCCTCGTTCACCCTGCTCGACGCCTGGACCAACGGCACCTCGACCACCTCCGGCAACATCTCGGCGAGTGTCCCGGCGCACGGCACGGTGGTCTACCGGGTCAGCGGCGGCGGCACCGTCGACCCGCCGACCCCGACCACGTTCCGGCTGCGCAGCGAATCGTCCGGCCGCTGCCTCGACCTGGACAACTCCAACACCGCCAACGGCACCGGCACGCTGATCTGGGACTGTCACAGCAACCCCAACCAGCAGATCACCCAGAACGGCCAGACGCTGCGGGTCCTCGGCAAGTGCCTGGACATCCCGAGCAACGCGACCAACGGCTCCCGGGTCGTGGTCTGGGACTGCCACGGCGGCGCCAACCAGCAGTGGACGCTCAACGGCAACGGCACGGTGAGCAGCGTCCAGTTCCCGTCGCTGTGTCTGGACGTCAACGGCAATGCGACCGCCAACGGCACGGCGGTGATCGTCTGGTCCTGCCACGGCAACGCCAACCAGCGCTGGGCCCGCGCGTAGCCGACGCGTCCGTCTCCACTCACCGCGTCACTGGGAGATTCCTGATGCGTAGACCCAGATCCTTGTTCCGGCCGGTCGGCGTCGCGGCGGCGCTGGTCGCGGCGCTCACCGTCACCACCGTGAGCGCGGCGGCTGCCGCCCCCCGCACATCCGCAGCCGACACCAGAACGGCCGCGTCCGGCGACACCGTCGGCATCACCGCCGGGACGGCCGGTTGCGGCCGCGCGCCGGGGCTGGCCAGCGGCACCCGTACGATCCAGAGCGGCGGCCGGACCCGCAGCTACATCCTGCGGCTGCCGGACAACTACCAGCAGAATCAGCCGTACCGCCTGGTCCTCGGTTTCCACTGGTGGGGCGGTACGGCGGTCGACGTCGACACCGGACAGACCGTGCAGCGGGACGTCTGGTCCTACTACGGGCTGCGCCGGCTGGCCAACAACAGCACGATTTTCGTCGCCCCGCAGGGCATCGACAACGGCTGGGCCAACACCGGCGGCTCCGACGTCACCTTCGTCGACGACCTGCTGCGGCAACTCGACGCCAACCTGTGCATCGAGACGACGCAGCGGTTCGCGCTCGGCTTCAGCTACGGCGCTGCGATGAGCTACGCCCTGGCCTGCGCGCGGGCCGACGTGTTCCGCGCGGTGGCCCTGTACGGTCCGCCCCGCGAACTCAGCGGATGCAGCGGCGGCACCCAGCCGATCGCGTACTTCGGGGCGCACGGCGTCAGCGACGTCATCGCCAGCGGCCGGGCGATGCGGGACCGGTTCGTCCGCAACAACGGTTGTACGCCGCAGAATCCGCCGGAGCCGGCGGTCGGCAGCCTGACCCACCGCACCACCACCTACTCGGGTTGCCGCGCCGGCTACCCGGTGGTGTGGGCGGCGTTCGACGGTGGCCACATCGCCGCACCGCAGGACGGTGCCCCCGGTGACAGCGGCACCCGGACCTGGCTGCCGGGGGAGACCTGGGACTTCTTCACCCAGTTCGGTGCCACGCCGGGTCCGGACCCGACGACTCCGCCGCCGGGGCCGACCACTCCGCCGCCGGGGCCGACGACCCCGCCGCCCGCGACCGGTGCGTGCACCGCGACGTACCAGACGATCGGTTCGTGGCCGGGTGGGTTCCAAGGCGAGGTCACCGTCCGGGCGGGCAACTCGGCGATCAACGGCTGGACCACCCGGTGGACCCTCGCCGGTGGTCAGGGCATCAGCCAAAGCTGGAACGGTGCGCTGAGCGTCAGCGGGTCGACCGTGACCGTCCGTAACGTCGACTACAACGGCCAACTGCCGGCCGGCGGTACGGCGACGTTCGGGTTCCTCGGCACCGGCTCCGCGTCGAGCCCGACGGTGAGCTGCTCCAGCCCGTAACCGCACCCCGCTGCCCGCGACTGGCGGCGGATCCCTCACCTGTCGACGCGTACTGCGCGCGCGACGGGTGGGCGGGTCCGCCGCCAGTCGCATGTGTGGGCCGTTGAGCTGGCAAGATAAAAAATTCAAGATCAACATCAAGAAAATCAAGATCAACATGTGGTACGGACGAGAAAAGTGAGGTACAAATGAGTGGTGAGCACATCGCCGAGAGCAGGGGAGCCCGAGCAGTGGACTGGCAGGAGTTGACCGACCTGACCCGCGGGCAGCCGTTCGTGGTCGAGCGGGTGCGGCTGGCCGACAGTGGCGTCGCCGTCGAGGGCCAGTTCGAGCCGCCGCAGCTGGCCCAGCTCAGCGCCGACGACCAGGTCTTCGTCGCCGCGTTCGTCCGGTCGCACGGGTCGATCAAGGAGATGGAGCGGATCTTCGGGGTGAGCTACCCGACGGTCAAGTCCCGGCTGAACCGGATCGCCGAGCAGCTCGATTTCGTCGAGCAGCTCGACATCGCCGACACCGGCCCGACATCGGCCAGCGCCGAAGTCGTCGACCGGCTGCGCCGGGGCGAGATCACCGTCCGGCAGGCGCTGGCCGAGCTGGACGGTCCCCGATGATCCCGCAGCTGGTGACGGTGCGCTGGCGTCAGGGCGACGGTCGCCGACGGCGGCTGTGGATCCCGGTCCTACCGGTGCTGCTGATGCTGTCGCCACTGCTGGCGATCGCCCTGGCCGGCGGCCTGATCGCCTGCCTGATGTACCGGATCAGCCCGACCGGTGCGCTGCGCGCCGCCGGAGGTCTGCTGTGGGCGCTGCCCGGCGCCCGCGTCGAGTTCGTGCAGGGCCGCACGGCCCTGCTGGTCAGTGTCAGTTGACAGCGAAGGAGAAGCCCGAGATGGACGAGCAACGCCGCCAGATCCTGGAGATGCTGGCCGAAGGCAAGATCACCGCAGCCGAGGCCGAGCAGCTGATGGACGCCCTCGACCGGGAGCAGCCCGAGCCGTCGCCTGCCGGCGCAACCCGTCCGAAGGCCCGACCGAAGTACCTGCGCGTCGTCGTGGACTCGGCTGAGGGCTCCGGCGGTGACGGGCCGGGCCGGATCAACGTACGGGTCCCGTTGCAGCTGCTGCGCGCCGGTGTCCGGCTGACCAGCCTGATCCCGCCGCAGGCGCTCGCCCACGTCAACGCGGAGCTGGGAAAGTCGGGGGTGCCGATCGACCTCACCCAGCTCAAGCCGCAGCACATCGAGGATCTGGTCGAGCAGCTCGACGACCTCACCGTCGACGTCGACCAGCCCGACGCCAAGGTGAAGGTCTTCTGCGAATGACGTCGCCGCGACCGCGTCGGCTGCCCGCCCGGACCACGGGGTCGGGCGGGCAGCCGACGGTCACCGCACCGTAGCCAGCAGGACCGCCTGGTCGTCGCGTTCGGCACCCTGGGCGCGGCGCACCAGGCGGCACACTTCACGCAGGCCGGCCGCCTCGATCCAGGCCGCCATCTGGTCTGCGGCGACGAGGTGCCGCTCCAGCACGATCTCGTGGCCGAACCTGCGGTACGTCGGGGCGACGTCGCGCGTGCCGTGTCCGGCCTGGAACCCGACGAGCAGCTGGCCGCCCGGGCGCAGCACTCGGGCGGCCTCGGCGAAGACGCGGCCCTGACCGGCCGGTGGCGTGTGGATCGTCGAATACCACAGCAGTACGCCGCCGAACAGCTCGTCTGGGAACGGAAGGTCGGCCAGCGAGCCGACGGCGAACGGCAGCCCTCGGTGGTCGCGGCGGGCCATGGCGATCATGCCTGGTGAGAAGTCGACCCCGACCACTCGACAGTCCCGGTCGGCGAGATACCGGCTCATCCGACCCGCACCGCAGCCCGCGTCGAGCACCAGCGGGTCGACGCCGGAGCGGACCGCCTCGGCGAAGGTGTCGATCATGGCGAGATCCAGCGGTGCCTCAACGCGGGTGTCCGGCATGCGGGCCGCGTAGTCGCCGGCCACGGTGTCGTAGGCAAGCCGGACGCCCCGCATGTCGGGCCGGGCAGGTGAGGTGGACACTGGCACGGTCAGGCCGTGCCGGCGAGGTACGCGGCGCGGCGCTGCGGCTCGAACTTCTCGATCGCGTACCGCAGCATCACCCTCGGCATGTCGCGTTGGTGCCGGGTCAGGAACGTCTCGGCCACCGTACGGTCGCGGTTGCCGACCTCGCGCAGCATCCAGCCGACGGCCTTGTGGATCAGGTCGTGCGGGTCGTGCAGCAGCCGCTCGGCCAGCCGCAACGTCCAGTCGAAGTCCCCGACCCGGATGAAGGCGAACGTCGCGATGATCGCGATCCGCCGGTCCCAGACCAGCTCGGAGGCGGCCAGCCGGTCCAGCACCGTCCGGTCGGTGTCCAACAGCCACGGCCCGACGATGTACGGGGCGCACGAGTCGACCAGGTCCCAGTTGTCGATCCGGTCGGTGTGGGCCAGCACGGTGTCGAAGATGGCGGCCCGCTGCCGCTGCCTGCCCTTGTCGAACATCCGCACCAGGATGAAGATCGCGGTCAGCCGCTCCTCGTGTACCTCGCTGGTCAGCAGCCGGGTCGTCTCGGCCAACGACAGGTCACGCCAGTACCGACCGGCCACCCGGCGCTGGTCCGGCACGGGTACGCCGAGCGCCCGGTCGCCCTCGCCGTACCCGCCGGGTCGGATCTGCAGGAACCGGCGTGCCTGCTCCGCGCGACGCGGGTCGGCGAGGGCGGCGAGCGCCCGGCGGACATCGTCACAGGTGGCCATCGAGTGCCGAATCTACGCCTGCCACCGATCGGCACGTCGAGTCGCCCGGCGGACGTGTCCCCCGTGCGAGCTACCGGTAAGTGTCCACTGCGGGGTGAAGCGGGCTGTCCGTCGCAGCCATAGCGTTTTCGTCGTAGCCGCGGCACCCAGGTCGCGGCCTGGTGAAGGGAATCCTCGTGCGTCTGGTGAAACAGTTGGTGGCCGTCGGGGCAGTCGCCTTCGTCGGTGGCGGCAGCGCCGCTGCATTACAGGACAACGCCTGGCTCACCTTGCTCATCGGTGTCGTGACCTGCGTCGCCGCCGTCCTTGTCTACCGGTGGGTGGTGCGGCGCACCGAACAGCGCGCCCCCGTCGAGGTGGCTGCTTCCGGGGCAGTCGCCAGAACTGCCGTGGGGGTGCTGATCGGGGCCGGGATGTTCGGCGCCGTCATTGCCAACATCGCCCTCCTCGGCGGCTACCACGTGCACGGCCTGGGCTCGGTGAGCGGCGCCGCCGGCCTGCTCGGTCTCATGGCGGCCGCCTCGGTGACGGAGGAGCTACTCTTCCGTGGCGTGTTGTTCCGGATCGTCGAGGAACGACTCGGCACCTGGTTCACCTTGGTGCTGACCGGGGTGCTGTTCGGTCTGTTCCATCTGGGCAATCCGGACGCCGGGCTGTGGGGCGCGGTCGCCATCGTGATCTCGGCCGGCTTCATGCTCGCCGCCTGCTATGCGGCCACCCGGAATCTGTGGGTGCCGATCGGGTTGCACTTTGGCTGGAACTTCGTCGCAGCCGGCATTTTCGGCACGGTGGTCTCCGGCAACGGAGAGCCGCAAGGGCTGCTGGAAGCGACGACGTCGGGTCCGGATCTGCTGACCGGTGGCGATTTCGGGCCGGAGGGCAGCCTCTACACGGTCGGCGCCGGGGTGGCGCTGACCGTGTTCTTTCTGTGGCTCGCGCGTCGCCGCGGTCACATCGTCCCGCGTCGGGCCAAGACGAACGCTACAGTCGCCCGGTGATCGATCTCCGGGGCCTGCCGGAGCTGTGGCGGCGGTCCGACGTCGTGGTCCGAGATCTGCCGCTCGCGCTGCTGCTCGTGGTCGCGTCGCTGGTGCCCGCGCTGCACAGTCGTGGAACACAGCTCGGTGACCTGCCCAGTCGCCCGTTCGACGGGCTGACCGGCGTGGTGCTGGCGCTGGAGTGTCTGCCGCTCGTGGTGCGACGGCGCCTGCCGGCCCTCTGCCTCGGTCTGGTGGCGCTCGGCTTCGCGATCGATCAGCTGCGCTTCTACCACACGGTTGCCGGTATGGCCCTGCCGATCGCACTGCTGAGCGCGGGGCTGCACCTGGGCCGCCACCGACGCACAACTGTCGCGGTGGCCACGGTGGGGTACGTGGTGCTGGCCGTCGCGTTGCACCGGCACGGCTCGACCGAGGGAGTGATCGGGTTCGGGACCTTCTACCTGGCGTTGGCCTTCGCCTGGGGCGTCGGGTCGTGGCTGCGGATGTCGCGAGCCGCCGAGGCGGATCACCGGCGGCATGTCGCGGAGCGTACCCGGGCTGCGGAGCGTACCCGGATCGCCAGGGAGTTGCACGACGTGGTGACGCATCACGTGACCGCGATGGTGGTGCAGGCTGAGGCGGCACGATATCTGACCGCTGCCCCGGAGCGTCTCGACGAGAGCCTGACCGCGATCACCGACACCGGCCGGCGAGCCGTCGGGGACCTGCGGCACCTGCTTGACCTGCTCAATCCGGATCACGGAACCGGGGCGCGCACGTCGGCGGACGGCGACACCGGTCCGAACGGTTCCGTTGGCGCGCTCTACTCGCTCGCCTCGCTCGTTGAACAAACCCGGCAAGGCGGGCAGCCGGTGGAGTTCACGCAGCAGGGCAGGCCACCCGAGGTGGCCGGAAGCGCCGAGGCCGCAGCGTACCGGGTCGTCCAGGAGTCGTTGACGAACGCCTTGAAACACGACCACGGCGGCCGAACCGTGGTCCAGGTGCGCTACGACGTGCGGGAGGTCACTGTGGAAGTTCACACCGACGGCACAGGGTCGAACGCCGCGTCACCGGGTGGCAGCGGGCGTGGCCTCGCCGGTCTCCGTGAGCGGGTGGGTGCGCTCGGCGGAAAGTTCAGCGCCGGACGGCGGCCCGGCGGCGGGTTCGTGGTCCGCGCCCGGATCCCCGCAGGGGATCCGTCATGACGGTGCCGCTGCGGGTCCTGGTCTGCGACGACCAGGCGTTGGTCCGTACCGGGTTCGCCACGATCATCGGCGCGCAGCCCGACCTGCAGGTGGTGGGGGAGTGCGGCGACGGGCAGACGGCGGTTGACCTGGCTGGCCGGCTGCGCCCGGACGTGGTGGTGATGGACGTGCGGATGCCGGTCCTGAACGGCATCGCCGCCACCCGCATGCTGGCGGGCGCGGGGGTGGCGGCGCCGGTCAAAGTGCTCGTGGTGACCACGTTCAACCTCGACGAGTACGTGTACGAGGCGCTGCGCGCCGGGGCGAGCGGATTTCTGCTCAAGGACGCGCCCCCGGCCCAGCTGCTCCAGGGCATCCGCACGGTCGCCTCCGGTGCGGCGCTGCTCGCTCCTGAGGTGACCCGCGGTCTGGTGGGCCGGTACGCGGAACGGGTCCGCCCGGTCGCTGATTCGTCGGGTGAGGTCCCGCTGGCCCCGCGCGAGCTGGAGGTGCTGCGGCTGATGGCCGACGGCCTGTCGAACAGCGAGATCGCCGCGGCCATGGTGATCAGCCAGGAGACCGTCAAGACGTACGTCTCGCGCATTCTTACCAAGCTGGATCTGCGTGACCGCGTCCAAGCAGTGATTTACGCCTATCGTCGTGGCCTGGTGGCCTGACGCAGGTCGGCACGGAGTCTCCTAGCCGGCTGCTAGCCGGCTGGCGGCCGGTCAGTTGCTGTCGAGGAGTTCGGCGAGTCGGGCCGCGTCGGCCGGCCGGCCGGGGGCGGCGAACATGCCGTCCGGGTCGAGGTAGGCGTGGTGGGCCGGCGTACCGGGGCCGAACCGGCGGTTGTCGGCGAGGGCGCCCGCGTCGTGGACGTCGTAGCCGATTGTGTCGATGAGGGCGGCGACGGTGGCCTTCGCGTTGTGGTCGTCACCGGCGATGGCGATGGCGCTGCGGTCGGCGGCGCCCGCGGGCCGGCCGAGCGTGGCCAGGTGTTTGAAGAAGATGTTGCTGAACGCCTTGACGACGAACGACTCGGGCAGGTGGGCCTGGAGCAGTTCGCCGGTGGTGGTCCGGCCGGCGTCGAGTTCGGGGAAGTGGCCGTCGCGTTCCGGGTAGTAGTTCATGGTGTCGATGACGACCGTGCCGCGCAGCGGCGCGACGGGGACATCGAGGTAGGCCTTGAATGGGGTCGTCACCACGACGACGTCCCCGGCGCGGGCGGCCTCGCCGGGCGTGGCGGCGCGCGCCTGCAGTCCGAGCTGGGTGACCAGGTCCCGCAGGGTGTCCGGTTCCCGGCTGTTGCTGAGGACGACGTCGTGTCCGGCGTCCACGGCGAGCCGGGCGAGCGTGCCGCCGATCTTGCCGCTGCCGATGAAACCGACCGTGCTCATGGTGGCTCCTGACTTGTCGGGGAGATGCGGGGTCGGGTGACCACCGCTGGCTAGAGTGAGAACAGTCTCGCGTACCGAAGGGGTTCCTTGACTTTAGCGCAGCGGTGCCTGCGTTTTGCAATCGCGTACCGCCGAAGGGACTGTGATGGCCGCCACCGAGCCCGAGTCGCGTATGACCGTGCGCCGACCGCAGCGGGCCGACGCACGCCGCAACTTCGACGCCCTCCTGGCGGCCGCCCGCGAGGCGTTCGCCGCCGACGGCTCCGGGGCCTCCCTGGAGGGCATCGCCCGGCGCGCCGGCGTCAACATCGCCACCCTCTACCGCAACTTCCCGACCCGCCAGCACCTGTTCGAGGCCGCCTACCTCGACGAGGTGCAGACCCTGGCCCGGATCGCCGCCGATCTCGACCACCTCGACCCCTGGGCGGCGTTGGAGAGCTGGCTGCGCCAGTTCGTCAGCTACGCCACGACCAAGAAGGCCGTGTACGACGCGATCGCCCACAACGAGGCGATGTTCGTCTCCGGCCGGGAGATCATCCACGCCGCCGGGCGTCCGCTGCTCGAACGCGCCCAGCGCGCCGGAGCGGCCCGCGCCGACGTCACCTTCGACGACGTGCTGTTCCTGGTCAACGGCGTCAGCGGAGCCAACTTCGTGCAGGAGGCCCAGCGCGACCGGGTGCTGACCATGGCCCTGGACGGCATCAGAGCAAGGGCCTGACCTGCGGCGCAGTCCTCAACGGGTGACGAAGTCGGCGACGAGGTCGGCGATTCCCACCGGGTCCTCGGCGATCATGGCGTGACTTGCGCCGTCGAGCGGCTGTACGCGTACCAGCGGATTGTCGGCCGCGACGGCGCGCGACGTGTCGACCTGCCAGCGCCGGTACGCGGTGTAGAGCGCGGCGTACGGCTGCTGCTCGGGCAGGTCGGCGGTGGCGAGCACCAGCAGCAGCGGGCAGCGGGCCGCCCGGTGGACGCCCGGCAGGTCGAGTGCGTCCATCGCCGGGCGCAGTGTGGCCAGGGTCGCCGGCAGCGGCCGGAGCCAGGTCTCGCCGGCCCCGGTCGTCTCGTTGCGGGTGACCGCTTCGGTCCAGTCGGCGGCGCTGCCGCCGTACCGCGTCAGGCCGGCGAGCTGGGCCTGGCGGACCGTGGCGAGCTGGTCGGGCGGGACCGGTCGGGCCATCGCCTCGGTCATCGCGGTGAACGCGGCGTGTAGCCGGTCCAGTTCGGCGGCGGCGTCCGCCGGTGCGAGGCCGGTCAGCTGGTCGGGGCGGGTCGGTGCCGGGTTGCCGTCCAGGCTGACCGCGCCGGGGCAGGTCGGGTGGCGGGCGGCCCAGAGCGCGGCGATCATGCCGCCGAGCGACGAGCCGGCCACCGCCGGGTCGGTCAGACCCAACGTGTCGACGACGGCGTCGAGTCCGTCGAGGACGGCGTCCCAGTCCCAGACCGGCAGCTCACCGGAGTGGCCGTGGCCGGGCAGGTCGACGGTGACCACCCGGTGCCGGTCGGCGAGGTGCCCGGCGAGCACCGACAGCCAGGCGAGGTTGCCGCCGGCGCCGTGCAGCAGGATCAGCGGTGGATGGTCGCCGCCGGTGTCCCGTACGGCGATCGTGGTGTGTCCGGTGTTGACGATGTGGTCGACGGTGGCCGGCGCGGGTCGCATGTCAGCTCCGGGACGCGGGTGGGGCCGGCTGGGTGCGGAGCCGGTCGCGGATCGATGCGGAGGTGACGCCACCGTCCGGGTGGCGGTCGAGCTTGCCGCGTCGGACCAGGTCGTGTACGCCCTGGCGGCTGATGCCGAGCATCGCCCCGGCGACCGGCAGCGAGACGCCGGCCGCCGTCGGGTGGCCGAACCGGGCGGCGATGACCTGGCCGAGCGGGGTGCGCCACCACGCGACGGGCGGGTCGAACGGCCCGTCGCCGGGGTGCAGGCTGCTGTAGAGCCGGATAGCCGTGTGCAGCGCGGCGGGGTCGTCGCCGTCGAGCAGTGCGGTGGCGAGGGCGCCCGCGCGGTGGTGAACGCGGCCGCGCAGGTCGTCGAGCGGGTCGTCGAGCAGGATCTCCAGCGGGTCGACCAGCCTGATGTCGATCTGTCGCACCAGGTGGTCGGCGAGTTCGGCGTGGGTCGGTACGGCCACGACGGCACCTCCTTGACGGCCCATCGTCAAGTACTTGACGATAGCTGTCAAGTGAGCACGACGAGTTGCCCGGTGGCCCGGGTCATCGCCACGTACCGGTCGACCGCGCCGGTGACCCCGTCGCCGAACGACGCCGGGTCGACCACCACGACCAGGTCGAACTCGAGCCCCTTGGCCAGCTCCGGAGTCGACGACCGGACCCGGGGCGTCGCCGGCAGGGCGGCGACGTCGACCGGCGGTACGCCGATCACGCATGCCGTGCCGTCGGCGTGGTCGGCCAGCCAGGTCTCCAGGATTCGCCGTAGGTCGGCGACGGGCCGGTGCGCGACCGGGACGCCGCCGTGCCGGACCGAGGTCGGCACGTTGGCGTCCGGCAACGCGGCGCGGATCACCGGCTCGGCGTACGCCATGATCTCGGCCGGCGTCCGGTAGTTGACGGTCAACGTGGCGACGTCGACCCGGTCCAGGCCGACCCGCCGCAGCCGGTCCGGCCACGACTCGGTGAAGCCGTGTCGGGCCTGGGCGCGGTCACCGACGATGGTGAAACTGCGCGACGGGCAGCGGCGCAACAGCATCTGCCACTGCGCGTCGGTCAACTCCTGCGCCTCGTCGACCACGATGTGCGTGAACGGGCCGGCCAACGCGTCCGGGTCGGCGTCCGGCCCGGCCGTCTCGTCGATCAGCGTTTCCTGCAGATCCTGGTGGCGCAGCATCGCCAGGACGCCTTCGCCGTCGTCGTAGCTGTGCGCGTCGAGTAGGTCGTCGATCACCCGGGCCCGGTGGACCCGTTCGACGGCCACCGCCGCCCGGTGCCGCCGCTCGCGGTCGGACGCCTGCGCGTCACCGAGACGCAGCCGGGCCGCGTCCAGTAGCGGCAGGTCTTCGACCGTCCAGGCCCGAGGGTCGGCGCGTTGCAGCGTACGGATCTCGGCCGGGTCGAGCCACGGCGCGCACCGGCGCAGGTAGGCCGGGACCGACCACAGGTCGGCGACGATGTCGGCCGGGTCGAGCAGCGGCCAGGCCCGGTTGACCGCCGTACGCAGCGACCGGTTCTGTTCCAGTGCGGCGCGGACCTGGTCGGCCGGCTCGTCGCCGTCGTAGCGACCGACCAGAATGGTCAGCAGTTCGTCCATGATCTGCTCGCGGGCCTCGTTGTGCGGCACACCCGGCCCGGGTGCGGCGAACGCGTCGGCCCAGTCGCCGGGAGTGAGGGTCAGCTCGGTCCAGCCGGTGGCCACCGTCGTCGCGGTCTGCGGCGGCTCCTCGTAGAACCGGACGGCCGCCTCGACCGCCGCCTCCCACCGCGCCGACGACTTCAGCCGGGCCACCTCAGGGTCGGGTTCGGCCGCTGCGCCTGCACCCTCGGCGACCAGGCCGGCCAGGGTGCAGGTCTGCACGTCGTCCTCGCCGAGGTTGGGCAGGACGTCGGCGACGTACGCCAGATAGGGCTGGTGCGGTCCGACGAACAGCACCCCGCCGCGACGCTGGCCGAGTCGGGGGTCGTGGTAGCGCAGGTACGCGGTGCGGTGCAGGGCGACGACGGTCTTGCCGGTGCCGGGTCCGCCGTCGACGACGAGGGCACCAGCCGAGCCGGCGCGGATGATGGCGTCCTGGTCGGCGGCGATGGTGGCCAGCACGTCGCGCATCCGGTCCGACCGGTGCCCGCCGAGGCTGGCGATGAAGGCCGACTGGTCGTCGAGGGCGGCGTGCCCGTCGAGCGCGTCGGCGCTGAACACCTCGTCCCAGTAGTCGCTGATCCGGCCCATCGTCCAGTGGTAACGCCGACGGCTGGCCAGGCCCATCGGGTTGCCGTGGGTGGCGCCGAAGAACGGCTCGGCGGCGGGGGAGCGCCAGTCGAGCAGCAGTTGACGGCCGGTGTCGTCGGTCAGCCCCTGCCGTCCGACGTACACCGGGTTCGAACGGTCGTCGGGGACCATCCGGCCAAGACACAGGTCGAGGCCGAACCGGCGCAGCGCCCGCAGCCGTACGGTGAGCCGACGGACCTCCTGGTCGCGGTCCAACGCCCGCTGGCCCCCGCCGGCCGGTGCCTTCCGGGCCCCGTCGAGCCGCTCCGAAAGGTCGGTGGCCAGCTGGTCGAGGCGGTGTGCGACGGCCGCGAAATGCCGTTCGTCGTCGGCGATCAGTTTCGGGTCGGCCTTGGCGTGCAGCCGGTCGGGGAGATCGAACGCTCTGGTGGTCAACGGGCGCACCTCGATCAGCTCCATTCTCGGGTCGGCGGAAAAGCGCAGCATCCAGCGATTGGCAAATGCCGGAGAACTGGCGTAGGAACGCGATTGTGCGCGACGACCCGGGTCTTGCCGCAAGACCCCCTATGCGCTATATGTTGATAGTGGCGGCAGTAAGGGAGCAAATTTAGTCCCCCTGGCCACCAAGCCCAACCGGTGCCGCTGACCCGTCGTCCGCTTCGATGGTGACGGCGCAAGGTTCCTACCGCTGGTAGCATTGGCCGTATGGCTGTCGAACCGCTCCCGCCGGGCGCGGGCGACCCTGCGGATCGCCTGCGTCTGATGCTCCCGGAAGTCCTGGAGGCGATTCGTGACCTTGGGGCAGCGTCGCCCGACCTGCTGGCTGAGTTGGAAGCAGCCGTCGTGGGCGAGGCGTCCGGCGCTGGCCGCAGGCTCCGGCTGGTCGGCCGCGCACGCAAAGTGAGTGTGTCGATGCCAGAAGACTTGACTATCGCCGTGCAGCAGCGGGTGGGCCGGGGGGAGTTCAGCCAGTACGTGACCGAAGCGGTCGCTCGACAGCTTGAGTTGGATCTCATCGGGGAGCTTTCGGATCTCCTCCGCTCGGAGCACGGACCTGTGCCACCTGACGCGTTGGACGAGGCGAGGGCGTCATGGCCAGACGGGCGGTAGGAACAGGCGGCACGCTGGTACTCGACAGCGAAGGCCTGGTAAAGCTCGCACAGGGCGACAACAAGTCGAGGGCCTTCCTGGAGGCGGCCCGGGAACGCGGCGCCAGGGTCGTGGCGAGTGCTGTCACGCTGACGGAGGTCCTTCGGGGTGGGCCGCGTGATGCCCGCCTCCACAGGGTGCTGTCGAGGATCGTGGTGCAGCCGGTGAGCCCGCAAATCGGCAGGCGGGCAGGTGAACTTCTCGGAGCGACCGGGCTGTCGGGGCACCGTTGTGCCATCGACGCGGTGGTTGCCGTTACCGCTTTGGAGATGCCGCGTCCCGTCGTGCTGCTGACCAGCGACCCGGACGACATGAACCGCCTCGTCGAGGAGCTGGACCGGCCGAAGGAGCAGCGGGTCGTGGTGGTGCACGTCTGACGGCTCACGTCGCGCCGCGGATAGATCACCTGGGCTCCGCGCGCCGAGGCGTCACACCGGTGGCGAAGTCAGTGGGCCACGGTCAGGCCGGCGACGACCGCCGTCACGGTTGCGATGTCGTCCTGGTCAGATTCGGGCCGGCGACCAGGCAGGCGATGCCGCCCAGCACGGCCACCCCGGCCAGCAGCAGCATCGCCGCGCGGGCCGCCCCGACGGTGACGACCTCGCCGATCTGACTGTGCAGCAGGGTACCGACGGCCGCGGCGCCCAGCATCGAACCGATCTGCAACGAGGTGATCAGCACCCCGGACGCGGCGCCGGCCTGCTGCTGTTCGACGTCGGACAACGCGACCACCGCCAGCGGGGTGAACAGGAACGCGTTGCCGACACCGATGACGCACATCGGGGCGACGAACGCCGTCCATGTCGCACCGTCGCGCATCTCGATCGCCGCCCAGGCCATGCCGGCGACGGTGGCCGCCGCCCCGACCAGCAGCAGGTACCGGCCCTGGACCCGGTCGGCGAGTTTGCCGGCCACCGGGTCGAGCAGGGTGGAGAACAGCGACGCCGGCACGATCATCAGCCCGGCGGCCCAGGCGTCGAGGCCGAGCACCTGCTGGAAGTACAGCGACAGCACCAGCACCAGGCCGATGACGGTGCCGGAGGTGGTCAGCGAGAAGCCGTTCATCAGCGGGAAGTTGCGTCGCCGGAACAGCGTGAACGGCACCAGCGGCTCCCGGTCCTGGCGGCGGCGCTGCTGCGTGATGAAGGCCGCCACGAACAGCCCGGACACGCCGAGCGTCGCCCAGATGCCGGCGTTCCAGCCGTACCGTTCGCCCTGGCTGATGCCGAACGCCAGGCAGAACAGTGCCGCCGACGCCAGCACCACACCGGGCACGTCGAGCCGGCGGCGGACACGTTGCGCGACCTCGGGCAGCACGAGCCGGCCGACCACGAGCATGAGCAACCCGAGCGGGAGGTTCAGCCAGAAGATCCACCGCCAGTCGAGGGTGCTGACCAGCACCCCGCCGGCGGCCGGTCCGCTGATCGCGGCGATCCCGCCGACCGCGCCCCGGATGCCGAACGCCGTGCCCCGGCGGTCCGGGGGAAACGCCTCCATCAGCAGGGCGAGGGTCTGCGGGGTGAGCAGCGCCGCGCCGAGGCCCTGCACCGCGCGGGCGGCGATCAGCTGGCCGGGCCCCTGGGCCAGGCCGGCGGCGACACTGGCGGCGGTGAAGACGGCGACCCCGAGCAGGAAGATCCGCCGGCGGCCGTAGAGGTCACCGAGCCGGCCGGCGGTGATCAGGGCCATCGCCAGCAGGAAGATGTAGGCGCTCAGCGACCACACCACCTGGTCGGCCGACGCGTCGAGGTCGGCCATGATGCTCGGCACCGCGACGGCGAGCACCGCCACGTCGAGCTGGGTGAGGAAGTACGCCAACGACAGGACGGCCAGCACCGCCCACGGGTTGCCGCGCAGTCTGGCCAGCAGCTTCGGCTCGCTCACGGTCGTCATCCGGTCGGCTCCAGCCAGATCATTGGCGGGATCTTGTTGGTGCGGTCCACCCGGCGCAGCTGCGGCACCTGTTCGACGGCGATCGCCGTCGGATGGTGCTGGGCGACGACGCCCAGGTCGTAGAACTGGTGCAGCAGCCGGGTGCGTACCGCCGCCGGGTCGGCGTCCCCGGTGTAGTGCACGGTCACCGCGCTGACCGAGTGGCGCTCGCCGACGGCCCGCCGCAGCAGCAGTTGTGCGTCGCGTACTCCTGGTGCGGTGCGGACGATGTCCAGCACCGCGCCGATACCGACCAGCGCGCCGTGCAGCTTGATCGCGTCGTCGGCGCGGCCCAGCACCCGCAGCGCGTCCGGTCGGCCGCAGCCGCAGGTCGCCGTCGCGACCCGGTCACCGAGCCGGTACCGCACGGTCGGCACCGTCCAGCCGTCACCCACTCTGGACAGCAGGGCGCCGGCGTCGTCGGGCTCGAGCACCTGGTCGGGCATCAGGTGCAGCACCGAGGTGTCGCACGTCGGGGTGTTCGTGGCGATGACGTACGTTTCGACCGAACCGTAGTTGCCCCAGAGCTGGACCTGCGGGAACGCCTTCCGCACGATGGTCACCTTCTCCTCGGTCCACGGCTCGGCCATCCAGATGATCTTTTCGATCGGGGTGGTCGCGCCGGCGTCCAGCACGCCCCGGGCCAGGTCGGCCAGGGCCGTCGGGGTGCCGGCGACCGCGTTGACGCCGAGCCGGCGCAGGGTCGGCAGCCAGCCGTCGACCTCCTCCGGGGTGATCGGGCCGAACGGTGCCACGTCGGCGCCGCAGCGCTGCGCCAGGGCCTGCATGTAGTAGTGCGACGCCCACAGCCGGCCGGGGGTGAACAGGTTGAGCAGCAGGTCGCCGCCGACCAGCGGTCGCCACTGCCGCAGCAGCCGGTCGAGGGCCTGGTGGTACGCCACGTAGGTGAGCTTGGGCTGCCCGGTGGTGCCGCCGCTGGACAGCAGCAGCGCACCGGTCTGCCGGGTCACCGCGTGGGAGACGGCGAAGATCTCGTCCGGTCCGGTGACCGGCAGGTCGGCCAGTCCAGCGGCGGTGTCCGGCACGGCCGGGGCACCGGCGGCGGCGTTGCGTCGGGCCTGGTCGCGCAGCGCGTCCCAGGGCACCGCGCCGATCATCCGGGCCGCCGCATCGGCTGACTGCCGTCGGTGAGCCAGCTGGCGTGCCCGGCCAGGTACGCCTCGAACCGGGCCCGCACGATCGCCCGGGCGGTGGCGTCCTGGTCGGGGATGCCGTTGAAGGCGACCGCGCCGTCGAGTTCGATCTCCGACACCCAGTGCCGCTCGCCGTCGAAGAGGAAATCCAGCGTGAAGTACGGCGTGGGCAGCCGTTCGGCGACGTAGGCGACGGTGTCGGCGAGCTCCGGCGGCAGGGCCGAGTAGCCGCGTTCGTGTCGGCCGCCGCTGGCCTTGGTGACCGACAGGCAGTAGCCGTCCTTGTAGCCGTACAGCACGGTGTGTGCCTGCCCGTCGACGACATACACCCGCTGTTCGCGTACCACCTTGAGGTAGGGCTGGGCGACCAGCGCGGTGTCCGAGCCACCGGCGAGTCCGATGAGACCTTTCAGGTCGTTCATGTTGTGTACCACCGAGATGCCCAGGCCCATGCCCCAGTAGGCGGGTTTGACGATCAACGGGAACGGCAGCGCGGCGAGCGCGGCGTCGCTGTGACCGGCCATCGCCTCCCGGCCGCTGCCCACCCGGATCGTCGGCAGCAGCGGGATTGGACTGCCAGCCAGGTGCACCACGCTGGCCAGCTTGTCCTCGCCGATGTAGGACAGTGCCGGTGGGATCGGCAGGTAGAAGCCGAGTCGTTCCAGGATGGTGAACAGGAACACCTGGTTGCACACGTCCTGGGTCTGGTGCGGCAGGGAGTACAGCGAGGTGACGAAGATGGTGTCGGTCGGGGTGACCGGCTCACCGTTGAGCCAGACTCTGGGCTGGCCCGGGTCGGTCGCGTCGACCGCGACCTCCTCGGGCTTGTTCACCGTGAACTCCAGGCCCAGGTCGGCGGCGATCTCCTGGTACGGCCCCCAGACCGCCTCCTGCTCGGCCTGCCGTACCCAGGCGGTGCCCCGGTCGGGGTAGATCCAGCTGAGGCGCCGCGCCGTACTGGGCGCGGCCGTGCGATCGGTCAATACCCTCTCCCTTGCGGTGTGGTGCGGGTCCTCGGCCGGTGGGTCCGCGTCGGCGGGGTCCCGGGCGGGTGGCTCAGGTGGCCACCGGGTGGTCGACGAAGGTCGACACGAGTTGCGCGAACCGGTCAGGTTCCTCGACGAACGGCAGATGGCCGCTGCCGGTGAACACCTCCAGCCGGGACGCCGGTATCGCCGAGCGCAGCCACCCGCCGACGTCGCCGGGGTAGACCTGGCTGTGCGCTCCGTGGACGAGCAGCGTCGGTACGCTGATCCGGCGCAGCCGGTCGCGCCAGTCCACGGCGAGCGCCTCGGCGAGCAGTGCCCGTACGGCGTCCGGATCGCACCGGCGGGTCTCGTCGATGAGGCCGGCCAGCGTCGTCGGGTCGGCGTCGGTGCCGGCGGCGAACGAGCCGCGGACCAGCCCGGCGGCGAAGGTGGGGTACTCGTCGGTCACGCTGGCCAGGACGGCGTCGGCCCCGGCGGCGTCGAGGTTGCCGAAGGCCGCGTACGGCCAGTCGTCGTCGCGCAGCAGCCGTGGGGTCTGCTCGACCGACACCAGGGCCCGGGTCCGGGCAGCCCCGAACTGCTCCAGGTAGCCGTAGGCCACGGTCGCGCCGAGCGACCAGCCCAGCAGGGTGACGTCGGTCAGGTCGAGCTTCTCGATGGTGGTGTGCAGATCCTCGGCGGCGCGGGTGAGGCTGGCCGGACGGTCAGCGGTGGCGTTGCCGCCGTGTCCGGGCAGTTCGACGACGACCACCCGGTGCCGGTTGGCGAGCCGGGCCACCGCCTCGGAGAAGAACGCGGCGGTGGCGGCCAGCCCGGGCACCATGACCAGGGCCGGTCCGTGACCGCGCGTGACCAGGGCCGGTCCGTGACCGTGGTCCGGGTGCCGGGTCATTGGCTGCCCCCGGCCAGCCCGAGTCGCGTGCGCAGCAACGGTTTGTCGATCTTGCCGACCGGGGTACGGGGCATCGCGGCGACGAGGTGCACCGAGCCGGTCAGCCCGTGCCGGGCGAGCAGTTCCTCGACGACCTTGACGGCCTCGTCGGCGGAGTGCCCGTCTGCCGGAGCGACGGCCACGGCAACCGCGTCGCGGTAGTCGCCGGGGTGCACGGCCAGACTGACGGCCTGTGCCACTGCCTCGGCCGCGCCGAGTTCGGTGTCGAGCACTGGCGCCGGCAGCGGCCCGGCGGGGGTGGCCAGCGTCTCGGACACCCGGCCCAGGATCCGGTAGCCGCCCTGTGGGTTGCGTTCGGCGACGTCCCCGGTCCAGAACTCGGGCCGGCGGAAGGTACGGGAGTTGGCTTGCGGCGCGTCGACGTACCCCTCGCTGGTGCAGTCCGAGTAGAGGACCAGCTCCCCGACGTCGGGGTGGCCGGGCACGAAGGGTTCCAGCCGGGTGCCGACCCCACGGACCGGGACCATGGCGGTGTCGGTCTGCGGTACGTCGTCCATGTTGCCCAGCGCCAGGCCGAACTCGGTCGAGCCGTAGATTTGCCGGATGTGTACGCCGAGCACGTCGGCGGCGTCCCGGACGATCGCCGGGCTGAGATAGGCGCCACCGCACAGGGGGCGGCGCAGCGCCGGCAGCGGGAACCGGCCCTGGCGCCGGGCGGCGGCGACCAGGTCGGCGTAGTGCTGCGGCAGGGCGCTGGTCACGGTCGCCTGGTGGGCGGCTAGTTGGGTCAGCAGCGTGCCGGCCGGCGCGTGCGGGTCGGCGAGCACCAGTTGCGCGCCGGACAGCAGTGCCGCGAACACGTGCAGGTCGGTGGCGTGTGCCACGTCGAGGGTGTGACGGCAGAAGAAGATGTCGTCGGGGCGGATCCCGGTGTCGGCCAGCCAGCGGCGTCGTTCAGTGACGAAGCGGTCCTGCCGCCAGGCCATCATCTTCGGGAAGCCGGTCGAGCCGGAGGTCCATAGTAGCCGGAATATGGCGGTGGCCGCCGAGGCGGTGGAGTCCGCGGTGGGCTCCGCGGTGGGCTCCGGCCGGGGCGTCGAGGCGGTCAGCGTGTCGAGGTCGACAGTGGCCGGGCCGTCGGCGGGGATCCGGCGGTGCCCGTCGGTGACCAGCAGGGTGGGGCGTGCCCGGTCGAGAGCGGTCCGCACCCCGGCGTCGTCGAAGTTCGCCATCAGCGGTACGTAGCGGGCACCGAGCCGGGCCACCGCCAGGATCAGGCAGACGTACCCGATGCTGTTGCGCAGCACCACAGCGACGGTGTCGCCAGCCGCGACGCCGTGCGCGGGGAGGCCGGCAGCGACCCGGTCGGTCGTCTCGACGAGTTCGCGGTACGTCACGGATGCACCGTCGGTGGTGCGTACCGCCACGACGTCGGGTCGACGGCCGGCCACCTCGCGGACGGCCTGGTAGAGCCCGGCAGCGGTCACGACGCCAGCCACCCGGCGTAGGTGGCGAATCGCCAGTCCTTGGCCAGGCAGTCCACGGTGTCGAAGCCGGCGGCGCGGAGCCAGCCGAGTTGAGTTTCGACGTCGATGCAGATGTCGTGCTTCATCCGTTCGCGGCCGGCCGCCCATTCGTCGGCAGGCGTTCCGGCGGCGTGTACGTGGCCTTCGTGCTGCCGGTCGTACATCTCCTCCAGTCGAGGTGTGGGCGCGAGGACCTGCTCGACGTTGACGAAGATCCCACCCGGCCGCAGAATGTCGGGTAGGCGACCAAACAGCGTTTGTTTCTCGTGATGCTCGAGGTGGTGGATAGCTAGGCCGGAAACAACTGCGTCGTACGGCCCCGCTGGCAAAGGATCCATCAGTCCCTGAACAGCAAAACTGACCCGATGGACACTGTCGAACCGTTGTTTGGCCTGTGCGAGCATCCGTTCGGAATGGTCGACGAGAGTGATCGTTGCTTCGGGGATGCGGGCGATCAGCGCTGCGCTGAGCAGCCCGGTCCCCGCGCCCAGATCCAGGATCCGTGCGTGGCCCGGCACCGACATCTGCACCGCGCTGGACGCGCTGCCGTACAACAGGTCGAACGACGGGATGAGTTGGCGCCGCAGTGCATCGTAGGTAGTGGGATTCCACAGCTCGAAGGTCACGATAATCCCCCCGCGGGTCACCGGTCGGCGCTTTCCTGGCGCTGGCGTCGGATGCTGGACAAACTGTGGTTTGCTGAGCCGACGCATTGTCGGATGGTGATTCCTGTGGTGCGCGCATCTGCTTGCCGGCATGCGCTATTCAGAAAATAGCAAGGAGCGGCAGGGCAATGAAGAGAGCCGTCGATATCGAAGTGTGATGCTGGTCACATTGTCGATCATGTTGTCCGTTTTCGACGAACTGTCGATCGTGTCGGGAATTGGCGTTTGTCAGGCTCTTTGGGCCACGATCAGGTCCCGGACGATCGCCTGGTCGACCCGGTGGGCGAAGCCGCCGTACCCCGGACCGTCGGCCACTTCCAAGCCCGCCTTGACCAGCAGCGCGGCCAGATCGTCGCGGGCGGCGACGAGGGTGTTCCAGGAGATACCGAGCGCTCCGCCGGGGCGCAGCAGCGCCACCCACTCCGGCAACGCCTCAGCCAGCAGACCCAACGGATCGCGGGTCAACCGGTCCGCCTGACCGCGGGTGCCGTGCTGCACCCCGTACGGCGCGTCGGTGACGATCGCGTCGAAGCTGCCGGCCCGGAACACCTCCCGGCTGCGGCGGGTGTCGGCGTGCACCATCGTCAGGTCGACGGTCCGCCCGGCCCGGTGGTCGTCCTTGCTGGCCGCCAGGGTGACCGCCAGCCGTCGGCCCAGTACGGCCCGGTTGCGCCGCACCGGGGCGATCTCGGCCGAGTGCTTGAGCCGCTTGTGCTTCAACCAGGTACGGATGAAGTTGGCGTACACCTCGAAGTCCTTGCCGTCGATCTCCACCCCGGCGGCGTGCCAGCCGTACATCATCGCCTGGTTGAGCGTGGTGCCCCGGCCGCACATCGGGTCGAGGACCCGCAGCGGCGGCCAGTCCGGGCCGAACGGGCCGGCCGCCGCCCCGCCGGTAACGGCGGTCCCGCTGGTCCCGCCGGTCCCAGCGGCACCGGCCCGGTCGGTCGTGGCCAGCGCGGTCACGTTCAACAGCAGTTTGGTGAACTGCTCGTTGGTCTTGCCGGCGTACTTCGGGATGGTGATCAGGTCGCTGTCGAAGCGGTCCCGGCCGGTCACCTCCAGCGGCCGCAGCAGGTCGCCGTCGCGGGCGAAGAACGCGTACCGGGCGGACAGGTTGGCCAGCACGGACAGGTCCCGGTCGGTCAGGTCGACGCCGGTGAAGGTGACGTACGGCAGCCCGCCGATCGTGGTGACCGCGACGTCGTCCACCCGGCCGCCGAGGGCCCGGTCGCCGAAGACGGTCAGCTCGGCGGTGGCCAGCCCGACCGCCGACTCGGCGTACACCCGGTTCGCCGACGGGTGGATCAGCAGGGCGTACGCGGTCATCGGCGGTCCATTCGGTCAGACGGGTGCGGGTGGGACCCACGAGTGTTACCACACTGGCGGCCTGCGTAAGGTCACCGGCATGGCACGGCAGCGGGGGCGACGTCTGCCGCTGGCGGACCGCCCGCTCACCGAACCGCATCCGGCGCGGCTGCCGGCCGACCACCCGCACCGGGCGGCGGTGCTGGCCGCGCACGCGGCGGCGCTCGACGCCGGCGAGGCCGGCTACCTGGATCCGGGCACCGGGCTGTTCGTGCTGACCGCGGCGTTCCTGGCCCGCCGGGGCACCTGCTGTGACCAGGGTTGCCGGCACTGCCCGTATCTGGGGTGATTCCGGGGATTTCCTACGCGGCGCGGTCGGTGCGGGTGGCGGGCTTTCGCGGCGGCGGCGGAACCCGTACGGTGTGCGACGAACAATCCGCCTTTTTCGGCCGGCCTGACCGTGGGAGGTCACTGTGGGCGTTCGGCTGCGTCTGTCCGGCGCCGGGCTGATCCTGCTGCTGTTCGCCACCGGCTGCTCCGACCGGGCGGTGGCCACCGAGAACCCCGCCCCGGACGACCCGGCCCAGGCCAGTCCGTCGCCGAGCCCGGTCGAGCCGTACCCGGAGGTGCCCCGTCCGCCGGCCGCCGAGTCCGGCGGGGCATGCACGGTGTTCGACTTCGACGTGGTCGAGCAGACCGTCGGGTTCCGGTTCGAGGTGGCGGCGGCCAACAAGCACGACAAGACGCAGTCGTGTGTGCTGCGGCCGGCCGAGGAGCCACTGCCCGACCTGATGGTCTCCATCTCGGACACCAAGGCGAGCGCGTCGGTCTTCGCCGACGACGTCGCCCCGGTCGGTGCCAAGGAGATCAAGGATCTCGGCAAGGCCGCCTACTGGATCCCGGTCAAGCCGGACCCGGACACTGGGTACGGGGCGGCGCTGGAGGTCAACTGGATCACCGGGGACCCGAAGCTGATCAGCCTGCGCTGGACGTTCGCCCCCGGTGACGACGAACTGTCCGCCGTGGAGCTGGCGCCCAAGATGGTCGAGCTGGCCCGGGTGGTGCACGACAACCGCAAGAAGTGACCGGCCGGCCGTGCCGGGGCACCGCCGGCCGGGTCGCGTCCAGGGCGGTCGCGCCGACCGGCGGAGCGCCGGTGACTCAGGCGGCCGCGCCGGCCAGCGACCGTCCGTGGTCGGCGGCCGCGACGAACACCCGGGACGCGACCTCGCGCGGCAGGTGGATCTTGTCGCCGGACCGGTCGATGGTCACCCCGTCGCGTTCCTGCGCGACGGTGACCGTCGCCCCCGGGTCCACCCCGGCGGCGTGCAACTGGCGGAGCACGTCGGCGTTGGTCTGCACACTCTCGCAGATCCGACGGACCACGACCGTGCCGGTCAGGCCGGGGAACGCCAGGTTGCGCTCGGTGTCCGGGCTGATGTCCGGATTCGTCAGCTCCGCCGGTCCGTCACCCAGCGCGTCCAGGCCGGGAATCGGGTTGCCGTACGGCGACCGGGTCGGCCGGTTGAGCAGGTCGTAGACCTTCTTCTCGACCGCGTCGCTCATCACGTGCTCCCAACGGCAGGCCTCCTCGTGGGCCTCCTCGTAGGGCATGCCGATGACGTTGACCAGCAGCAGCTCGGCGAGCCGGTGCTTGCGCATCACCGAGACCGCTTGGGCCCGGCCCAGCTCGGTGAGTCGTAGGTTACGGTCGTCCTCGATGGTGAGCAGCCCGTCGCGCTCCATCCGGGCGACCGTCTGGCTGACGGTGGGGCCGCTCTGGTGCAGCCGCTCGGCGATCCTGGCACGCAGCGGCGGCACCGACTCTTCCTCGAGCTCAAGTATGGTGCGCAGATACATCTCTGTGGTATCGACAAGATCATTCACGGTCAGCTGCCCTCCAGTGTTCAATCCTACCTTGCAGCACCGATAACCAGCCGGAACGGACGATCGGCAAGGGACAGGCGTAGCCCCGCATGGTGTTGACTGGGATGGTGTTCGATACCGCAGACCCTACCGTCGCCGTCCCCGGGCTCGCCGCCGCGCTGGCCGGTGGGCGACCGCCGACCCTGCTGGACGTGCGCTGGCGGCTCGTCGGCCCGCCGGGCCGCGACGACTACGTCGCCGCCCACCTGCCCGGCGCGGTCTTCGTCGACCTGGACGCCGACCTGTGCGGCCCACCGGGCGCCGGTGGGCGGCACCCGCTGCCCGACCCGGCGCCGCTGCAGCGGACGCTGCGCCGGGCCGGGGTGCGCACCGGGTGGCCGGTCGTCGTCTACGACGGTGGCGACGGTCTCGCCGCCGCCCGCGCCTGGTGGACGCTGCGCTGGGCCGGGCACCGGCCGACCTGGGTGCTCGACGGCGGCTACCCCGCCTGGCTGGCGGCCGGCCGACCGGTCACCGCCGACGTGCCGGCACCGCCGCCCGGCGACGTGACCGTACGCCCGGGAGGTATGCCGGTGCTCGACGCCGCCGCCGCCGGCCGGCTACCCCGGCAGGGTGGGCTGCTGATCGACGTCCGTGCCGACGCCCGGTACCGGGGCGAGCATGAGCCGGTCGACCCGGTGGCCGGGCACATCCCCGGCGCGGTCAACCTGCCGACCACGCTGCACCTCGACGACGCCGGGCTGCTGCGTGACGCCGGGACGCTGCGGGACCGGTTCACCGGTGCCGGGCTGCGCCCGCAGGCCCCGGTGGCGGCGTACTGCGGGTCGGGGGTGACCGCCGCGCACACGGTGCTCGCCCTGCACCGCGCCGGCCGCACCGACGCGGCGCTGTATCCCGGATCGTGGAGCGAGTGGATCACCGACCCGGCCCGGCCGGTCGCCACCGGCGCGGACCCCGGCTGACCCGGGGCCCGTTGCCGGCCGGGCTGACCCGGGGTCTGCCGCCGGGTGGGCTGGCCCGGGGTCGGCAGGTGCGTGCGACGATGGCCAGATGTCGGACGGGACGAGTCAGCTGCCGAACGGGACGAACCAGGCACGGGCGGCGGGCGGTACCGACGCGACGCTGGTGGTCTGGGACGAGCGCCTGCTGACGTACGACCTCGGTGACCATCCGCTGGACCCGGTACGGGTCGAGCTGACCATCGCGCTGGCCCGCGAGTACGGACTGCTGGACCGCCCCGGTGTACGGCTGCTCGCCCCTGCGCCGGCCGACGACGCGGCGCTCACCCGGGTGCACCGGGCCGACTACCTCGACGCCGTCCGGGTCGCCCACGACGACCCGTTCTTCTCCGGGTACGGCCTCGGCACCCCGGACAATCCGACCTTCGCCGGGATGCACGACGCCAGCGCGCTGGTCGCCGGTGCCACGATGGCCGCCGCCGAGGCGGTCTGGCGCGGCGACGTACGGCGGGCGGTCAACGTCTCCGGCGGGCTGCACCACGCGATGCCCGGCCGGGCCGCCGGGTTCTGCGTCTACAACGACCCGGCGGTGGCGATCGCCCGGCTGCTCGACCTCGGCGCCGAACGCATCGCGTACGTGGATATCGACGTGCATCACGGCGACGGGGTGCAGGAGATCTTCTACGACGACCCGCGGGTGCTCACCGTCAGCCTGCACGAAACGCCGCTGGCGCTGTTCCCCGGCACCGGATTCCCCGACGAGGTGGGCGGCCCCGGCGCGCAGGGCAGCGCGGTGAACGTCGCGTTGCCGTCCGGCACCGCCGATCGGGGCTGGCTGCGTGCGTTCCACGCCGTGGTGCCGTCGCTGCTGCGCGCCTTCCGGCCGCAGCTGCTCGTCACCCAGTGCGGGGCGGACGCGCACCGGCTCGACCCGCTGGCCGACCTGGGGCTCAGCGTCGACGGCCAGCGGGCCGCGTACCTGACGCTGCGGGCCCTCGCCGACGAGCACTGCGGCGGCCGCTGGGTCGCCACCGGTGGCGGCGGGTACGCCCTGGTCGAGGTGGTGCCCCGGGCCTGGACCCATCTGCTGGCGATCGCCACCGGCGCGCCGATCGACCCGGCCACGTTGACTCCACCCCGGTGGCGGAAGCTGGCCGCCGCCCGCTGCCCGGGCCGACAGGTCCCGCTGCGGATGACCGACGAGGCCGACCTGGACTTCCAGCCGTGGCAGCCGGCCGGTGACCCGGACCCGATCGACCGGGCGATCATGGCGACCCGCCGGGCGGTCTTCCCCCTGCACGGACTCGATCCGCACGACCCCCGGGACTGACCATGGACCGATCGGCTGACGTGCTGCTGCGCGACGGCACCACCGTCCACCTGCGGCAGATCCGCCCGGACGACGCCGACGCGATCGTCGCAATGCACGCCCGGTTCTCCGACCGCACCCGCTACCTGCGGTACTTCTCCCCGTACCCGCGGATCCCCGACCGCGACCTGGCGCGCTTCGTCAACGTCGACCACCACGACCGGGAGGCGTTCGTGGTGGTCTCCGGTGACCGGATCTTCGCGGTCGGCCGCTACGACCGGATGGGTCCGGGCTCATCCGAAGCCGAGGTCGCGTTCGTCGTCGAGGACGCCCACCAGGGCCGGGGCGTCGGCTCGGTGCTGCTGGAGCACCTCGCCGCCGCCGCCCGATCCGAGGGCGTCACCTCCTTCGTCGCCGAGGTGCTGCCGGTCAACGCGCCGATGCTGCGGGTCTTCGCCGACGCCGGCTTCCAGGTCCGCCGCCGGTACGCCGACGGCGTGGTCCACCTGAGCTTCCCGATCGCCCCGACGGAGGCGTCCCTGCAGGTGCAGTGGAGCCGCGAACACAGCGCCGAGGCCCGGTCGATCGCCCGGCTGCTGACTCCGCGCGGCGTCGCCGTCTACGGTGCCAGCGCCACCGGTCAGGGGGTCGGTGCTGCCGTCCTCGGTCACCTGCGCGACGGCGGGTTCACCGGGGACGTGGTCCCGGTGCATCCGGCGGTGGACCGCATCGGTGGGCTGCCCGCGTACCGTCGGGCGGCCGACGCCGGCCACCCGGTCGACCTGGCGGTCGTCGCGGTGGCGCCGGACGCGGTGCCCGCCGTGGTCGCCGACGCCGCCGCGGCCGGCGCCCACGGTGTCGTGGTCATCTCGGCCGGGTTCGCCGAGTCCGGCCCGGCCGGTGCAGCCGCCGAACGGGAACTGATCCGTACCGCACATGTGGCCGGGCTGCGGGTGGTCGGACCGAACTGTCTCGGGGTGGCCAACACCGACCCTCGGATCCGGCTCAACGCGACGTTGGCGCCGCAGCTGCCGCCGGCCGGCCGGGTCGGCTTCTTCAGCCAGTCCGGTGCGCTCGGCGTGGCGCTACTCGCCGAGGCGGACCGGCGTGGGCTCGGGTTGTCGACGTTCGTGTCGGCCGGCAACCGGGCCGACGTCTCCGGCAACGACCTGCTGCAGTACTGGCAGGACGACCCCGGCACCGACGTGATCCTGCTGTACCTGGAGACGTTCGGCAATCCCCGCAAGTTCGCCCGGCTGACCCGCCGGATCGGGCGCACCAAGCCGGTGGTGGCGTTGGCCTCCGGCGCCGGCCCGGCGGCACCCGTCGAGCAGGGCCCGGACGCCGCCGCGGTGACCCGGCTGTTCGCCCGGTCCGGGGTGATCCGGGTCGACACGGTCGCGGAGATGTTCGACGTCGGTACCCTGCTGGCCAACCAGCCGCTGCCGGTCGGCCGGCGGGTAGCCGTGGTCGGCAACTCGTCGGCGTTGACCATGCTGGCCGCGGCGGCCTGCCGGGCACAGCGGCTCGCCGTGGCGGCCGACTACCCGCGTACCGTCGCGCCCGAAGCCGGCGCGCACGAGTTCGCCGACGCGCTCGCCGACGCCGCCGTCGATGCCGCCGTGGACGCCCTGGTGGTCGTGTTCGCGCCGCCGCTGCCCAACCAGTTGGCGGACGAGGACGCCGACTTCACCTCGGCGTTGGCCAGCGTCGCGCTCGCCGGTGACAAGCCGACGGTCGCGACGCTGCTGGTCGGCCAGCCGCCGGCCGGAGTGCCGACCTACCCGTCGGTGGAGGAGTCGGTCCGGGCGCTGGCCCGGGTCGCCGACTACGCCGACTGGCTGCGCGAGCCGCCCGGTACGGTGCCGGACCTGGCCGGGATCGACCCGGCCGCGGCCGGTGCCGCGCTGACCGTCGACCCGGTCGACCCGGTCGGGCTGCTCGCCGGGTACGGCATCGAGGTGGTCGACTCGATCCCGGCCGCCTCGGCCGACCAGGCGGTGGCCGCCGCGCGGCGGCTCGGCCTGCCGGTCGTGCTCAAGGCCGCCGCGGACGGACTGCGACACCGGTTGGACCTCGGCGCGGTACGGCTCGATCTGGCCACCGTGGACGCGGTGGAACGGGCGTACCGTGACGTCGCGGCCCAGTTCAGCGCGCAGGTGCTGATCCAACGGATGGTGCCACCCGGCGTCGCCTGCGTGATCGAGTCGACCACCGACCCCACCTTCGGCCCGGTGGTCGGTTTCGGGCTGGGCGGCGTCGCGACCGATCTGCTGGGTGACCGGGCCTGGCGGGCCGCGCCGCTGACCGACCGGGACGCGGCCGGGCTGGTCGACGAACCCCGGGCGGCACCGCTGCTGTCCGGCTACCGGGGAGCCGGCCCGGTGGACCGGGACGCTCTGGTCGATCTGCTGCTGCGGGTGGGGCGGCTCGCCGACGAGCAGCCGCAGGTCCACCGGTTACGGCTCAACCCGGTGCTGGCCCGGCCGGACGGGCTGGCGGTGCTGCACGCCAGCGTCGTGGTCGGTCCGCCGGATGCCCGCCCGGACACCGGCCCGCGCCGGCTGTGACCGTACCGAACGGCCGCGCCGGCGGTGACCGTACTAACGGCTGCGCCGGCGGTGACCGTACCAGACTGGCCGCGCCGGCGGTGACCGTCTTGACGTCGCGCGGCCGGTCGGAGCCCCTGCTCCGACCGGCCGCCGCCCCCGATGCGCCGGCTGTCCCCCCGGTCAGCCGGCGTACGTCTCCAGCCGCTGCGCCCGCGACGGATGCCGCAACTTGAGCAGCGTGACCTTCTCGATCTGCCGGATCCGCTCCCGGGACAGGCCGAACTCCCGGCCCACCTCGTCGAGGGTGCGCTGCCGGCCGTCGTCCAGCCCGAACCGCAGCCGGATCACCGCCTGCTCCCGCTGGGACAGGGTGGACAGGACGATCTCCACCTCGTTGCGCAGCTTGCCCTCGGACGCGGATTCCCCGCCCTGCTCGCGCGGGTCGACAGCGGCGACGAAGTCGCCGAGGGCGCTCTCGCCGTCCTCGCCGACGGTCTGGTCCAGGCTGACCGGCTCCCGGTCGTAGGAGATGAGCTCGATCACCTGGAACTCGGGCACCGACATGGCGGCGGCGATCTCGCCGATCGTCGGCTCCCGTCCCAGCGTCGCCGACAGGTCACGGCGGGCCCGTACCATCCGGTTGACCTGCTCGACCATGTGTACCGGGATCCGGATGGTGCGGGCCTGGTCGGCCATGGCACGGGTGATGGCCTGGCGGATCCACCAGGTGGCGTAGGTGGAGAACTTGTAGCCCTTGGCGTAGTCGAACTTCTCGACGGCGCGGATCAGGCCGAGGTTGCCCTCCTGGATCAGGTCGAGGAAGGCCATCCCCCGACCGGTGTACCGCTTCGCGATGCTGACCACCAGCCGCAGGTTCGCCTCCAGCAGGTGGTCCTTGGCGGCGCGGCCCTCGGCGGCGACGACGGCCAGGTCGGCGCGCAGCTGCGCGGACAGCCGGTCGGGCCCGGCGAGCTTCTCCTCGGCGAACAGCCCGGCCTCGATCCGCTTGGCCAGCAGCACCTCCTGGACGGCGGTGAGCAGCTTGGTGCGTCCGATCCCGTTCAGGTATGCGCGGACCAGATCGGCCGAAGCGCCGCGGTCGTCGGTGGCGTCAAGGTCGTGCTGACCGTCGGTGGTGACCTGGACGGTGGTGTCGATGTCGTCTTCGATGGTACGCGTGACCACTCTCAGTCGCCTCCCCGCGTCGACAAGTGGTAAGCCAGCAGCGGAGTGCCGCTGGTGACAACCAGCTTGCCGGGTAGGGCGTGAAGTCACGGTTAGCCGGGGGCCAGGTGGCATGAATTTGGGACCTGACCGTTGCCGCACACCGCATGGCGGTTGCTGACAGTGACGTCACAGTTCCAGAAGGATGGTCTGCGGTCCGATGTTGACGCTCTCCACCTGCATGTGCGCCCGGAACCGTCCGGTGCGTACCGTCGCGCCGCGCGCGGCCAGCGCCTCGACCACCGCCGTCACCAGCGGCTCGGCCAGTTCCGCCGGGGCGGCGGCGGACCAGCTCGGCCGTCGTCCCCGGCGCGCGTCGCCGTACAAGGTGAACTGGCTGACCACCAGGACCGGCGCGGCCAGCTGCGCGGCGGAGCGCTCGGCGGAGCTTTCGCCGGCCGGATCCGGCGGGAAGATCCGCAGCTCGTAGACCTTGCGGGCCATCTCGGCGGCGGTCGTGACCGTGTCGGTGTGGGTCACCCCGAGCAGCACCAGCAGACCGGGGCCGATCGCCGCGACCACCTCGCCGTCGACCGTCACCGAGGCCCGCCCGACCGTCTGCACCACCGCCCGCATACCGGCCAGCCTGCCACACCGGCCGGCCGGTCAGCCCGCCGTGTCAACCGGCCGGTCAGCCGGTCACACCGCCGCCGGTCACCCCGGCAGCAGGATGCCGCGTTCGACCAGCCGGGCCAGGACCGGCACGGCGGCCTCGGCGAGCTCCTGCTCGGGTACGTCGTGCGCGAGCGCCAGCAGCGACAACTGCTCGCGCATCGGCAACCGGCCGGTGCACCCGCCGACCACCGCCTGTACCAGCGGATCGATCTCCTCGGTCCAGCGCAGCCCACCGGTCAACGTGACGGTCTGCCGGTCGACCGCCCAGCCGTCGTCGCTGATGCCGGCCTCCTGCTGCAGCCGCAGCCCGTCGGCGGCCCGGTAGCGGGCGTCGAGCAGACCGGCGGCGTCGCGGGCGCGCAGCCAGTCCTGCCGGGCGAACCACTCGTCGACCCGGTCGCCCAGCGGCGGGGTCACCTGCTGGCGCAGCTCCTCGACCCGGACCACCGGGTCGGCGTGTCCGCTACGGCGCAGGGTGACCAGGCCGAAGCCGACCGCCTCGACCTTCTGCGCGTCGAACCAGTCGAGCCAGGCGGCCGCCCGGTGCGCGTCCGGGCCCTCGCTGGCGTCGGCCAGCCAGAGATTGACGTAGGAGACCGGGTCGGCCACCTCCCGCTGGATCACCCACCCGTCCAGCCCGGTGCCGGCCAGCCAGCCCGCGACCCGTTCGGTCCAGTCCTCCCCGGCGACGTGCATCCAGTTCGCCAGGTAGTGCATGGTGCCGCCGTCGGTGAGCAGATCCGGGGCGGCGGCCGCGAGCTCGGCGCAGATTCCGTCGCCGATCCGGCCCGAGTCGCGGTAGGTGTGGGTGGCGGTGCCCGGTCCGACCACGAACGGCGGGTTGCTGACCACGAGGTCGAACCGGCGACCGGCGACCGGCGCGGTCAGGTCACCGTGCAGCAGCTCCCACCGTTGGCCGTTGAGGGCGGCGGTGGTGGCCGCGAACCGCAGCGCCCGGGCCGACAGGTCGGTCGCGGTGACGCTGTCGGCGTGGCCGGCCAGGTGCAGCGCCTGTACGCCGCAGCCGGTGCCGAGATCCAGCGCCGCGCCGACCGGCCGCCGGTGCACCGCACCGGCCAGGGTGGTCGACGAGCCCCCGATGCCGAGGACGTGATCGGCGGCGAGCGGCTGGCCTGCCCGCAGGTGCGACGGCACGTCTGAGATCACCCACCAGGCGTCGCCGTACGGCTCCAGGTCGACGCCCTGCCGCAGTCCGGGTCCGTCCGGTGACTGCTCCACCAGCCCGGCGGCGAGCGCGTCGGCCAGCGGCAGCGGCGCCAGTGCGGCGGCGACCGTGTCGGCCGGCTCGGTCTGGGCGCAGACGAACAGGCGGATCAGGGTGGCGAGCGGATCACTGTCGGCGGTGCGCCGCAGCGCTTCCCGATGATCGTTGCGGGCCACCGCGGAGGTGGCCTGCGGCCCCAACCGCTCGGCGATCCCGGTCGAGGTGAACCGGGCCGCGGTCAGCGCGGTCCGCAACTGGTCGATCCCGGCCGCGTCGAGCAGCGCGGGGTAATCGGTCATGTCGTCGGTCACGTTGCCATCCTGCCCGGTCAGCTGACTAATCCTGGCCCATCCTGCCCGGCGGGGCGGGTCGTCGCCGGGCGATCTGCTCCGATCCGGCAGGATACGCGGATGAGCCTTTCGCTGCCCATCGACGCGGACGCCAACGAGTTGCTGCGGCGCAGCCCACTGGCGCTGGTCGTCGCGATGGTCCTGGATCAGCAGGTGCCGCTGGAGCGCGCCTTCTCCGCGCCGTACGACCTGGGTCTGCGGCTGGGGCACCAGCCGGACGCCCGCGAACTCGCCGAGTACGACCCCGAGGAGCTGATCGCGGTCTTCGCCCAGCGGCCGGCGCTGCACCGGTTCCCGAAGGCGATGGCCGCCCGGGTGCAGCAGGTCTGCCGGATCGTCGTCGACCGGTACGACAACGACCCGGCCCGGATCTGGACCGACGCCCCGGACGGGGCGACCGCGTTGGCCCGGATCAGCGAGCTGCCCGGCTTCGGCAAGCAGAAGGCGCAGATCTTCCTGGCGCTGCTCGGCAAGCGGTACGGCGTACAGCCGACGGGCTGGCGGGAAGCGGCCGGTGAGTTCGGCCGGGACGGGGTGCACGTCTCGGTGGCCGACATCGTCGACGAGGACTCCCTGGTCCGGGTACGCGAACACAAGCAGCAGATGAAGGCGGCGGCGAAGGCGGCCAAGGGCTGAGCAGCCGCGTCTCGCCGGTCACGTCCGCGGCTGGGCGTTCGGCGACGTGCGCCGGCAGGTGCGACGATGGCGGTACGCGACACGAGGAGGCACGGTGCGACGGACCGCTGGGCAACCGACCGTGATCACCGACGCCGAACCGAGCCCGGGAGACCAACTGCGCGGCCGACAACGTCGGTACGTGCTGATGATGTCGATCCGGGGCATCTGTCTGATCGTCGGCGCGGTCCTGGTGACCAGCGAGGCGCCGCTGCTCTGGCTGTGGCTGCCGATCTGCGCGGTCGGCATGATCCTGGTGCCGTGGCTGGCCGTGCTGCTCGCCAACGACCGGCCGCCGAAGGACCGGCACCGGATGCGCAACCAGCGGCGCCAACCCACTCCACGGGGCGGCCCGGCGCAGGTCGGCGCGGTGCCGACCACGCCGTCACCGGCCCGCGTCATCGACGTCGAGCCCTGACCCGCTGCGGCGAACCGGCCGGGCACCGACCACCCCGACCGCCGTCGCGCCCGCCCGCCCGCCGACGGCCAGTGCGGTCACCGGATCATCACCGGCGAGCCAGGCGGCGAGTAGCCCTGCGGCGAAGGCGTCACCGGCACCGGTCGGGTCGACCACCGGCACGGTCGCAGCCGCCGCCGACACCACCGTTGCCGCCGACCTCACTGTTGCCGGCTCGTGCCAGACGGCTCCGCCGGAGCCCCGCTTGACCACCAGCCGCCGTACCGGTGCCGGCGTCGGCAGTCCGTCGGCCAGCCCCAGCGTCGTGGCCTCGTCGAGGTTGGCCAGCAGCAGGTCGGTCCCGCGTACCCAGTCGAGGAACCTCGCCGGTCCGGCGGCCAGCAGCGGTGCCGCCGATGCCGCGTCGACGCTGGTCGACATGCCGTGCGACCGGGCCGTTACCAGCGCGTGGCGGCCGGCCTCCCGGCTGCGCGGGTGCAGCAGCGGGTAGCCGGACAGGTGCAGGTGTGTCGCGTCGGGAAACAGCGCCACGGCGTCATCGACGTCACCGGCCCGCAGCGACAGGTTGGCACCCCGGTCGGCGACCATCGACCGCTGCTCACCATGGGCCAGCACGATCACCGTGCCGGTCGTCGTGTCCGGACAGCGTCGTACCGTGAGGTCGACCCCGGCCGCGGCCAACTCGGCCAGCCGGATGTCCCCGAGGTCGTCATCGCCCGCCGCCGCCACCAACGTCACCGGTACGCCGTGCCCGGCCAGCCAGGCTGCGGTGTTGGCGGCCTGGCCGCCGCCGGTGAACCGGATCCCGCCCGCTGTGTCCGTGCCGGCCGCCAGTGGTGTGGTGAGCACGGCCACCACGTCGGTGACCAGGTCGCCGACGACCAGGACCCGGCCAGGGCGCGGCCGACTGAGGGCCATCCCGTCGCCGGTCAGCCTGCGGCCGGTCACCCCGCCGTGCCGGTGGGCTCTGCGGCGCCGGCGAACTCCGCCGCGTGGGCGGCCTCCGCCTCCGCCGCCGCCACGGCGATCCGCCCGGCGAGCTCGGCGTTGCGCAGGATGATCCGGATGTTCACCGCCAGGCTGGCACCGGCGGTGGCCGAGTGGAAGTGCGCCAGCAGGAACGGGGTGACCTCTTTGCCGGTGACGCCCGCCTCGGCCATCCGGGCCAGCCCGGTGGCCAGCGTGGTGTCGTGCAGAGCCGGATCCAGTTGCTCCTGCGGCGGCAGTGGATTCGCCACCACCAGCGCGCCCCCGCCGAGGCCGTGCCGCCGCCGGGCCCGGATCACCTCGGCGACGTGCTCCGGCGAGTCGAGCGACCAGTGCAGGTCGTGGCCGCTGTCGGTGACGAAGAAGCCGGGGAACCGCCGGCTGCGGTAGCCGGCGACCGCCACGCCGAGGGTCTCCAGCCGCTCCAGGGTGGCCGCTACGTCCAGGATCGATTTCACCCCGGCGCAGACCACGGTGATCGGCGTACCGGCCAGGGTGACCAGGTCAGCCGACTCGTCGAAGGTCTGCGCCGCCTCCCGGTGCACCCCGCCGAGCCCGCCGGTGGCGAACACGCCGATCCCGGCCGCCGCCGCGACCACGCTGGTGGCGGCGACCGTCGTCGCCCCGTCCACGCCGCTCGCCGCGGCCAGCGCCAGGTCCCGGGCGGAGAGCTTGGCGACGGTGTCGGAGCCGGCCAGCCGGGTGAGCTCGGCGTCGTCCAGCCCGACCACCAGCCGCCCGCCGAGCATGCCGATGGTCGCCGGCACCGCGCCGGTGGCCCGTACCGCGGCCTCGATCTCGCGGGCGACCCGCAGATTGTCGGGTCGCGGCAGGCCGTGTGCGATGATGGTGCTTTCCAGGGCGACGATGGCCCGTCCGTCCCGGCGGGCGTCGGCCACCTCGGCGCCGTACTGGATGTCGTAGTGCAACGGCCCGGTGCGGCCTGCGGATTCTGCCATGATCACCACGGTACGGGGCGGGGGTCGCGCCGGACGTTGGACCCGTACGCCACAAACTGCCAAACTCTCAGCCTGGAGGTGGGAGACGACGTGACTACCGAGGTTCTTGAGCGTCCCGAGGTCAAGGATGCCGACGCCGACAACGGCCCGGAGATGTTCCACTACGTCCGCAAGGACAAGATCGCCGAGAGCGCCGTCATGGGCACCTTCGTGATCGCACTGTGCGGCGAACGCTTCCCGGTGACCCGTACGCCGAAACCCGGATCACCCGTCTGCCCCCGGTGCAAGGAGATCTACGAGTCGATGACCGGCTGAGCCGGACTCCGATCGGCCTTCGCGTCCACCGGCCGCGAGGGCCTTTTCGTGGCCGTTGACCGCACTCCGGTCACGGCCGCCGGACGAGCGGGTAGACGGTTCCGTGATCGCCGGCTGGTCCGGACCCGATCACGGGGGAAAGGGGTTCGCTTGCCGACCACCATGCCGACGGTCGACACGTTCCCGGCGCTGCGCGGTTGGCAGCGCCGGGCACTGGTGGAGTATCTGCGCCGGCGCAGCGAGGACTTCCTCGCCGTCGCCACGCCGGGTGCCGGTAAGACCACGTTCGCGCTGCGGATCGCGGCCGAGTTGCTGGCCGACGGCACCGTCGAGGCGGTCACCGTGGTCGCACCGACCGAGCACCTGAAGACCCAGTGGGCGGCGGCGGCCGGCCGGGTGGGCATCCAGCTCGACGCCGCGTTCCGCAACGCCGACCTGCACTCGGCCGCCGACTTTCACGGCGCGGTGGTCACCTATGCCCAGGTCGGGATGGCCCCCCAGGTGCACCGGCGGCGCACGATGACCCGGCGGACGCTGGTCATCCTCGACGAGATCCACCACGCCGGTGACTCCCGGTCCTGGGGCGACGGGATCAAGGCCGCGTTCGAGCCGGCCGTCCGCCGGCTGATGCTCACCGGTACGCCGTTCCGCTCGGACGACAACCCGATCCCGTTCGTGCGTTACGAAGCGGGCGGCGACGGCCTGCCGAGGTCCCGGGCGGACAGCATCTACGGCTACTCCGACGCACTGCGCGACGGGGTGGTCCGGCCGGTGCTGTTCCTGGCCTACTCGGGGGAGACCCGGTGGCGGACCAGCGCCGGGGACGAACTCGCCGCCCGGCTGGGCGAGCCGATGACCCAGGACCTCATCGCCCAGGCCTGGCGGACCGCGCTGGATCCGGCCGGCGACTGGATGCCGGCGGTGCTGCGCGCGGCCGACGCCCGGCTCACCTTCCTGCGTGACGGCGGCATGTCCGACGCCGGTGGTCTGGTCATCGCCAGCGATCAGGCGGCGGCCCGCTCGTACGCCCGGCTGCTGGAGCGACTGACCGGGGAGAAGGCCGCGGTGGTGCTCTCCGACGACGCCGGCGCGTCGGCCCGGATCGCCGCGTTCGCCCGGTCCGAGCAGCGCTGGATGGTGGCGGTCCGGATGGTCTCCGAAGGGGTGGACATCCCCCGGCTGGCTGTCGGCGTGTACGCGACCAGCGCCTCGACGCCGCTGTACTTCGCCCAGGCGATCGGCCGGTTCGTCCGGGCCCGCCGGCCGGGGGAGTCGGCGACGGTGTTCCTGCCCAGCGTCCCGCACCTGCTCGGGCTGGCCAGTGAGATGGAGGCCGAGCGGGACCATGTGATCGGGGCGGCCAAGAAACGGGAGGGCTTCGACGACGACCTGCTGGAGCGTGCCCAGCGCAACGAGCAGGCCAGCGGGGAGTTGGAGAAGCGGTTCGAGGCGTTGTCGGCCACCGCCGAGCTGGACCAGGTGATCTTCGACGGCGCCTCGTTCGGTACCGGGGCCCAGGCCGGCACCCTCGAGGAGGAGGAGTACCTCGGCCTGCCCGGCCTGCTCACCCCCGATCAGGTCACGGTACTGCTGAACCGTAGGCAGGCCGAGCAGGTCGCGGCGCAGCGGCGGGCCCGGTCGGCGGATCAACCGGTACCCGCCGCTCGGCCGGCGGAACGGCCACCGACCGCCGGGGAGCGGCGGATCACCCTGCGCCGTCAGCTGAACGCCCTGGTCGCCGCGCATCACCACCGTACCGGGCTGCCGCACGGCAAGATCCACGCCGAGTTGCGGCGGCGGTGCGGCGGCCCGCCGAGCGCGCAGGCCACCATCGAGCAGCTGGAGGAGCGGATCGCGATGGTGCAGACGCTGTGACCCGGTAGGTCCCGGTCAGCCGGTCGCCAGCAGCTGGTCCAGCTTCTCGTACCCCTCGCGGACGCCGTGCTCCATTCCGCTGGCCAGCATCTGGTCGCGGGCGACCAGGTTCTCGACCAGCGACAGTACGGTGACCCGAGTACCGCCGTCCGGCAGGTCGTCGAAGGTGGCGGTCTCCAGGCTGACCCCGTCGGGCACCCCGTCGTAGGTGAAGGTCTGCACCAGTCGCTCGTCGGGGCGTACCTCGTGGAAGGAACCGTAGAATCCGGCGATCTGTTCGCCGTCGCGCCAGTTCGTGTATCGGTAGCTGCCGCCGGTGCGGCCGTCCCAGTGTTCGATCCGCAGCTCCAGATCCTTCGGGCCGAGCCACTGGGTGACCAGGTCGGGGTCGATCCAGGCGCGGAACACCCGGGCCCGGGGCGCGGCGAAGTCGCGGACGATCCGGATCCAGGGCAGGTCGGGGTGCGCCTCGATGTGGGTACGGGTGGTCGGGTCGTCGGTCGTGGTCGTGGTCGTGGCTCTCACGCTGCTCCTTGTTGTTCAGGGCCGGTCCCGTGGGTGCTTTCCCGGTCGGTCCGCTCGTAGTCGCCGGTCGGTTCGGTGGCTGCGGCCGGGCCGGCGGGCTGGTCGTCGTCCAGCGCAGCCAGTACGGCGTCCAGCCGGCTGAACCGCTCCTCCGCCCGTTGGCGGTACCGGTCGAGCCACCGGGACATCAGGTCGAAGACCTCGGCTTCCAGGTGGCAGGGCCGCCGCTGGGCGTCCCGGCTGCGGCTGACCAGGCCGGCGTCCTCGAGCACCTTGATGTGCCGGGAGACCGCCTGCACCGAGATGTCGTAGGGCGCGGCCAGTTGATTGACGGTGGCGTCGCCGTCGGTCAGCCGGGTGACGATGTCCCGACGGGTTGGATCGGCCAGCGCCGCGAACACCCGCGACAACTGGTCCTCACTCACCCGGCACCCCCTCTTGTTCAACGTTCTGGTTGAACAAGAGGTTATGCTGATCCCGGGCAGCTTTGCAACAACTTGGTTGAATAAGCAGCTGGCGCCGGGCAAAAAGAAGGGCTGGACCCCACCGTCCGGTGGGGCCCAGCCGTTGCTGTCCAGGTGGTCTCGTCGTGTCAGTTGGCCATCAGATCGGCGCCACGCCAAGTGAACTCAGGGTCGGCCTTGAACTGCACCGCGATCTTGACGAGATCGTCGGCGTACTTGTTGGCGTGGTGTCCGCAGAACACCAGCTCGCTGCCGCCCGCCAAGGTCACCCGTAGTTTGCCGGCCGCGTTGCACCGGTCGCACCGTTCATCGGCGCCTAGGGCATCCACCGTCTCCGGAGGCGTGAGAGTCGGGGTCATCGCCTTCCTCCTCTGGTCGTCACCGATGAACACACTCTTCGGTCTGTCACCCATCGTCCAACACCGGCGGGGGTCCCCGCCTTCCCGATGTGCCCCCGGGGGACCGGGCTCACACCTGGTAGGCACAGTGTGCCGTGAACCAAGGGTGCCACGTCAACGATCACCGCCGGGTAACGCCGTGATGACCTGGGTTTGGTAGACGTCAAGTGACCAAAGTTACACATTGGGTTGTCCTGAACCGGTCAGTCCAAGTAGTCCCGGAGCACCTGCGAACGTGACGGGTGTCGCAACTTGGACATCGTCTTGGACTCGATCTGGCGGATCCGTTCCCGGGTGACCCCGTAGACCTGTCCGATCTCGTCCAGCGTCCGCGGCTGCCCGTCGGTGAGACCGAACCGCAACCTGACCACCCCGGCCTCGCGTTCCGACAAGGTCTGCAGCACCTGCTGCAGCTGGTCCTGCAGCAACGAGAAGGAGACCGCGTCCACCGCTACCACGGCCTCGGAATCCTCGATGAAGTCACCGAGCTGGCTGTCGCCCTCGTCGCCGATGGTCTGGTCCAGCGAGATGGGCTCCCGGGCGTACTGCTGAATCTCCAGCACCTTCTCCGGTGTGATGTCCATCTCCTTGGCCAGCTCCTCCGGCGTGGGCTCACGGCCCAGGTCCTGCAGCAGCTCGCGTTGGATACGACCCAGCTTGTTGATCACCTCGACCATGTGCACCGGGATCCGGATGGTGCGGGCCTGGTCGGCCATGGCGCGGGTGATGGCCTGGCGGATCCACCAGGTGGCGTAGGTGGAGAACTTGTAGCCCTTGGTGTAGTCGAACTTCTCGACGGCGCGGATCAGGCCGAGGTTGCCCTCCTGGATCAGGTCGAGGAAGGCCATTCCCCGACCGGTGTACCGCTTGGCCAGCGAGACCACCAGCCGCAGGTTCGCCTCCAGCAGGTGGTTCTTGGCCCGTTCCCCGTCCCGGGAGATCCAGCCCAGGTCCCGGGTCAGCTGGGTGGGCATCTTCTGGTCGCTCTCGTCGGCGGCCCGCAGTCGCTCCGCCGCGTACAGCCCGGCCTCGATCCGCTTGGCCAGCTCGACTTCCTGCTCGGCGTTGAGCAGCGGCACCTTGCCGATCTGCTTCAGGTACGCCCGGACCGAGTCGGCCGAGGCGGTCAGCTCGGCGTCCCGGCGGGCCTGCTTGAGCGCCTCGGACTCCTCGTCGTCCCACTCGAAGTCGTTGTCCCGGGTGGCGTCGGCCTCGGCCGCCTGGGCGAGCTCGGCCGGCTCCTCCACCACGACGTCCTCGATCTCTGCCGCCAGTGTCTCCGGATCGATCTCCTCGTCCGGCGTGTCCGGGTTGCTGCCGTCCTTCGCGGTGGCCTTGCCCGCCTTGGCCGGAGCCTTGCCGGCCGGTGTGGCGCCGGCGGCCTTGGCCGGGGCGGCACCACCGGCGGCCTTGGCGGCCCGGGTCCGGGTGCTCTTCGGCGCGGGCTTCGCGGCGGCGGGCTTGGCCGCCGGCTCCTCGGCCGGAGTGCCGTTCTGCGCTGCGGCCGGCACCGCCGCCGTGGTGGCCTTGCGGGTGGTGGCCTTCTTCGCCGGCACGGCCACCGCCGGGGCCGGCTCGTCGGGGCCCGGCGCCTGTTTCGGGGCGCTCGGGGCCCGACGAGTGGTCTTGGCCGTGGTGGCCTTCGACGCCGGGGTGGCGGACCGGGCCGCAGCGACCCGGCGCCGGGTGCTGGCCGAGCCGTCCACGACGACCGTGACGCCGGCGTCGGCGAGCGCGCGGAGAATCTTCTTGGCTTGGGCCGGAGTCACTTCGGCGGACTCAACCGTCCGTGCGACCTCGGCCGACGTTAGCTGACCACCGGCCTGTTCGGCATGGGCGATCAGGGTGTCGGTTAGCGAGCGTACGTCGGCGCCGGTGTGGCGGAGTTCTGTCACGAATGACCTTCCGGAGGCGATGAACGAGCACGGCCGGACCGGCCACCGCAGCGCGGAGCGACGTGCCGGTTGTGATTGTGTCCCCCCGCGACCGCTCCACCGGCCGGACCGGCTGACCGTGACACGAGGGCAGGCGTGAATTGTAACGCCGTTTGTGGGGATCATCCCGCCACGCGCGAGCCAGCCGCCGGTCGGGGGCCACCGACATGGGACGAACGTGGACTTTGACAGGATGTTACCCCTGCCGTACGGGTGATTGTCGCTGACCACCCGGCCGAGGTGGCCACCCGGTCCCCGGCCCGCGGCGAAGGCCGGCAGCGATCGCACCCGCTCGCGGTGCGCCAGCGGGATCGGTGACCGGGCGTACGGCGGAGAAGGGGAGACGATGGCGGAGCGGACACCCGAACCGGAGCACCTGTTGGAGATCGCGGTCGACGTCGCGCGGGCGGCGGCGCGTACCGCGGCCGAGATGCGGCGGGCCGGGGTCTCCGGGCTGGCCACCAAGAGCACCGCGACCGACGTGGTCACCGCCGCCGACCGGGCGGTCGAACGGCAGGCCGTCGCGGCGCTGCTCGAGCGGCGCCCGAGCGACTCCGTGCTGGGCGAGGAGTACGGCGATTCCGCCCCGGCCGGGGGCCGGGTGCGCTGGATCCTCGACCCGATCGACGGCACGGTGAACTACCTGTACGGGCTGCCGAACTACGCCGTGTCGCTCGCCGCCGAGGTCGACGGCCAAGTGGTCGCGGGAGTGGTACGCAACGCCGCCACCGGGGCCGAGTGGACCGCCGTGCGGGGCGGCGGTGCCTACCGCGACGGGCAGCGGCTGGCCGGGTCCGATCAGTCGGAGTTGGCCCAGGCGCTGGTCGCCACCGGGTTCGGCTACCACTCGGCGCGTCGGGTGCACCAGGCACAGGTGCTCGTCGGCCTGATACCGCACGTGCGGGACATCCGCCGGTTCGGCGCGGCGGCGATCGACCTGTGCCTGGCGGCCGAGGGCCAGGTCGACGCGTACTTCGAGAAGGGGCTCAACCCCTGGGACCACGCGGCGGGGGGACTGGTGGCGGAGGAAGCGGGTCTGCTGGTCGCCGGACTGGCCGGGGCTCCGGTCGGCCCGCAGATGGTGGTGGCCGCCCCACCGGCGCTGTTTCCGGCGCTGCAGGGGCACCTGATCCGGCTGGACGCCGCCGGCGGGCCGTGAGTGCCGGTCGGTCAGTCCTCGGGTGCGGCACAGGTCTGCGGCGGCAGCACCGGCTTGCCCAGTGCCGCCAGCGACTGGTTCACCTCGGTGGTGGTCGCCAGTTGCCGGAACGCGTTGCCGATGACCACGTCCACGATGTCGTCCTCGCGGGCCGGATCGTACTCGGTCCTGGCCTGGTCGAGGAAGTATGCGCGCATCAGGTGGGCGGAGCCGACCGCCTCGGGGCCGTACCGCAGCACGGCCACGTCGTCGATCCGCCGGCCCTCCGGGTCGTTGGCAGCCTCCTCGATCTGGAAGTTGCGGTTGCTCAGATCGTCGGCGATGTTGGTGGCGAGCCCGCTGGTGTCGGTCGCATTGTAGACATTGAGCCGGACGTCCTTGGCCTCCCGTAGCTGGACGTCGGCCAAGGCCCAGCCCTCCGGGCAGGTGGTCGCGGTGGCTTCGCCCCCCTGGCTGTCGCGGACCATCGCGACGATGACGAAGACCAGGGCGAACACGACAAGTCCGCCGATGACGACGAGCGCTCGCACGCGCGCAAAGCTCATGGATCTGGCCCCCTGCGAGGTGTGGCGGTACCGGGTGTCGGCCCGCCGCACCGGTGAGTACCGAGTATGCCCGCCGAGGTTAGCGGTTGTCCGGACGGCACGGTAAACAGCTCGCCGTCCGGCCGGCGTGCCGGCGCCGATCGGCCGGCGGGTACCCCTATCTTCGTGTCGCCTGAGTCACACTGGGAACAACTTCCGGTGTCTGGGCGTACATCAGTCCCACAAGGGCGGTATACATGCGTCGGCCAGAGAGGGGTAAGGTACCGCGCTCGCGGGGGGAGTTTCCTGCGGCAACCGCAAAACGGCGCAAAACGGTACGTTTCGCCGGGATGCGGTCCCACCAGGGCCCGCATGGGAACCGAAATACCGTCGTCCGGCGTTATCACCGGAAGCGACTGAACGATACGGGAGAGTGAACCGATGGCCACCGACTACGACGCTCCGCGTCGCGACGAGGTCGACCTCGGCGAGGACAGCCTGGAGGAGCTCAAGGCACGGCGCGTCGACTCACAGTCGGGCGCCGTCGATGTGGACGAAGCCGAGGTGGCCGAGAGCTTCGAGCTGCCCGGTGCCGACCTGGCGGACGAGGAACTGACGGTGAAGGTGCTGCCGATGCAGTCGGACGAGTTCCGCTGCGCGCGCTGCTTCCTGGTCCACCACCGCAGCCAACTCGCCGTCGAGCGCAACAACGAGCTGATCTGTCGCGAGTGCACCTGACGACACACGGGGGGAAGAGGGGGACACGCGGCGACCTCGACACGAGGTCGCCGCAGTCGCCGTGACCGCGTCCGGCCGTCGGCCCTGGAGGCAGCATGACCGATCCTGACCGTTCCGCGCAGGACGGCGACCGGGCCGGGACCGACCGGTTCGCCGCCACAGTGGCCGAACTGACCGGGGACGCGACCCCGCCGGCCGACCGGCGGCGCCTGCTCGGGCGGCTCGTCGAACAACTGCGTCGGCGCGGCGTGACCGAGCTGTTCAAGCCGGCGGCGGCGGGCCGGTGGCTGGTCCAGGCGGTGGCCGACGTCGCCCCGTACCTTCCGGTCCGCGACCTGGCCACGTTGCGCCGGCACCATCCGGGCCTCGACGACGAGGAGCTGGCCGAGCGGCTGATCCGCAACGCCAGCCGGGTCAGCGCCGGGATCGGCGCGGCGGGCGGCGGCGTCTCAGCCGTCCAGTGGACCGTCACCCCGACCCTGCTGTCCGCGCCGGTACTGCTGGCGGCCGAGACGGTCGCCGTCGTGGCCGTGGAGCTCAAACTGGTCGGCGAGCTGCACCAGGTGTACGGCGTACCGGTGCCCGGCACCGGCACGGAGCGCGCCGTCAACATGATCCACGCATGGGCCAACCAGCGGGGCGTCAACCCGATGGTGCCCGGTGTCGGAGTGGGCGCGGTGCTCGGCACCGCGGCCCGTCGCGAGCTGGGCGAGCTGCTGCTCCGCCGGTTCGGCCGCAACCTCACCACTCTGGGCCCGTTCCTGACCGGCGCGGCTGTGGCCAGCTACCTCAACCGTCGGGCGACCCGGGCACTCGCCGACCGCGTCCGCGCCGACCTGCGTAGCCAGCGGCGGGCGCTCGGTCTGATGCATCCGCCGGCTCCACCGGCGATCGGGGGCGTGCGCCCACGGCCCGAATGATCCGGGCGTCTCAGCTGGCCGGCGGGTCGGCGATGACGCCGCCGCCATCCGTCGCGCCGTCACCGGTCGGGCGGTCACCGGTCGCGCCGGCTACCTGGCGCTGTCGGGCGGCGCGGATCTCGCCGGCCAACCGGACCGGGTCCCGGGTGCTCACCACCCAGTACGGCGTGGGGTCCGCCGGATCGTCCAGTACGACCTGTACGGCGCCGGCGATCCACGGCCGTTGGATGACGAACGCCAGTGGGTCGGCGCCTACTCCGAGCAGTTCCCGGCGCCCGTCCCCGTCCAGGGCGACGACCTCGGCGACGTACCGCAGGGGAAGTCGGGCGTCGTCGACCTGGAGTTCGTCCGAGGTGACCCGGATCGGGATTCGCCCCAGCCACCACAGGCCGGCGACGGTCGACGGCAGCAGCACACTGAACGGCAGCCAGGCCCGGACCCCGGAGGTGCCCATCCAGACCTCGGCCGCCAGGAAGGCGGCGAGCGCCGACCCGCCCACCCAGAGCCACCACGGCAGGCGGAGTCGCTCCCGGTAGTGCACGACGGCCCGGTACGGTGTGTCGGGTTCGGCGGAAGCGGATGCCACGTCATCCGAGGGTACGGGCCCGGCAGCGGGGTGTGTTCGGCGGCCTGTGGTCCGCAGAGGTCGTCCCGGTCGACGGTGGCGGAGAGGGTGGGGGTTCATGTCTGACACGGTGCGGGTGGCGGTGCGCCGGCTCGATCCGGGTCTGCCGGTGCCGGGCTACGCCCATCCCGGCGACGCCGGAGCCGATCTGTACGCCGCCGAGGACGCCGAGTTGGCTCCCGGCGCGCGGGCGCTGGTGCGTACCGGGGTGGCGGTCGCGCTGCCGGCCGGGTGCGTCGGGCTGGTCCACCCCCGATCCGGCCTCGCCGCGCGGCTGGGCGTCACCGTGCTGAACGCCCCCGGTACGGTCGACGCGGGCTACCGCGGTGAGATCCTGGTGAACCTGATCAACCACGATCTGTCCCGGCCAGCCCGGATCTGCCGAGGTGACCGGATAGCGCAACTTGTGATACAACGCGTCGAAACAGCAGAATTTTCTGTCGTCGACGAGTTGCCCGACTCGGCGCGAGGTTCCGCCGGACACGGCTCGACCGGCGGCCATGCCGGCCTGTCCGTCGTGGCCCAGCCGACCCCGGCCGAACCGGCAGCCCGCTGACCAGCGACAGCGCATACGGAAGGTTGGCATCGTGGTCTTCTCCCGCGGCCGCGGGCGCGGCCGGCACGCTCAGGACGGACCCGTCGGTCCCGAGACCGACGACCTGGCACCCGGCAACCCGACGCAGGGCCCGTACGACGTTACCGAGGCCCCGACCGGCGTCCGCCGGCTCGACCTGGGCAGCCTGCAGATCCCCGCGATCGAAGGGGTCGAGGTCCGGGTCCAGGCCAACCCGGACGGGGCGATCCAGCAGGTGGTGCTCGCCAACCGGGGCAGCGCGCTGCAGCTCGGGGTCTTCGCCGCACCGCGTACCGAGGGCATCTGGGACGAGGTGCGCGTCGAGATCACCGAGTCGCTGCGCCGCGACGGGGCGAGCATCCGGGAGGCCACTGGCGAGTACGGCCCCGAGCTGGTGGCCCAGGTGCGTACCCCGGACGGCGGCACCGACCTGCGGTTCGTCGGCATCGACGGACCGCGCTGGATGGTACGGGCGCTGTTCCAGGGCCCGGCCGCCGTGGACCCGGCGGCGGCCGCGACGCTCACCGAGGTGCTGCACGGTCTGGTCGTCGACCGCGGCCAGGAGGCCAAGCCGGTACGCGAACCGCTGCCGCTGCGGCTGCCCCGCGAGCTCGCCGAGCAGGCGCGGCAGTCGCCGCCGGCCACGGCGTAGCGGCACCGGCGGGCCGGGCGCACCGGCCAGTTGGCCGGTGCCGGTCGCGGCGTACCCTGGTGGGGCGGGCCGCACCCGACGCGGATCCGCGCCGCACCGGCGACGCCGAGGAGGGGCAGACGGTCATGGCGATCGATGAACGCCGCCCGTCGCTGCGCCGGTTCCTGCGCCGGCTCGCCGCCACCGAAGCCGAGCTGGACGCCGAACAGCTACAGCGGGAGAGCGCCGAGTGCGGAGCTACCCCCGCCGGGCAGTGTCACCGCGGCGAGGTTGTCTCGGTCTCCGGTCGGCTCCGTACCGTGGTCTACTGCCCTCGGACCAACCTGCCGAGCCTGGAGGCCGACCTCTACGACGGTAGCGACGTCGTCACCCTGGTCTGGCTGGGCCGGCGACGGATCGCCGGTATCGAACCGGGCCGCCAGCTCACCGCCCGCGGCCGGGTCGCGGTCCGCGACGACCGTAAGGTGATCTACAACCCGCACTACGAGTTGGAATCCCCCCGGTGAGCCGGCCGGTCACGTCCGGTGCCGCCACCAACAAAGGAAGGCGGTGCCGATGACCTCTGGACAGCACCCCCCGGCAACCGGCAGTGACGACGAGGAACGCCTGCCGAGCATCACCGAGCAGATGGCCGAGCAGCTCGGCGGCTGGCGCGGGCTCGTCGAGTCGAGCGTGCCGATCGCCGTCTTCGTGGTCTGCAACGTCATCTGGGACCTGTCGGTGGCGCTGATCGCCGCGGTGAGTGTCGCGGTCGGTATCGCGGTGGTCCGGCTGCTGCAGCGCCGTCCGATCCGGCACGCGGTCAACGGGCTGTTCGGCATCGGCATCGGTGCCCTGCTCGCCTGGCGGACCGGCGAGGAACGCGACTTCTACCTGCCGGGCATCCTGTACGGCATCGGCTACGGGCTGGCCCTGCTCGGCTCAGTGGTGATCCGCCAACCGCTGGTCGGCTGGATCTGGTCGGTGCTCGCGGCAGGTGGCCGCTCCGAGTGGCGCGCCGACCCCGTGCTGATCCGCACCTTCAACCGGCTGACCGTGCTCTGGGGCGTCGTGTGGCTGCTCAAAGTCGGTGTGCAGGCCGGCTTCTACCTGGCCTCGATGGAGACCGCGCTGGGCGTCTCCCGGCTGCTGCTCGGTTATCCGCCGTACGCGGTGCTGCTGGCGATCACCATCTGGGTGGTCCGTCGGGTCAACCGTGAGCGCCACGACTCCGGACCGGTGCTGGCCGCCTCGAACTGACGGCCGCCCGTCCGTCGGCCGGCTGGCTGGCGCCTTAGTCCTGCGGTGGCGGTTGCTCGTCGCGGACCGGCGCCAGCGGTTGCTCGCCGCGCCGGGTGCGGGCCACGCTGTCCGCCCCGAGGACCACCGCCCGGACGTCGTCCTCCACCTCAGCGGTGCAGACGAAGACGAGTTCGTCACCGGGTTCGAGCGGGTCGTCCGGGCCGGGGGTCAGCACCCGCTTGCCCCGGACGATCGCCACCAGGGCGGAGTCGCGGGGCAGCGGCACGGTGCGGACGGCGTGCCCGACGTACGGGGCGTCGGTCGGCAGGGTGATCTCCACCAGGTTCGCCTCACCCTGCCGGAAGGTCATCAGCCGGACCAGGTCGCCGACCGTCACCGCCTCCTCGACCAGCGCCGCCATTACCCGTGGCTTGCTGACCGCCACGTCGACGCCCCACTGCTCGGTGAACAGCCACTCGTTCTCGGCCCGGTTCACCCGCGCCACCACTCGGGGGACGCTGAACTCCGTCTTGGCCAGCAGCGAGACCACTAGATTCACCTTGTCGTCACCGGTGGCCGCGACGACCACGTCGTACGAGCTCAGCTCGACGTCCTCCAGGCTGGCCACCTCGCATGCGTCGGCCAACACCCAGTCGGCCTCCGGCACCCGGTCCGGCAGGAACAGCGCGGGATTACGTTCGATGAGGGTCACCTGATGGCCGTTGCCGATCAGTTCCTGGGCGATGGAGCGGCCGACGTTGCCGGCACCCGCGATGGCCACCCGCATCACCGCGCTCCTTCCGGCAGGCTGCTGGCGGTCAACGTGACGGCGTCGGCGATGTCGTCGGTGACCAGCATGAAGACCTGATCACCCTCCTGCAGCACGGTGGACGGGGTCGGCAGCGTGCCGATTCCGAACCGCATCAGGTACGCCGCCCGGGTGCCGGCCGCCCGCTCCAGCGCCTGCAGCGGCCGCCCGATCCACTCCCGGTGCAGTGGCACCTCGACGATCGAGACCGTGCTGGTCGGGTCCCGGAAGATCTCCACGTGCCCTTCGGGGACCAGGTGACGCAGCATCCGGTCGGCGGTCCACCGTACGGTCGCCACCGTCGGGATGCCGAGCCGTTCGTAGACCTCGGCCCGCCGCTGGTCGTAGATCCGGGCGGCGACCCGGGACACGCCGAACGTCTCGCGGGCCAGCCGGGCCGAGATGATGTTGGAGTTGTCGCCGCTGGAGACCGCGGCGAACGCGTCGGCCTGCTCGATCCCGGCGGACTGCAGCACGTCGCGGTCGTAGCCGGAGCCGGTGACCCGGGTGCCGGCGAAGTCGTTGGGCAGCCGACGGAACGCGTTGGCGTCCTTGTCGATCACCGCGACCGAGTGGCCGCGGTCCTCCAGGTTGTGTGCCAGGGTCGAGCCGACCCGGCCGCAACCCATGATCACGACGTGCACCTGAGCCCTCCCGCCGGGCGATCCGTCGGACATGTGCCGGTACGGTCGCCACGTTCACCTGCCAGCCTGCCACGCGGCGGCCGGATGACGCGCCGACCGTACCGTGCCGGCGGGCGGGCCGCGTGATCAGCCACCCGGATTCGTCGGGAGCCGGACGGCCGTACCCTTAGCGCTTGTGGCCAGTCCGACCTCCCTGATCAAACGGCTGCTGCTGGGCCGGCCGTTCCGGTCCGACCGGCTCCAGCACACCCTGCTGCCCAAGCGGGTGGCGCTGCCGGTCTTCTCGTCCGACGCGCTCTCCTCGGTGGCGTACGCGCCGGACGAGATCCTGCTGACCCTGTCCATCGCCGGGGCGGCCGCGTTCGTCTACTCGCCGTGGGTCACCCTGGCGGTGGCGGTGGTGATGGTCACCGTGGTCGCCAGCTACCGGCAGAACGTGCACGCCTACCCGTCGGGCGGCGGCGACTACGAGGTGGCCAGCGTCAACCTCGGCCCTCGGTTCGGCGTCGGGGTGGCCAGCGCCCTGCTGATCGACTACGTCCTCACCGTCGCCGTCTCGGTCGCCTCCGGGGTGGCCAACCTCGGCTCGGTGCTGCCGTTCGTGGCCGAGCACAAGGTGCCGGTGGCGGTGGCCGCCATCGTCCTGCTCACCGCCCTCAACCTGCGCGGGGTGCGCGAGTCCGGGCGGATGTTCGCCGTCCCGACGTACGGCTTCGTCATCGTGATCACCGCGGTGATCGCCACCGGCCTGATCCGGATCTTCGTCCTCGGGCACGACCTGCGCGCGCCCAGCGCGGACCTGGTCATCGCCGCCGAATGGGTCGACCTGACCGGCTTCGCGATGGCGTTCCTGCTGCTGAGGGCCTTCTCGTCGGGCTGCGCGGCGTTGACCGGGGTGGAGGCGATCTCCAACGGGGTGCCGGCGTTTCGCCCACCGAAGAGCCGCAACGCGGCCACCACCCTGGTGCTGCTCGGCGCGCTGTCGGTGACCATGATCGCCGGGATCATCTGGTTGGCCCAGCTCACCGGGCTGCAGTTCGTGGAGAACCCGGCGCTGCAGATCGAGTCCGGCCCGGACGGCTACGTGCAGAAGACGGTGGTGGCCCAGCTGGCCGAGACCGTCTTCGGCTCCGGTGTGCTGCTCTTCGTCGCCGCCGGGGTGACCGCGCTGATCCTGTTCCTCGCCGCGAACACCGCGTTCAGCGGTTTCCCGGTGCTCGGCTCGATCCTCGCCCAGGACCGGTACCTGCCCCGCCAACTGCACACCCGGGGCGACCGGCTGGCGTTCAGCAACGGCATCCTGTTCCTCGCCGGCTTCGCGATCGTGCTGACCGTGGTGCTGCAGGCCGAGGTGACCCGGCTGATCCAGCTCTACATCGTCGGGGTGTTCGTCTCGTTCACCCTGTCCCAGGCCGGCATGCTGCGGCACTGGAACCGGCGGCTGCGTACCGAGCGGGACCCGGCGGTCCGCCGTCGGATGCACCGGGCGCGGGCGATCAACGGATTCGGCATGACGCTGACCGGCGCCGTCCTGGTCGTCGTGCTGGTCACCAAGTTCGCCCTCGGCGCGTGGATCGCGATCGCCGCGATGGCCGGCGTGTACGCGCTGATGCTGGGCATCCGTCGGCACTACGACACGGTGGCCCGGGAACTGACCCCGGCCGAGGGCCGGCCGGTGCTGCCCGCCCGCAACCACGCCGTGGTGCTGGTCAGCAAGGTCCATCTGCCGACGCTGCGGGCGGTCGCGTACGCCCAGGCCACCCGCCCGGACTCGCTGGCCGCGCTCACCGTACGGGTGGACGACGCGGACACCCGCGCGGTGCAGGCCGAGTGGGACCGCCGTGAGCTGCCGGTGCCGCTGACCGTGGTCGACTCGCCGTACCGGGAGATCACCCGGCCGATCATCGACTACGTCAAGTCGGTGCGTCGCGACGCGCCGCGCGACGTGGTCACCGTGTTCATCCCCGAGTACGTGGTCGGCCACTGGTGGGAGAACCTGCTGCACAACCAGAGCGCGCTGCGGCTCAAGGGCCGGCTGCTGTTCGAACCGGGGGTGATGGTGACCAGCGTCCCATGGCAGCTGGCATCAAGCGTGGGCCGGGACCTGAGCCGGTACGACGAGTCGCTCAGTCGCGGCCCGGCGCGCGGTCCGCGCCCGATGCCCACCGACCCGATCGACCCGGTCGACCCGGACGATCTGGCTGTCGCGTCCGATCCGGCCGGGTCGACGGTGCCGGCGGATCCCGCCGGGTCGGGCGGCCAACGGCCGGCGTCGGAGGGGCAGGTACGCGGTGACCGGTGACGCCGTGAGTTCAGCATGGGCCGTGAGTTCAGCACGGGCCGACCTGGCGGAAGGCGATCGGACGACGGTACGGGTGGGCGCTGTGGCGCACGGCGGGCACTGCGTCGCCCGGGTCGACGGCCAGGTGGTCTTCGTCCGGCACGCCCTGCCGGGTGAACTGGTCACCGTCGAGATCACCGAGACGCACCGGGGCTACCTGCGCGGTGACGCGGTGACCGTGCACGAACCGGCCCCGGACCGGGTCGAGCCGCCCTGCGGGTACGCCGGCCCTGGCCGCTGCGGCGGCTGCGATCTGCAGCACGTCACCGTGGCCGGTCAGCTGGCCTGGAAGGAGGCGGTGGTCCGGGAGCAGTTGCGGCGGCTCGGTGGGCTGACCGAGGCCGAGGTCGACGGGTTGGCGCCGCAGGTCCGGCCGCTGCCGGGCGGACCGCTCGGCTGGCGGACCCGGGTGCGCTACACCGTCGACGCTGCGGACCGGGCCGGCCTGCTCAAGCACCGGTCACACGAGGTGGTGCCGGTGGACCGCTGCCTGATCGCCCACCCGACCGTGCAGGCGGCACCCGTGGTGCCGGCCAGCGGACGTCGGTGGCCGGGTGTCGACGCGGTCGAGGTGGTCGCCTCGGCCGCCGGCGAGGTCGTCGTCACCCCGGTCGGCGGGTCGGCACCCCAGCCGGCGGGGACGTCCGGCGCTGGGCCCGGTGCGCAGTCGGACCTGCCCGACGCGGTGTCCGACACGCTGCCCGGTCCGGTGACGCAGATCACCGAATCCGCCGCCGGCCGCCGCTGGCGGCTGCCGGCCGGGGCGTTCTGGCAGGTGCACCCGGCGGCCGCCGATACCCTGGTCACCTCGGTGCTGGACCTGCTGCGTCCCCGTCCCGGCGAGTCGGCGTGGGACCTGTACGGCGGTGCCGGTCTGTTCGCCGCCGCGGTGGCCGGCCGGACCGGGCCGCACGGGCGGGTCACGATGGTCGAATCGTCGCCCGCCGGGGTGGCTGCGGCCCGACTCAACCTGGCCGACCTGCCCCGGATCGAGGTGGTCGCGGCCCGGGTGGAGACGGCGCTGACCCGCCGCCGGATCACCGGACCGGTCGACCTGGTGGTGCTCGATCCACCCCGGGCCGGTGCGGGCGCAAGGGTGGTCGCCGGGATCGCAGCGGCCACCCGGCGGGCCATCGCCTACGTTGCCTGCGACCCGGCCGCGCTCGCCCGGGACGTGCGCACCTTCCGCGACCTCGGCTGGTCGCTGACGGCGTTGCACGGCTACGACTGCTTTCCGATGACCCGGCACGTCGAGTGCGTCGCCCTGCTCACCCCGTCCGCCGGTCGATGACCCCGGTCGGACGGATCCACCGGCCGGCCGCGCATCGGCCCGCCGGCGGGCCGCACGTCGACTGGTCGGCGGCGCTGCGCAGCGGCGCGATCCCGATAGACTCTGCGGTCATGGGCGGACGCCGTACGCGGGCCGGAGCGTACGCCGCCGCCGGGTAGCCGCCCAGCGCCGCACATTGGCGCGCGCCGGGCAGTTGGGAGCGAAATTGAGCCAGGTAGAGGCAGGATCCGACGGCCGCTTGCTGGCCACCGTCCGCACACCTCAGGACGTCAAGCGGCTCTCCGCCGACGAGTTGGCGGTGCTGTCCGCCGAGATCCGTGACTTCCTGGTCGCCAAGGTGTCCCGCACCGGCGGGCACCTGGGGCCCAACCTCGGTGTGGTGGAGTTGACCATCGCCATGCACCGGGTCTTCGACTCACCTCGGGACCGGTTCCTGTTCGACACCGGTCACCAGGCGTACGTACACAAGATTCTGACCGGCCGGCAGGCCGCCTTCGACCAGCTCCGCCAGCGCGGTGGCCTGTCCGGCTATCCGAGCCAGGCCGAGAGCGAGCACGACCTGATCGAGAACTCGCACGCCTCCACCGCGCTGTCCTACGCGGATGGTCTGGCCAAGGCGTACGCGTTGCGCGGCGAGGCGCGCAGCGTGGTCGCCGTCGTCGGTGACGGGGCGCTGACCGGTGGCATGTGCTGGGAGGCGCTGAACAACATCGCCGGTGCGCGCAACCCGCTGGTCATCGTGGTCAACGACAACGGCCGGTCGTACGCGCCGACGATCGGCGGTCTTGCCGACCACCTGGCGGCGCTGCGGCTGAACCCGGGCTACGAGAAGGTCCTCGACCTGGTCAAGGACACTCTCGGCGCCACCCCGATGGTCGGCCGACCGATGTACGAGGTGCTGCACGCGGTCAAGAAGGGCATCAAGGACGCGGTCGCGCCGCAGACCATGTTCGAGGATCTCGGCATCAAGTACGTCGGCCCGATCGACGGGCACGATCTGGCCGCCGTCGAGTCGGCGTTGCAGCGGGCCAAGGGCTTCGGCGGGCCGGTGATCGTGCACGTGGTGACCCGCAAGGGGTACGGCTACCGGCCGGCCGAGGAGGACGAGGCCGACTGCCTGCACGGTCCGAGCAGCGCTTTCGATGTGGAGACCGGCAAACTGCTGGCCGCCCCGGCGGTGAAGTGGACACATGTCTTCGCCGACGAGCTGGTGGCGGTCGCCGACGAGCGGCCCGACGTCGTCGGGATCACTGCGGCGATGGCCGAACCGACCGGTATCGCGTCGCTGGCCCGTAAGTACCCGCACCGGGTGTACGACGTCGGTATCGCGGAGCAGCACGCCACCACCTCGGCCGCCGGCCTGGCGATGGGCGGGCTGCACCCGGTGGTCGCGGTCTACGCGACGTTCCTCAACCGGGCGTTCGACCAGGTGCTGCTGGACGTGGCGATGCACAAGCTGCCGGTGACCTTCGTGCTGGACCGAGCCGGGGTGACCGGCCCGGACGGGCCCAGCCACTACGGCATCTGGGACATGTCGGTCTTCGGGGTGGTGCCGGGGCTGCGGATCGCCGCTCCCCGGGACGCGGCGACCCTGCGTGAGGAGCTACGCGAGGCGGTGGCGGTCGACGACGGCCCGACCCTGGTGCGCTTCCCGACCGGTTCGGTCGCCGCCGACCTGCCGGCGCTACGTCGGGTTGGCGGGGTGGACGTGCTGGTCGAGTCCGACCGGCGCGACGTGCTGCTGGTCGCCGTCGGCGCGTTCGGACACCTCGGCGTCGACGTGGCGGCCCGGGTCGCCGAGCAGGGCTACGGGGTCACCGTGGTCGACCCGCGCTGGGTCCGTCCGGTCGCCGCCGGGCTGGTCGAGCTCGCCGCCGCGCACCGGCTGGTGGTCACCGTCGAGGACGGGGTACGCACCGGCGGTGTCGGGGACGCCGTTGCCAAGGCGCTGCGCGATGCCGACGTGCCGGTGCCGCTGCGTGATCTCGGTGTACCGGCCGACTGGCATCCGCACGGCAGCCGGACGCAGATCCTTGCCGATCTGCGGCTGACCGCGCAGGACGTGGCGCGCGACGTGACCGGCTGGATCTCCGGGCTGGATGATCCGGACAACGACCCGCCGGCCGGCGCGGGCTTTGTCGGTGACGTTTCCGGTGACCGGGCCACCACCCGACGTGGTGCCGGCCGGCGCAGCTGAGCGTCGAGTCAGTCGCTCGCGCACCGGTTTCCGCGAGCTCAGTCTGACGAAGCCTGACGGCGTGGGAACCCGCATGACCCTCACCCGGCCGGTATGACGGTCATGCGGGTTCGCTCGACAGCCGCGCCTGGGGATCCCAGCGAACGGCTGTCGTTCGGGGTTGATCCACTTCGCCCTATCGACTCGACACGCCGACACTGAGTCAGCTGGGCCGCATCCGATCACGCCTCACCGTGCGGCATGACGGGCGGGCCCGGCGTGGTGCCGGGCCCGCCTTGTCATGGTGTGGTGTGGGGTTCGGTCAGCGTTGCAGGGTGAGGACGCCCGGTCGGTAGGGGAGGAGGCCGTAGTCGCCGCCGGAGTTCGGGTCCCGTCCTTGGTAGAGCATTTGGAGGTTGCAGGGGTCGATGGTCATGGTCTGGTCGGCGTTGGTGCGGATGAGTTCGCCGTGGCTGATGTCGTTGGTCCAGGTGGCGCCGCTGTTGGCACGGCCTGCGAAGGGGTTGTTTTCGCTG
>Ga0207773_100145_pt1 | contig 58490 bp, 53 predicted proteins | sample TtaePargueraPR_2_FD_187281 | JGI IMG/M metagenome (GOLD analysis project Ga0207773, IMG submission 187281) | Aerobic enrichment media microbial communities from Bioluminiscent Bay, La Parguera, Puerto Rico - Tt and M1 (3) (SPAdes) | ecosystem: Environmental > Aquatic > Marine > Unclassified ...
ACCCACCTGCCTCCCGGCGAGGGCGGGGTAAGCCTTAGCGGCTAGGGGCGGAGCCCCTATTGAGCGGGTTTCAGACCCACAGATTCCGCTGAGGACCCTTTCATTTTACGCCGCCATCCCAATTTTCTGTTTTTCTGGGTGTCCAAATTTCCGTATCATTTCCCGCACCTTCTCACGCCGCTGTTTCAGGAATGGATAAGGCTTTGGTCGCCGCTTCACCGCTCTCGGCTCTATCCGTCCCGGTCGGTTTCCGACAAGATTTTCTTCAATCATATGAAGCAACGCCATCATTCCGTCGTGGTCGCTAGTGTCAAGCGAGCACTGCCGGTACGCCTGCCAGAGCTGTAGACTGTGCTTAAAGCTCAACTGACGCGGGAGCAGATCGGCTAGGCTTGCCGCCTCTGCCATAATGATTCGGATTAGGTTGTGAGCGAGAAAATATACCCATATTTCCTTGGCAGCCATGTCCGGAGTTTTACAGCTCAACACTTCCATGCCAAGCGTGGTCTTGATATTCCTGAAGTCAAGCTCTACGTGCCAACGATTCCTGTAGAGTTCCTTTAAATCATTTTTTGAAATATCTTTATCGGATAGGAAAGTGGTAACAATAATTTTACCACCAATTTTTACCTCACGAATGGTTATGGTATCCGGAAGAGACCGGTAATACTCTTCTGTCATCCAGTCCGGTTTTTGCTTTGGCTTATTGTAGGTGATTAAGTGATCGTTTTTTCCTAGCCTCTTGCCCTTCCTAAAATCCGTAGATTTTTCCGTTGACCATTCTGTTCAAAAACGCAGTCGACATCCCTGGAACTCAGCTCAGCAAGCAAAAAGTAGCTGGAATAATAGGAGTCTGCGACAACTACATCGCCTTCAGAAAAACAATCAAGTATCTCTCGCAACAGGCTATGTTCGCCAGTGCCCTTACCTTTATAGGGGCCTATGGCGGCATCTAAAACAGCACCACTGCCCAGACAAACAACGCCTACGATCCGGCAGATAGGAAATCCAAGACCTTCCTCTTGCGCAGCCTGCTGCGGGAATACTTCCTGATTCTCCGGAGTGTCCGGCATTGTCGTTGTGGTTCCGTCGATTAGTTTTACCGACCTTCCACACCACTTCCAGTGCTCAAGAGCCTGATCGCTGGTCATCCTCCCTGTAAAACGAACCAATTCCGAAATCATGTCTTCGGGTAATCGCTGGCGCGCTTTGCAATATGCGCCGGTATTGGTGCTAATAGCCGGGAGTCCGTAGCTGAGCCTGGCTACGGCAGACTGGTTGACAATGTTTTGGCAGGAGCGGTCCGAGTGCATAGCCTGCGCCAGGAACATGGACAAGGTTTCCGTTGGCGGAAACATTCTCTCTCTATGCTCTGGCAGCAATCTCTCAACCACTTCAAACAACTCCTGACTTGTCAATAAATTGAAGAATTCGTACGAATTGGCACGCTTTACATGTTTACACATCCGGCGCTGTTGAAAGCGAGCATGTTTCTTATTAGGATTCATACAGGCTGGCCCTCCGTGATTGCGCGTATTGTTTGGCGCAAACACCTTATCACGGATCCAGCCTTTCTTTATAGTTTTCAACAGCTTACGCTTAAGTCAGTGCCATTCACACCGGACCTTTCAACTCGGCCGCGCCGGTTATTGGTTCCGTCGGAGTGGCTGGTTATGTCTTATTTGGCATTAGCAGAAACTTTCAATTTTTTCCCTGCACAAGTTTTCAGTTAAATCCTTGAGCTGATTTACTCGCTCTGCCAGCCATGACAATTGCTCTCTCGTAATAACATAGCTTGGCTTGTACCTTGCGTCTACATACGCTTTTCGTAAGAGCTTGAAGCATTCTTTTTCTTCTTCTGAACCCTTCGGGAAGACTGATAAGAATCGAGGGTCAATACTTGTGACAAGCTGGGCTAATTTTTCAATATCATGTGTGCTGGGCTTGTAGCGAGTAAATACAAGCAATATTGTTCCGTATAGGCGTTCAGCAACTTGATGAAGATTGAACGCAGCATAATTATTGTCGCTGTTCTTAATCGCATCCTTCGCATACTTTAAGAATGTTCGAGCACCACTGAACCAATATTCGAAATCTTCCTCCGCAAGCTTCTTTCTCTCTTGTGCGGGAATTTCCCTTGGCTCTGCCAATTCAAATTTTCCTGACTCATACAGAAGGATGCCTTCCCGAACAATGTCGATATAAAAATACTGGCTCTTCCTCAGACGACGGTTTATAAACTGAATATCTTCAGCAATCAGGCTAATTGGGGTTCGGTGGATGGTTTTGGCTAATTTTTTCGCAAGTTGACTGTTTTGCTCAATTTTAGTGGCTTGGTGGGGAGTTTCAGTTACAGCCAAAAGATCAAAGTCGCTTTGATAGCGATAAAGGAGTGTTTCAGGGTCGAGATCTTCTACCCAATCACCACGGGCATAGCTACCGAATAAAATGAGCATGCTGAGATCAACTTCTTCTCGAATGATCTCGATCACTCTTTGCAATTCCTGTTGTTTTCGTTCCGGCAGGTGTTGAAGTGATGTTTTCATAGTCTAGCGATAATGGCTATTCACGTTGATTTATGGCATCGGTTTATTTACATGTATAGAGTTGGTCGGGCTCGCTCAACAACCAGATATGTTGCGACAGGCGGCAAGCGCAACATACCCTTATTCGTTATGACTTGCTTGCGCCCCAAATAGGGTTGCAAAGACTTCTGTTAAGATCGCCTGTCCAGATTCGTCAATTAAATCAAGCATATGATCAGAATCTGGAACTGTTTCTTGTGTGCAACTAAAGCTTTTCTTCAGAGTTGAGTGCTGAGAAAAAGCTTTTCCGATTAGTCTTCCTGTTGGGAATTCATAAACATATAGGGTTGCCGATGTATTTAATGCATTATCTCTAGCGTAGTAACCACCCGTGGAGTTGTATTGATATTTACCATCTAAAATTACAATACTTGATATGTTACTGGAGGATTTTGGAAAATCGCCAAACTGAATGTTGTCCCAGCGTTTAGCCCGCACGTCATCATCAATGAAACTTATGTCACCTCTTGACAAAGGTGCTGCATTCATTCCCATTGAGTTAAGTTGGTCAGACATACTGGAAGAAAGCTTTTGGTTAAAATTGGCGTCGAGTTCATAGGTTTTACTTTTATTGTTGAAAACAGTAAGCCCTACAAATGAACAATGTAGGTCATCACCTAAAGTGGAAACAACTATGGCCCCCTTAAGTAGACTATGGTCGTTAGCGGCAATCGGTTTGCTGTTTTGTGCAGCACACCCCGTTAAGATCAGAACTATTACAATTAATCTATACATATATCTTTCCTATTGGAGTCATAACGCTGTCCCTTAGCAGCGCCTAGTTAGTGATGGTGCCGCATTGAGCCCCCTATGGGTACTTTGCCCGAAGCGCGACGGGAGAGCCACCGCCGATTTTCATAGGAAGAATAACATACTTTCCCCATCGATTAGTTTTTTTACTGGCAATCCACGATACTGGATGCCAGTTATTGCGCAAAGTCTTGGGTGTCAACCATCTTTTTTCTTGATGAGCAAGCCACACCAGCGCCTCGCTAACGCGGCAGAAATCGCCAATCAGTACCAATAGTGTGTCGGCCTCGATCATTGAATCAGGCAGCGTATTCGCATGTGCCACTGGAAGGTGTGGTACAAACCGCGAACCAAAATACGCAACCTGATCCAATTGGGTGTACCGAGGAAGCTGCGGTATAACCAGCAAGTGGTACTGGTACAACGCTCGGACAGAAGGAACTCACCGGAGGCTGAATGACGCATACCTTGCAGCGCAAGGGTTATATTCGTTGAGGAACCGGTGAGTGGAAATTCACTATGGTAAGTGGATCGCCCAGTGCGGACCCGCACGCTGGATGATTTTGGGCCCGGAGGCTAAACACCTCCGGCTAACCGGTTACAAATTTTTCTTGATCAAAGATTCATAATCAGGGAAATTACTCCCCGAAGATCGCCTGGAAATATAAACTTCTTTGAGATTTTCCGCTGCTTGATCGTAGGACAATAGTAACTCTTGAATTTCGGCCTTGTCCCTAACTGTCTCTGATTCAAGTAACCCTTCAAAGTACTCAATTTGTTTTTGAACAGATTGTATGCTAACTAAAATAGTTGATAGCTCTAAGTCAGCCATTGCTCAACTTCCTTTTTTGGGATTCTGCATTTCTCGCTAGCGTATCCAAAAGCTGGATAAACTGGAGCTTAGGCATGTCGTAGTTAGGACTAATAGAGTAGTGAGTAGCATTAAACCGTTTATTGTAGCTATCCTTTGTGATAATGAGGCCATTTGGTATTTCAGTACCCTCTGGTATTTCGAAGTATGTCCAACTGGTTTCCCCGAATGCACCGGGACGGTCAAACAATGATGTTCCCTGACCTAGAACGGATTTCACCATTTCGATGCCATTTTTCAATTTGACGACTTCAACGTCTGGAGCTCTCAGTACGCCTGTCCTTATTTCCCGCTCCTCAAAATCTGGATAAAGGGGGTTTCTGCTTTTTGAACTCTTATGAAGAGACCGCCATAGATACAACTTCAAACTGCCAACATAAATTCGATCCAGTTGACCCCTCGATATTAGCAATTTTTCAATAGTTTTCATTACTTACTCTCCTTAGTGTGGTGATTTGTAACGTCCGTAGAAGACGTGCCGCCTTTGGCGTCGATATAAGGCCTAATTCCAAACCCGTACCAGGATCGTAAGAAAATGGCTGTCCTCGGGCTTGTAAGACTCCCTGTTACCTTGAAAAGCACAGTTGCGGCCATAGCTTTTTTTGCGCGTGCGGAGGCGCGAAGCGCCGGAGTGTACTGCCTGACCTGTTAGGCTATTCTTGCCAAAGTGGGTACTTTTTTCGGCCGTACAAGTAGATGGAAATATAAAATGGTAAGGAAACCACCCAACCTATGGTCTGGCTTATGTAATACGAGGTGGCATCCAGTCCCATCCGTAAATCTATGCTCGTAACAAAGTAGTAAACGAATCCCCACAAAACGGATACAACTAAAACATAGTGCCACACATACTGATTCAGAATTTTCTTTGAAAAGATGTAGCCAAACATGCCAGCAATAGCAGGAATAAACAGAATTATAGATATTATTTCTGGAACACCAGCGTGCTCCTCAAAAGAAGCACTAACAAGTCCAAGTACAGATAGCAAAGAAATTATGAAGAAATATATTTTCCATAATATGCTTCGTTTGATTCCTGTGGTTAGTTCTTTGCCCAAATCTGAAGATGGTGCTGCATATGGATTTTTACTCATTTTCCTTCCCTTTTATTTACTAACGTTAATAATTTATTGCGCCGAGTAGCCGGTAACGATTCCCGGCTCCAAGCCCTCTAAGAACCGTACGTGCGATTTCCCCGCATACGGCTCAAGCCCCTCAAAGGCTCTTGATGAGCCCGGTGATCTAGCTCGTTCAACGCCGTCTTGCACTTTACGACGCCATACTGCTTCCTGCAATATGGTGAGCTGCTGCAGTACACGGACTTTCTTGCGACGTTCTTGCTCAACCAACTTCGCGATACGCCGCTGCAGCCGGTAACAGGGTAACGGGCTGTCTCGATGGCCATGGCTGGCCTGTCGGTCTGGCTCTCCGTTCCCGCTGGGGGCGCACCGGCACTGGAACGCGGCCTGTCCGTTTCCGGGTGCTCCACGTACGCCGTCATTTGCTTTCCCTCACCAGCCTCTCTCGCGATGAGGCACCAGCTGGACGTCTGCTCGCTTTCGCGCCGGGCAAAGTTGGAATCCGTATCCGCTTCCATTACAGCGCGGCATTCGCTTCTTCCTGTCTCCTATACCCGCACTGCAATCGGCTCGCCTCACAACTCGATTTCCGGTTTCCCGGTACGATACGGGGCTATCATATTCCGTATAAATCTCCGGATAGGTTAGGTCCTGTCTGTCCCCCGGCGGAATGGCATCTGCGTGGCGAGACGTTATAAGCCCGCCAACCTGTCCACGCACCTTGGCTGAAGCCTGTCAGCACCTTTGGCTCGTCTGGCTGTCACGAGAGTTACAACAGTTCACATATGTTGACCATACTATCCATTCCTAGCCCATTACCGCCGCCTTGGGGCTGGCAGAGTTGAGAATTTCTCGCGGTCTTCTCTCCCGGGCAGTGCCCGAAGGTTGCATTGCCCCGGCAGCTTCACACCCGGAAATTACTCTCCACGCATACGCCGGTAGGAAATCGATGGCAGAACGTCGGGTTACATCATTCTGAGAAATGACGTCCTACGATCCTTCAGAGTGTGTAACAGAAATTTATACGACTTCACGTTGCAAATAACGCCGTCCTCTGGAAAGGCTCGTTAAGTATCCGCGCTATCCCGGTTAAATATCACCCTAAAAATCTGCTTACCGTCAGTAGCAGCCCCGCCAGGAAGCTGGCTGGGAATTATATTCATGAAAAATAGTACAATATTTATATGAATAAAAACAACAAGAACCGGCTTAAGATGCTCAGCAATAGATTCAGGAATAATCATGACTATTAGTATCGAAAGAAAAAGTAAAATAACTTGAAACAAAAGTCCTCCACTGTAAAAAAGTAGTGCATCTTTTTTTGTTTCGGAGAACCCAGCATGACAGGCACCACCCAAGGCCGACAAAGAAATAGCCGATACTTCTATTCCTGCTCTTCTAGCAAAAAAACAGTGCCCTAGTTCATGTATAAATATGAGAATAAGGTAAGATACCCATGAAAGAACAGCATCGATTATGCTAAAGCCGTTTATGAACAGGACAACAAGAAAAATTATCGTCACACTCCAATGACAATAGATTGGTATGCCTTTTTTTCTTTTAAATGTGAGATACATGCATATTCTCAATGGGACTTAACGTTGCGCTCTGAGGCAGCCTACAATATGTGCTTTTTTGTGCGAGAATGGGAGCGTAGCGACCAGCACAAAAAGGTGCATATTGTAGGCTGTCCCCAGCAGCGCCTGGTTAGCGAGCTACTTCTTCGCCGGGGGTGGCGGCGGGGGCGGCGGTTTTTGCGAAGTTGTTGGCGGATTACGGCTTTTATTGACACTACCACTAACTGACGGCCGCCTCGGTGGCGGCGGTGGTGGATTTGAAGCTTTCTTGCTCATTTGCTACCTCCTCTTCCATTATTGGACTCATAAATTCAACCATATGAACATCTGATCCTCGGATCAGAATACTTTTTACACCGTTTAACTCTGTTTGCGAGTTGTCATCATTTAACCATGAAGCACTAGTTAATGAGAAGTGTCCATTCTTTTGCTCGGTAGGCCACTCAATAGGCCAGCCATAAATCCTTCGTCCATCAATTAAATGCAAAACTACATAAGTTACATTTCCCGAAAATGCACCAAACCACTCAGATGCATAAGACGTTTCGCGCGTAATATTTAAGTTCCTTAGAACTTTGTGGAACTTGTCATTGTTTGAGAAGTATGTAATGAGAAAACCCAGAACAATAGCGGATAACAAAGAAAGAACAAGGTCTCCACCCTCTATCCAAACTCCAAAACTTACATACTTTCCAATGAAAAAAACTACTGCTTTAGAAAGATACATCATCCCCTGGATAAGAATTGTAAATATCAGGGCTTGAACAACTCTCTCAAACTGAGCTTGTTTTGGGTAAGAGCTGAGAGCATGAAAAATCCAAGCTGCGAAGAACCCAGGAAGCAGGAACTTTAGCAACCCAACAAGCTCTGTATCTATGCTCTCCATACTTGTATATCCTTTTAAACTTGCATTTCGCTAACGTTTACGCCAGTAGTTGGTGGAGCGCAGCGGAACCAATCCACTGCGCGTACTTGTTACTTGTCGTAGTCGAGTTGTTGAAATCTAACTGGCGCTGTCTTCAAGTTTGACCAGTTAAAATCATATATCTCGTCTTCCGTCCAATCATCTGGAAACTCTATATGAAATAGTTCACCAAGAGCTGGCTCACTATCATAATAACTATAGCCAGATGAAGAAATGGCACGTTCACCAGTAGAAAAAGACTCTGTTCCGAATTGAGCTGAAAGGATGACCACTAACCCGGAAATTGCATTTAACAATGCCTCGAAATTAGCCTCTTCAAACTTGACATGCCTATCATGTTTACTTTGGTTGTATGCTTTATACCAAGATAGAGAATTATTGCTATCCCATTCCTTAAATGGATAAAACACACCTCTTTCCCCGCTCCAAATCGGTAGGATAATTTTGTACTTCGAGAGATGGTGGGTTGCATTTACTTTTTTGTAATGCCGCATATTCCATCTATTCTCAGGAAGGTTTTTCCCTTTATCATCTTTAGGATTAAAAATATTTTCTTTGAGTATCGCTTTAAAATTGGCCTCGATTTCTATACACGTCCGGACTAATAATTCATGAGTTCTAAAAGAAAATGTCTTGAAATTAACGTCCGAAGGTTCAATGTATTCAAATATTCTCTGTAGATCACTTTGAATAATTTGATATGCACGCGTGTAGTGCTTCGGATTCTTGGCATAATCTCGATCTAAAACATAAGCCCAACCACTATATCCAGAATTCTCGCCTTCCTTAATTCCTCGAAAGCATCTGTGGAACGGTTTATCGATACTCATGTCTCATTCCTTTGTAATACAAGTAACGCCGCCATCTGCGGCGGTCGGAACGCTTTTAGCGCGAAGCGCGTTGTGTAGGCCGTCCGCAGCATGGCCTGGTTATGCGCGACCTCGCACTGTGATTGAAGTTACTTCCTTTTAGGGCCGCCTGCAAAGTAGCCAGCCAAAATTAGCATGACGGCAATGCCAAGCGTGTACCATTTGCTAAAGCTAGGACCATCCAAGGGTACCACCTTGTAATAGCCACTTTTCGGTGTAGATTGTACCCAATTCAGCGGAACGAAATCCGCGAGCTCAGGGACTCCTGTGACTATTGCTACCAGCGTATAGACAAAGATTGAAATCCCTATGTAATAAATTATCTTAGCCATTCTCAACCGGCCGCATAACAGTTTATTCAAAAGCCTGGGGCTTTATATCTCCTTGGCTACTATTTACCTGCCCCCTCCAAAGTCAGGAATCCGCATTCCTTTAAAATTCAAGGGTTTACTTAAAATCGATCAAATTTTAACCGGAATTATAAAGCCCCAGACTCCAGTCGCCTGATTATACACTTGGCAATTGAATATAAGTAACCCACCAAGAAAATCAATAACTTACGCGATGCCTTCTGGAAATAGGAGCTTATGGCTCTTGAATTCGGCGGTTGACAGGGTCCAGCATTTCCAAATTCTGTATAAAAAGCCAGTCATTGAGGGCAGGTCATGGACGACGTTCGCTCCCTATCCCAAGAGAATCCGGTAAGTTTATCCCCCTCGACGCCGACATATTTGCGAGTCGGGACTGGCGTACCGTGTACAGAACAGACTTACGCCCATTGGGTCAAACGCCGGGAGAGGGAAACACAATAAAAAGCCCAGCAATTGCGGGGTCCATTTGCTGTGGGCTGACGATTACGGATAAGCTGGTCGAAAGCCACAATAGAAAGTGGCACTCCCGTTCCTCAAAGGTTTGGAAAGAGGATGGAGGAGAGAGGCGGCTGCCGAGTGAGCACTTGCCTCATTTCGATTTTCACCGACTGCATTGAGGGGAAAGGATATGCCCGTTTCAGTACCCGGCGCAGCTTCCCGCGCTTTTTATTCCTGTACTCGCTTCCCACTGGTGGCTACCCGTTGGGCCCTGCTGTTATTACCGGCATTCTGCCTGGCGCTCCCGCCGGACTGCCCGGATTGGAGCGAACCGCGCGCGGCGACAGAAATAAACCAGCTTTACGAAGAAATCCAACACTGGGATCAGGCCTACTATTTCCGCCACCAGTCCCTGGTGGACGACGCGGTTTACGATCAGGCGCGGGCGACGCTGGCGCGCTGGAACGGCTGTTTTCCGGGGTTGGCCCGGCAGCCGCGGCGGCCGGGTGGGGAAGGGGAGGGCACCATTGCCCACCCGGTGCCGCAAACCGGGTTGCAGAAACTGCGCACCGCGGAGGAGGTGGGCGAGTGGCTGGCGCGGCGCAGCGATCTATGGATTCAGCCGAAGGTGGACGGCGTGGCGATCACCTTGGTCTACCGGCGCGGCGAGCTGTTCCGCATGATCAGCCGCGGCGACGGCGAGCGCGGCCAGGACTGGACGGCGCACGCGCGCAGGATACCGGCGATCCTGGCGGAGATTCCGGACAAACGCCCCGAACTGGTATTGCAGGGCGAACTCTACTGGCGTTTCGAGGCCCACGTGCAGGCGGAGGGCAGCGACAATGCGCGCGGCCGCGCCAGCGGCGCCGTGGCCTCCAACGATCTGTCCCGCGAGCAGGCGCAGTCACTCGGCGTCTTTATCTGGGACTGGCCGCGCGGTCCCGCGACCATGCCGGAACGCCTGCGGGCGCTGAAGGCGCTCGGCTACGACAGCGCGGCTTTCACCCATCGGGTGGAAACCCTGGACGAGGTCCGCAGCTGGCGCCAGAGCTGGTACCGGGAGCCACAGCCCTTTGCCACCGACGGCATCGTATTGCGGCAGGGCGCTCGCCCGGCGGCGGAACACTGGCTGCCCGAGCCGCCGACCTGGGCGGCGGCCTGGAAACATCCGGCGGCCACGGCGCTGGCCGAAGTCGTTGCGGTGAATTTCCCGGTGGGGCGCACCGGGAGGATAGTGCCGGTGGTGGAAATACGGCCGACGCTGCTGGATGACCGCGAGATACGCCGCGTCAGCAGCGGCTCCTTCGATCGCTGGCAGGCGTGGGATATCCGCCCCGGCGACCAGCTGCGTATCGCCCTGGCCGGGCAGACGATCCCGAAAATCCTCGAGGTGGCGTTGCCGGCCACGCAGCGCGCGGCACTGGATATTCCCGACCCGGAAGACTACGACTCCCTGACCTGCTGGCGGCCGACGGAACACTGCGAGGCGCAGTTCCTGGCGCGCGCGCAGTGGCTGGGGGACAAACTGGGGTTCCGGGCCATGGGGGAGGGACGCTGGCGGCAGCTGGTGGAGGCGGGAGTGCTGGAGGATCTGCTGGCGTGGACGGCGCTGTCCCGCCGGGCACTGACGGATATTCCAGGGATCGGTGACCTGCGCGCCGCAAAGCTGGAGAGAAACTTCCAACAGGCGAGGAAACGCACACTGCGCGAATGGATGACCGCGCTCGGCATGCCGGCGGCGACCCTCCTGTCCGGGGACTTCTGGCGCGGCGAGACCTTCGCCTCGCTCTCCCAGCGCAGTGCCGGCGACTGGCAGCAGCTGCCGAATATAGGCCCGAAGCGCGCGCGGGACATCGCCCGCTTTATGGACCATGCGGAAGTGCTGGCCCTGGCCGGCAGGTTGCGCGACATCGGCGTTGACGGTTTTTAGCAAGTGACGGGCTGCATGAGGCGTAGCCCGGATGGAGCGCAGCGGAATCCGGGGTAGGGTGCGGCCCGGCACCGCAATCCCGGATTCCGGCGCTGCGCGCCTCCATCCGGGCTACGCCTGCGGGCCGTCGAAGAAATCAGCAGGGCGCCTATTCGCGATCCGCCTTCCGCAGCAGGCGCACACCGTAGATACCCCCGGCCACGGAGCCGGGTCCGGCGGCGAACTTCAGCTCGATGATGCCATCGCGGTTCTCCCTGCCCAGGGCCTTCGGGAGCGGGTAGTCCACCGAGAAGAACTCGTCGCCCCGGCTGCCATCCAGGGTGACTTCGGCGAGCTGGATGCCGTTGGCGAGAATGGCGAAGCTGCGATTCGCGTCCCGCCCGTAGTAGGTGACCCGCAGTGTGGCGGCCTCGCCTTGGGGATCTTTCAGCCGATAGCTGAACCAGCCGCTGGCGTGGCGCCAGTGGCGGCCCTTGTGCACGCCCGCCTCGGTATTTTCCCCGGCGAAGAAGTGATCGGCTTCCGGCTGCTGTTCGCCGGGGGCCACCTTGTCGATGGTATTCGCCTCCAAGGCCAGTCGCGCGCGGTCGGCCGCGGCCTCTTCACGCTGGCGACTGGCGAGCGCCTGGGGCGTCGTGGCGGGCCAATAGAGCATGTAGCGGGATTCGTGCAGGCGGAAGAACGGAATCAGTTCCAGGTTCTTCTGCCCGTTTGCCCGCAGCGTTTCCGGGGCGGCAAAGCGCAGTTCGTCGCCGGGCAGCCGCCGCAGCTCGTTGACGAAGTCGCGGTCTTCGCTGACAAATACCGGCGCTTTATCCAGGGCGCACATGGGGCCGCTGGCGACGTGACCCATGCGGCTGTCGTCGGCGAAGAAATCGAGCTTCTCGTCGGCGAAGGGCTGGGTCTTTGCCGCCAGCACCAGCGGGCCGTAGCGCAGGGCGAAGTAGTCCGAGCCGTCCGGCATCTGTTCCAGTTCGGCGTGCATCGGCAGGCTGATCTCCACCCGGTCGCCGGTTTTCCAGTGGCGGCGGATCGGAATATAGCCGCCGGGCTTGCCGCTGTGGGCGAAAGCTTTGCCGTTGATGCGGATAGACAGTTTGCCCGCGGCCACCCAGGCCGGGTAGCGCAGCTGCAGTGTGGCGTCGGCATCGCCGTGCAGGGTGATGGCGGTACTCTCCCGGTCCGGCAGGCGGTTCTCCTGGGTGAGGCTGAGGCCTTTCTCCTTCCATTCCAGCCGGGAGGGGATAAACAGGTTTACGAACAGCTCGTCGCCGCGGTGGGCGTAGATCATCTCGCCGTATTTGCTGTGGTTCTCGATCCCGGAGCCCACGCAGCACCACATCGCGTCTTGCGGCTGGGAGTAGACCCGGTAGTGCTGCGGGCGCATCGGCGTAAAGTAGACCAGGCCGCCGTTGTCCGGGTTCTGGGACGAGAGGATGTGGTTGTACAGGGCGCGCTCGTAGTAGCGGATATAGCGGGTATCCGGATGGGACAGGTAGAGCAGGCGCGTCAGCTTGAGCATATTGTAGGTGTTGCAGGTCTCGGGCCCCTCCACCTCCTCGACCATGGAGGAGAAATCCTCCCGGTCGTGAAAGTGCTCGCGCACGCTGTTGCCGCCGATGGCCACGGTGCGGTGCTCCACCACTTCGCGCCAGAAATATTCCGCCGCATCCTGCCACTGGCCGTCGCCAGCCAGGTCGCCCACGCGTTTGTAGCCGATCACCTTGGGAATCTGCGTGTTCGCGTGCAGGCCGGTAAGGGCGTCGCGATGCTGCTGCAGCGGCTCGAGGATGATGCGGTGGGACAGGCGGCGGGCGATATCCAGGTACTTGTTTTCGCCGGTGATCTCCGCCACGTCGGCGTAGACCTCGTTCAGGCCGCCGTGCTCGCTCTTCAGTATCTGTTGCACCTGCTGGTCGGAGAGCTTCGCCAACAGGCGGGCGCCCCAGTCGGACAGCCGCACCAGCATATCCAGTGCCTGTTCGTTGCCGGTGTACAGGTAGGCGTCGCGCAGGCCGGCGAAAATCTTGTGGATGTTGTACAGCGGCACCCACTTCTTGTTCAGCGAGAACAAGTCCGCCTCTATCTCGCCGTCGGCTACCTGCTGCCACATGGCCGCGCCGCCGGGAATGCCGCCCAGGTAGCCGTTGCCATTTTTGTCCTGGGCGCGCTTGAGCTCATCCAGCATATAGTCGAGCCGCGCCAGCACCTCGGTGTCGCCGGTGGCGGCGTAAGCGAGGCTGAGGGCGGTGAGGTAGTGGCCGCCGATATGGCCGTCGAGGCCGGAGTTCTCCCAGTTGCCGTAGCTCTCCTCTTTCGTGTCCAGGCCGGCTTCTCGCAGGAAGGGTGCCAGCAGCCGGTCCGGGTCCATGGCCATGATATAGGCCAGGTTGGTGTCCTGGGCGTGTTTGAACGGGCTCTCCAGCAGGTGCACGTCGGAGAGTGGAAAGCTCTCTACCGGTGCGGCCTGGGCCGACGCGGCGAAAACGGAAAGGGCGAGTGTGGAGATTATTTTTCTCATGTCTGGTCCAATTTGCGGAGGTGCTTCCGTAGGAGCCTGCTTGCAGGCGAATATCGCGGCTTGATAAAGGCCTGGGGATCTTCGCCTGCAAGCAGGCTCCTACAGGGCAGTGCCGATCAGTCTTCGGTTATTCGTAACTGCTCACCCACGTCCGATAAGAGCGCTAACGGTTGATGCGAAGGCCCTGATGCCGGGGGCCGTCTGTGAAACGATTGCCGATGAGGCTGTTGAGCAGACGGCCACCGGCAGCAGGGCCGCCAATGGGGGGAGTAGTTACGGTTATTCAACCAGCCGGCTCTGGTAACTGTCCAGTTGCGCGGCATCCACCACCGGCCACAGGTCCCCGTCCCACGCCAGGTCGAGGATCTTCAGTTTCTGCAGCCCGTTGTCCGCGGACTCGTAGGCGTGCATCACCAGGTAATCCTTGCCGTCGAAGGTGTAGGCGCTGTTGTGACCGAGGCCGGGCCAGCGTTCGTTGCCGGCGATCAGTGGTGTGCCGCCGCCCGCGGTCATATCCCTGCCTTGCTTATCCAGGTAGGGGCCGGTCACTTCTTTGGCGCGGCCCACGGCCAGCCGGTAGGTGCTGTCGTCGCCGCGGCAGCAGAGGCCACGGGATATGAACTGGTAGTAGTAACCGTGCTTCTTGAAAATGAATGGCGCTTCCAGTTCCGCGGCGCCGGGCTCGGCATCCGGTATCATGGCCGGCCGTTCGCCGCGGGCGATGGCGTGCCACTCCTGCGGCTCGGCGGGCCGGGTCCAGGTGTCGTCCAGCCTGACGAGCTTGAGGCCGTCCCAGAAGGAACCGAAGGCCATCCAGGGATTGCCCTGTTCATCCAGGATCAGGTTGGGATCTATCGCATTCCAGTTGTCCCGCCCCGGCACCGACTGCACCACGATGCCCTGGTCTTTCCAGGCGTAATCCGGCGAGTCCGGGTCCAGGGTTTCGTTGATGGTGACCCCGATCGCCGAAGTGTTCTTGCCAAAGGCCGAGACGGAGTAGTAGAGGTAGTAGCGGCCGTCCCGCTCGATGACGTCCGGCGCCCACAGGTGGCCGTTGAACCCGGGCGCAGCCGTCTTCGCCCAGTCCGGTTCGCCGGGAAAGGCGCGGCCGCTTCTCTGCCAGTTGACCAGATCGCTGGAACGGTAGATGGTGATGCCGGGTCCGGTGCTGAACAGGTAGTAATTGTCCCCCTCCCGGGCCAGGACGGGATCGTGAATGCTGACCTGTGCGGCGGTGGCGCAGGCGCAGAGTGCGGCGCTGAACAGCGCGCAGGCCCCGAAGCGGGCCAGGGAGGAAACAAAGGCAGGCATAGCGGGGTCTCTTTATCAGTCTTCTGTTTTTCGCTTCTCTCGATTGCTCGGCCACAGCCGCCGGCGGGGTTGTGACGTAATTCGTATTATAATAGTATCGATAAAAGAGAGCGGCAACTGCAGCCGCCAAGACAATCACTGCGACAACAATAAAGAAAGTCACCGATGATGAGATTGCGTTCCTTTAGCCGGGCCGTCGCCGGCCTCTGGTTTGTATTGCTGTTGGCTGCCTGCGGCGCCGCGGTAGACACGGACAGTTACGACAACCCCCTCATCCTCCAGCGCGCGGATCCCTGGGTGCTCCGCCACGGGGACGGCTTCTACTATTTCATCGCCACCGTGCCGGAATACGACCGCATAGAGCTGCGCCGCGCGCGCAGCATTGCCGGCCTCGCCGACGCCCCGGCCGAGGTGGTGTGGCGCAAGCACGACAGCGGGCCCATGGGCGCGCACATCTGGGCGCCGGAGCTGCACCGGATAGACGGCGCCTGGTACATCTACTTCGCCGCCGGCGATGCGGAGGACCCCTGGCGTATCCGCATGTACGCCCTGCGCAACGCCGCCGACAATCCCCTCGAAGGAAGCTGGGAGGAGATGGGGCGCATCGCCACGCCCGTGGACAGTTTCTCCCTGGACGCCACCAGTTTTACCCACCAGGGCAAGCGCTACCTGGCCTGGGCTCAGTACGATGCCGAGGGCAAGCGCGGCTCGGCGCTGCTGATGGCGGAAATGGCCTCGCCCACGGAAATCAAACTGCCGGTCATCACCCTGTCGGAGCCCACACTCGATTGGGAAACCCAGGGCTACAAGGTCAATGAAGGGTCGGCCGTGCTGAAAAGGAACGGCCGCGTATTCATCAGCTATTCCGCCAGCGCTACGGATCACAACTATGCCATGGGGCTGCTGTGGGCGGATGCGGGGGCGGACCTGATGAATCCGGATTCCTGGCACAAGTCTCAGCAGCCGGTGTTCTCCACCAACGCCGTATTGGAACGATTCGGTCCCGGCCACAACAGTTTCACCGTCGCGGAAGACGGCGTTACCGACCTGGTGATCTACCACGCGCGCGACTACCGGGACATCGAGGGCGAAGCCCTGAACAACCCGGACCGCCACACCCGCGTGCGGGTGCTGCACTGGGATAAAGACGGTATGCCGGATTTCCGCCAGAGTGAGGGTGATTGATGTAGGAGCCTGCTTACAGGCGAAAAGAACGCGGCCGGATCTGAGCCCGGAAATGTTCGCCTGCAAGCAGGCTCCTACAGGGAGAAATTAGGGGTTAGAAGAGAGTATTGATGTCATGAACAGAATCCACAAAAGCGGTCTCGCCGGCCTGGCAATTTCCGCAGCCCTCCCACTCCTGGCACAGGCCGCCAACCCGGCGATCACCCATGTGCTCACCGCCGATCCGGCCGCGCTGGTGTACGACGACACGGTATACCTGTACACCGGCCACGACGAGGCCAAGGACAACAAAGACTTCTACAAGATGAACAAGTGGCTGGTGTTCTCCAGCACCGATATGGTGAATTGGAAGGAGCACGGATCGCCGCTGGCCGTAAAAGATTTCAAGTGGGCCAAGGACAATGCCTGGGCGGGCCATGTGGTGGAGAAGGGCGGGAAGTTCTACTGGTACACCACCGTCAGTCACGCCACCATCGACGGCTTTGCCATCGGTGTCGCGGTGTCCGACAGCCCCACGGGGCCCTTCAAGGATGCGCTCGGCAAGGCGCTGATCACCAACGACATGACCACCGATACCGAAATCAGTTGGGACGACCTGGACCCGGCGGTGTTTATCGATGACGACGGCCAGGCCTATCTTTTCTGGGGCAACACCAAGCCCCGTTACGCCAAACTCAAGGACAATATGGTGGAGCTGGATGGCCCCATCCACAGCCTGGACCTGCCGGATTTCACCGAGGCGGCCTATGTGCACAAGCACGGCGACTACTATTACCTGAGCTATGCCTCGGGCTTCCCGGAAAAAATCGCCTACGCCATGAGCAAGTCCATCGAGGGCCCCTGGGAGTACAAGGGCATTCTCAACGAGCTGGCGGGCAACTCCAACACCAACCACCAGTCGATCATCGATTACAAGGGCCGCTCCTTTTTCATTTATCACAACGGTGGCACCCCCGAGGGCGGCAGCTTCCGCCGCTCCGTGTGTATCGACGACCTGTTCTATAACCCGGACGGCACCATCCAGCGGGTGGTGATGACTTCCGAGGGCGTAGCTCCCGTCAAATAAATGGGCGAATGAACGATGAAAAAAATCCTGTTGCTGAGTGCACTGTTTCTGCTCGCCGCCTGTGGCGATCAGCGGGGCCATATTCTCTACAGTCCTAACGGCAATATTGCGGTTACCCTGGAACCCGATGGCGCGAAATATTCAGTCAGTCGCAACGGGGAGACAGTGTTAAAACCCTCTCAGCTGGGCGTGGTGCTGGATGGCAGTGACCTGAGCCAGGGGCTTGCGCTGGAAGCCGCCGAAGAGCCGGTCCAGGTGCGCGGCGACTACTCGATGGTGCAGGGCAAGCGCCGCGCTATTTCCTACAGCGCCAACGAGCAGCTGTTCCACTTCCGCAATGGCGACGGGGAGCGGCTGGATATCGCCTTTCGCGTCTCCGACGACGGCGTCGCCTTCCAATACCGTTTCCCGGGCCAGTCCGACACGGTGAAGGTGGTGGAGGAAGAGCACACCAGCTTCGCCTTTGCCGAGGACACCCGGGCCTGGCTGCAGCCGGTGGCCGAGGCACAGACCGGTTGGTCGAACACCAATCCCTCCTACGAGGAGCACTACCAGATGGACATTCCGGTGGGCGAGGCCTCGCCGTCTCCCGCCGGCTGGATTTTCCCCGCGCTGTTCCACACCGCGGGCGGCTGGGCCCTGATCAGCGAGGCGGACATGGACGGCAACTACCATGCGTCGCGGCTGCGGGCGGAGTCCCCCGGCGGTGAGTACCGCATCGGTATGCCCATGGCCGCGGAGGTGTTCACCGGCGGCGACCTCAAGGCGCGCTCCACACTGCCGTTCCGTTCCCCCTGGCGCTTTATTGCCGTGGGCGAACTGGCCGACCTGGTGGAATCCACCCTCGGCACGGACCTGGCGCAACCCGCGGTGGCGGAAATGGACTGGGTGCGCCCGGGAACAGCCAGTTGGAGCTGGGCGCTGCTGAAGGATGAGTCGGTCAACTACCAGACCCAGATTCGCTTTATCGACTACGCCGCGCAAATGGGCTGGCCCTACACGCTGGTGGATGCGGACTGGGACCGCAACATCGGCTACGAGAAAACCGCCGAGCTGGCCGATTACGCGGCGAAGAAAAATGTTCGCCTGCTGCTCTGGTACAACTCCTCCGGGGATTGGAACAAGACCGAATACACACCCAAAGGCGCACTGCTGAACCGCGACAAGCGCCGAGCGGAATTTGCGCGTCTGCAGCAAATGGGTATCGCCGGGGTAAAGATCGATTTCTTCGCCGGCGACGGCCAGTCGATGATCGCCTACTACCGCGAGCTGCTGGAGGACGCGGCGGATTATGAGTTGCTGGTGAATTTCCACGGCGCCACATTGCCGCGGGGCCTGCAGCGCACTTTCCCCAACCTGATGACGGCGGAAGCGGTGCACGGCTTCGAGATGATCACCTTTATGCAGAAGTCCGCGGACCTGGCGGCGGCGCATATGGCCATGCTGCCGTTTACGCGCAACGCTTTCGACCCGATGGATTTCACCCCGACGGCTTTCTCGGAAATTCCCAACATCGAACGCCGCACCAGTAACGGCTTTGAGTTGGCGCTGCCAGTACTTTTCCTGTCCGGTATTCAGCATATCGCCGAGACCGGCGAGGGCATGGCGCAGGTGCCCGACTATGTGCGCGATTTTATGCGCGCAGTGCCGGTCGCCTGGGACGAGAGCCGCCTTGTAGACGGCTACCCGGGCAAGTTCGCTGTGATCGCACGCCGCGCCGGCGATACCTGGTACCTGGCGGGCATCAACGGCGAGGATGAGACCAGGAACCTGCAACTGGACCTGTCCTTTCTCGGCTCACGTGTGGGCACGCTGATCACCGATGGCGACACGCCGCGCGAATTCGTCCGCAGCGAAGTGGAAACCGGCAGTGTCGTTGCGGTGGAAATGCAGGGCCGCGGCGGTTTTGTAATGAAGTTCCCGGCCGCGGATCTGGCCCAGAACTGAACAGGCCCTGTAGGGGCGGCCCCTGGGAACGCCGAGCTCCAGCTCGGCAAGCGGACCGCAGGTCCGCCTATCGCGAGTGAATGATTTTGCCGAATGAGGTACAGAGGATGAAGAAAGGGATAAACAGGTACTGGATTCCCGCATTGATCACGGGCCTGGCGCTAACGGCCTGCAAACCTGCCGAAGAAGACACCGCATCGGCAAAAAAAGAGCGGCCGGCTGTTGTGGTAAAAGCCGAAAGGAACCTGCCCCAGGGCATGTTCGCCAACCCCCTGTTCGCCAACGGCGCCGATCCCTGGCTCGAGTACTACGACGGCAACTACTACCTAACCACCACCACCTGGACCTCGCAGCTGGTGATGCGCAAGTCCCCGACCCTGGATGGCCTGGCCACCGCCGCGCCGGTGAATATCTGGTCCGATACCGACCCGGCCCGCTGCTGCAACTTCTGGGCGTTTGAATTCCACCGGCTGAAGGGCCCCAGCGGCCCGCGCTGGTACCTGATGTACACATCCGGCCAGCACGGTACCCTGGATCACCAGCACCTCTCTGTACTGGAGAGCGTCGGCGACGATCCCATGGGCCCCTACGTCTACAAGGGCTCGCCGATGCCGGATACCTGGAATATCGACGGCTCCTATCTCGAGCACAAGGGCCAGCTGTACCTGCTGTGGTCCGAGTGGGTCGGTGACGAGCAGTTGAACTGGATTTCCAAAATGACCAACCCCTGGACCATCGAGGGTCCGCGGGTGGTGCTGACGCGGCCGGAAGCCGAGTGGGAGAAGAGCGGCCGCAAGGTCAACGAGGGCCCGGAAATTCTCGAAAGGGACGGCCGCACCTTCCTGATCTACTCCGCCAGCTTCTGCGATACCCCGGACTACAAACTGGCGATGAAGGAACTCACCGGCGACGACCCTATGAACCCGGAGCACTGGACCAAAGCTCCCGAGCCGGTATTCCAGCGCGGCAACGGCGTCTTCGGCCCCGGCCACAACGGCTTCTTCAAATCCCCGGACGGCACCGAAGACTGGATCGTCTACCACGGCAACTCCAAAGAGACCGACGGCTGCAGCGCGACCCGTTCCGTGCGCGCGCAACAATTTACCTGGAGTGAAGACGGCACCCCGAACTTCGGCGAGCCGGTGCCCGAGGGCCAACCGCAGAAGCTGCCCTCCGGCGAAAACGGCCCGCTCGCCGTACAGGTGCAGGGCGCACGGTGGCAGCTGGTGAATGCCAGGGGTGAGGCGTGCTTGGCCGGTTCGGAACTGGGCAGCTGCGGCGGCGACAGCGCGCGCTGGGTGCTCGACAACACCGCCGACGGCGCCTATCGCCTGGCGAATGTGGCCACTGGTAATTTCCTCGGCGCCGAACGCGAACTGTCCCCCTGGAGCAATACCGAAGCCCAGCGCTGGCAGCTGCAGCAGGATGAGAACGGCTGGGCAACACTGACCAACCGCCAGACCGGACAACCGCTGGCCGCCGCAGGCTGCAGTGGCCAGGGCTGCGATCGCTGGCGCCTGCAGCCTGCGGAGGAAGTCGCCGTCGCCAGTGTGCAGAGCGGCCGTGTACTGCAGGGTTGCGGCAGCGACACCGCGATCAGCCAGGGCACCTGGAACGGCGGCGACTGCCAGCGCTGGACGCTAAAACCCAGCGGTGAAGAGGGCTTCCTCAATATGGTTGCCGGTGAGCAGTGTATGACTATCGAGAACAATGCCGTGGTGCCCGGCGCCCCCGCCGTTCCCGGCAGCTGCGACAGTACCAGCAGCCAATGGCGCCTGGAACCGCTGGCCGACGGCAGCCTGCGTATCCTCAACCGCGAGAGCAAGCACAGCCTGGACCTGGCCCACTGCGGCCTGGCCGAAGGCGCAAAACTGGCCCAGGCCCCTTGGGCAGACAACGACTGCCAGAAATTCCAGCTGCGCAGAATCCCCGCAAGCGGTTAAGAGCTCCCCTGTAGGAGCGGCCCATGGCCGCGACCCTGGGAACGCCGAGCTCCAGCTCGGCAAGCGGGCAGAAGGCCCGCCAATGACTTACGCCACCTATGGCGCTCGCCCTGCGGGCGTCTTCGGTGTCCAAATTTGTTCCAGACAACTTTTTTCAGTACCCCGCAGTAGTCCCCTCTCCCCCTCGGGGGAGAGGGTTAGGGAGAGGGGGCGCTCCTCCCCGCAAGCGGAGGAGGGGAGAAATTACTTTCGCGCATTGTTTCGGGAACCAATAATCAACACAGAGAGAAACCCATGAGACTATGTTTAACAAAATGGCGGGCCCCCAAAAAATGGCTGGCGGCCGCCGTGTGCAGCCTCTCTGCCTCGGCCTTCGCCGCCGACGGCATCACCCGCATCGAGATCGACAGCACCAAACCCGGCGCGACGATTGACCAGGATATCTACGGCCAGTTCGCCGAGCACCTGGGCCGCGGCATCTACGAGGGCATCTGGGTCGGCGAGGATTCCGAGATCGAAAACACCCGCGGCTTCCGCACCGACGTGATCGAGGCGCTGCGGGAAATTCGGGTACCGCTGGTGCGCTGGCCCGGCGGCTGCTTCGCCGACGAATACCACTGGCGCGACGGCATTGGCCCGCGGGACAAACGCCCGGTGCGGGTCAACACCCACTGGGGCGGCGTGCCCGAGGACAACGCCTTCGGCACCCACGAATTCTTCGAACTGGTGGAACTGCTCGGCGCCGAGGCCTATGTCAACGGCAACCTGGGTACCGGCAGCCCGCGGGAAATGGCCGAGTGGCTGGAATATATGACCGGCGACAGCAACTCCGTGGTGGTGGAGGAGCGGCGCAAGAACGGCCGCGACAAGCCGTGGAAGGTCGCCTACTTCGGTGTTGGCAACGAGGCCTGGGGCTGCGGTGGCCATATGCGCCCTGAGTACTACGCCGACCTCTACAACCACTTCGCCACCTTCCTGAAAACGCCCCACGGCGCCAAGCCCAAGTTCGTCGCCAGTGGCGGCACCGATGTGCGCACCGACTGGACCGACGTGCTGAGCGCAAACATCAAGCGGAATATCGACGGTATCAGCCACCACTACTACACACTGCCCACCGGCGAGTGGAACGACAAGGGCGATGCCACCGGCTTCGGCGAGGACCAGTGGATCTCCACCCTGTGGCAGACGCTGCGCATGGACGAATTCATCCGCAAGAATGAAAAAGTGCTGGACAAGAACGACCCGGAGAAGAAGCTCGGTTTCTACGTGGACGAGTGGGGCACCTGGTATAACCCGGAGGAGGGCAGGGAACCCGGCTTCCTCTACCAGCAGAATACCCTGCGCGATGCGGTGGTGGCCGCCCTCAACTTCAATATCTTCCACGAGCACGCCGAGCGGGTGCGCATGACCAATATCGCGCAGATGGTGAACGTACTGCAGGCGATGATCCTGACAGACAAGGAGAAAATGGTCCTGACCCCTACCTACCACGTCTACGACCTGTACAAGGTCTTCCAGGACGCCACCGCCCTGCCGCTGGAAATCGGCAACCCGCGCAGCTATCAACTGGGCGACAAAACTGTGCCCGCCATCAGCGCCTCCGCCGCTCGCGGCAAAGATGGCAAGCTGTACCTGTCGCTGGTGAACCTGAACCCGAAAGCGGCGCAGCAGGTATCGGTGAAAGTGAAAGGCTTGGAAGTCCGTGAGGCGGAAGGACGGCTGCTGACCGCCGACGCGATGGATGCGCGCAACACCTTCGATAAGCCCCGGGCCGTCAAGCCCGCCGGTTACAGCGCCGAGGCGGATACTGGCTCTTTGACCCTGGATGTGCCGGCCAAGTCGGTGCTGGTGGTGGCTCTGAACCAGTAACGCGAGGAATCCCCTGCAAACGCTCGCGCGTGTTTGCAGGGGAAGAATGCCCAGGGACGGGCAATTTCGTTAAAAAAATCCCGCTTACGGCTTCAAGAGCCCCTCACCGACCAGCAATGCGTTGATAGCCTCTTCTGAAGATTCAGGATTGATTGCCGAGCGTGCGCTGCCAGTAGCCAACGTCAATCCATCGATCAAACTTGAAGCCAACCTCCTTGAAATGGGCGACCTTCTCCATACCGAACTTTTCGTGCAGGGCTATGCTGGCCGCATTGGGCAGGGCTATGCCGCTGATCACAGTGTGAATGGAGCGGCTTTCCAGCTCTGCAAACAGTGCCTCGTACAGCCTGGAGCCCCAGCCCCGGGATACTGACGCGCTCCGCAGATAAACGGTGGATTCCACGGAATACCGGTAGGCGCAGCGGCCCTTCCATTTGCTGGCGTAGGCGTAACCGGCAATGGTTCCGGCATCCTCGGCCACCAGCCAGGGCAGTCCGGAGGTGAGGTTGTCCCCTATTCTGGAGGCCATTTCATCTGAAGAAACCGCCTCCTCTTCAAATGTAATCACTGTCTCGCGGATATAGTGATTGTAAATATCGGCTACTTCCGGGGCATCGTGGGTGGTTGCGGGGCGGATCATAGACTCTCCTGTGCTTCCTCACCTTTGGGGTGACAGTCAGTTCACGATTGTCGCATTGATGGTAAAGCCGGTGATACAGGCCATAGTAAATACCAGTTGGTCACGGCGGGGCGCCGGTGGGCGAGATCCAGCAACAGCGGGAATTCCCGGCTCATAAAAAAGCGATCCAGCGCCCGGCAAAAACCGCCGCCACCCAGGCACCGAGGGAGATCCCGGCTGCCACTCGCACTCCTGCGGAGACGGGCTCGTCCTTCAATACCGCCTGCCAGCCGGGCAGCCCGCGCAGCAAAGCCAGGCTAACCAATCCGATGGCAATGATGACCAGTTTGACCCCAAAGGCCCTGTTGGCGAGGTAGTGGGCGGGTTGCACGCTGAACAGAAGCGGGCCGGTCAGCAGGGCGCCGGCCAGGCCACAGGCCGCCACGCGGATGGCCGGAGGTGCGAGTTGCGATACCGCCACGGTACGGAAGACGCCGAGCAGGCGCAGGTCCAGGAGGCTGATGGCGCCGATCAGCAAGCCGATGGACAGCACGTGCAAGCCGTTCAACCAGGGGTAGATCGGGCCGACCAGATCCGCGAGCGGCGCCAGCCAGGTTTCGAGCCGCACCGACAGAGGCTGCGACATAGGCGGGCGTCAGTCTTCGACAACCCGTTCCGGGTAGAAGGTATATACCTCGTCACCGATGGTGATGCGCACGGCCTTGAACAGCTTCTCGTCGGGGTTGCGCGAGCGGTGCCCACGCACGACGACCGTGTCGCCCGGACTGGCCACCCCTTCCACGAAGCCAGCCTTCCTGGTACGCCTGGGATTGCCCAGATCCACCCGCCATTCCACGTCGTCCGTCGATTTGATCATGATGCGCGGGTGAGGCGGAGCGATGTGGATGTCCAGGATCGTGCCCGTCATCTCCGATTGTTCGTCCTCGGCCCAATCCCAGCCGTGGTGCGCCCAGCCTGCCGGAGCCGCCACAACCAGAACGGCGGCCAGGGCGCGGGCAAGGCGCCATGAAATCAGAGTATTCATACGAATGTCTCCCAGCGACCGGTGTGTGCGTAGTGGATCGGTCGTCGCCAGTGGCATCCGCCGAGTATAGTCGATGGAGGCAATGGCTCCTGGGCCTTCTGAAAAAATGAAGCAATTCCCCAAGGCATTATTGACGAAATCGAGAATATCTCCCGGGTGGTCTACGATGTTTCCAGCAAGCCGCCGGCCATCATTCAGTGGGAGTGGGGTGTGAACAGCCGCATGACGGATGCCGGGACTCGGCATCGGCGGGTGGAGCGCACGCTACGACGATTTGAGAAGGATATTCGTATGTGCCTACACCGCCGCGTTGCTTTCATCTGCTTCGCGCTGACACTGGCCGCCTGTAGCGATATGGCTCGCCTGCCGGTCTCCGCAGGAACCGGTCCGAACCCCGTATTATTGCCGCCCAGGGACTCCTTGATCCCGACGGTGAATATCGCGCCGGCCAGGGGCTGGTCCGAAGGGGGTAAGCCGTATCCGGGTGCTGGTACCGAGGTGGTAGCGTTTGCCCGGGGACTCGACCACCCTCGCTGGCTCTATGTGCTGCCCAACGGGAATGTCCTGGTCGCCGAAACCAATAGACCTCCCAAGAAAGGCGGCGGGCTCAGGGCGTGGATTGCTGGCCTGATGATGAAAAGGGCCGGTTCGGGCGGCAGGAGTGCCAATCGTATTACCCTGCTGCGTGACACCGACCGCGACGGTGTGGCGGATTGGCGTTCGGTGTTTCTCGAGGGATTGAATTCACCCTTCGGCATGGCGCTGGTCGGCAACGATTTCTACGTGGCCAATACCGATGCGGTGCTGCGTTTCCCCTATGAGGCGGGCCAGACCCGCATCACCGCGCCGGGGGAAATGATCGTCGAGTTGCCCGCCGGCCCCATCAATCAGCACTGGACCAAAAGCCTGATTGCCAGCCGTGACGGTAACCGGCTCTATGTGGGAGTGGGGTCGGACAGCAACGCAGGCGAGTATGGCCTGGAAAAAGAGCGGTGGCGCGCCGCCATTTGGGAGATCGATCCCCGAACCGGCGGATATCGCATCTTCGCCTCGGGACTGCGCAATCCGGTCGGCCTGGCCTGGCAACCCGACAGTGGTGAACTCTGGGTGGTGGTCAACGAGCGCGATGCTCTGGGTAGCGACCTGGTGCCGGATTACATGACTGCCGTGCGGGATGGCGGCTTCTACGGCTGGCCCTACAGTTACTTCGGTCACCATCTGGATAAGCGGGTCGAGCCGCAACGTCCCGACCTGGTTGCCAACGCGATTGTCCCCGATTACGCCCTGGGACCGCACACCGCTTCACTGGGCCTGGCCGCAGCCGAAGGCAATTCCCTGCCCGGGCGTTTCAGCAACGGCATGTTCATCGGCCAGCATGGCTCCTGGAATCGCAAGCCCCGCAGCGGCTACAAGGTGATATTCGTGCCTTTTGAAGACGGTATGCCTGCCGGTATGCCGGTGGATGTACTGAGCGGGTTCGTCAGCGCGAATGGTGAGGCATTCGGCAGGCCGGTGGGAGTGGCGATCGACCGGCAGGGCGGATTGTTGGTGGCGGATGATGTAGGCAATGTCATCTGGCGGGTGAGTCGTGCACGCTGATAGCATCGGGGTAGGCTCTGTATGGGCGAGAACACCCTTGAAGCTTTGCCGCTTTATATTTTTCTCCGGCTTCCTCGTTGCCGCCGTCCATATTGCAGACCGTGCCCATACGCATTGACTAAATTCATGCACAGGCGAGGATAAGACAGTAAAAAAGGGTGGCCGTCTGGCCACCCTCTCTTCGTACTCACGAACGTCAGTTGTGGGGACTATTCCCCTCCGAGCAACTCGGCCTCATAGAGCTCGGCAATCTCCTCGACCGTCACCGCCTCTCCGTAAATCTTCAGCTCATCCACCATTCCCCGATAGGGCGTATCCCAGTAATTGACCCCCAGCGCGAAATGCGCAGTCGCCGCCGGTGAGAAGACATCCGGGAAGTTGCTGCCGCTGAATTTCAGCGCGCCGTTGATATACACCCTGGCCTCGCCGTTGTCGACCGTTACCGCCAGCTGACTCCAGGCGTCCTGGGGTATCTGATCATTGGTGTGGGCGTCGTACCAGCCCGTCCCCAAATCGCTACCGGACCAGAGCATGGTGTCGGTGCCGAAGCCGTTGGGCAGCAGGCTGATCCAGCTGTCGGTGCTGGCCCAGCCGAAGAAGCTGGTGGTATAGGCGGACAGCGCCGCCGGGTTCAGCCAAAGGGTGAAGCTGTAGTTGTGGTCGGTGATCAGGTTGTCCGCCAGCAGTACGCCGGAATTGCCGTCCAGCACCAGGGCCCGGCCCACAACCCCGTCGCCGTAGCTGACGGCGCCGCCGCTCTGGTCGATGCGGTTGCCGACCAGGGTGCCGGCGGCGAAGTTGCCGGTGCTGTCTGCCAGGCTGTCTTCGAAGCCGAAGGCGGCGATGGGAGCCGGTGGGCCCTGGTGTTTGACGGTGGCTGTGAAGGTCTTCGTCTGCTGCTCGCCGTCCAGGCTCAGGGTCGCGGTCAGGGTGACTTCGGCATCGGCGTCCTGGGGCCGGGTGACTTCGCCGGTCTCGCCGTTAACGCTGATCACCGACGGGTGGGAGGAAACCCAACTGATGGCGCTGGCGTAGGCGCCGCTCGCCGGCAGGTAGAGGTCCTCGCGCACGGCGCTCAGGTCGCCCAGGTCCAACTGGCCGGCGGCGGAGGCCAGCAGTTCGCCACTGGATTTGGGGTCTATATCCAGGTGCAGGATTTCCTCTGCGGTGAGGGCGCTGTCGTAGATTTTCAGTTCGTCGATCAGGCCGTTGAAGGGGGTATCCCAGTAGTTGATGCCGAGGGCGAACTTGCCTTCGCTGCCGGTGAAGAAATCGGCCAGGGTGCCGCCGGTAAATTTCTCCACGCCATCCAGGTAGACGCTGACCTGGCCCCGTTTTACCGCAAATGCCATATGGGTCCAGGCGCCCGCGGCGATGCGCGCGCCGGCGCTGCCGTCGAACCACTGTTCGCTGCCGCTCCAAATCATGGTGTTGCCGTCCCAGCCTTCGGGCAGGAAGCTGATCCAGCGGTTGGAGTAGGGCGAGCTGCCTTCAACCTGCTGCTCATCCACGGCGCCGAAGAAGGCGGGGGTGAAGGCGCTGATGCTGGTGGGGTTGACCCAGAAGGATACGGTGTATTCGTAGTTGTCGATCAGTCCCTGGGGCAGCAGTACGCCGCTGGTGCCGTCCAGCTGCAGGGCCTGGTCGCTGTGGCCGGTCGTGTAGGCGACGCTGCCGGCGTTGTCCTCGAGGTGGTTGTTGGTGCCGGTGCCGGGATCGAAGCGGCCGAGGGATTCGGCCAGGTCGCCTTCAAATCCGAAGTGGGCGCTACGGTTGTAGGGCAGTCGCTGGGGCACCTGTACGGTGAAGGACTCGCTCAGGGTCTGGCCGTCCAGTTCGATGGTGGCGGTCAGCATGACGTTGGCATCGCCGCTGCCGACATTGGGGCGGGTGATGCGGCCGCTGCTGTTGATCACCAGTTGGTTGTTGCTGCTCCAGCTGATCTGCGCCGCGCGGGTGCCGCGCTCGGGCAGGTTCAGGGCGCCGTCTTTGGCGACGGCGGGCAGGTCGAGGTCTGCGACGACGTCTGCGAGTAGCTCGCTGGTAGTGCGCGCTTCCATGCGGCTGCCCCAGATCGACTCACCCCTGTCGTTCAGTGCGGTGAAGATGGGCGCCAACCTGCCGGCGGCGCTGTTCCACTGCCACTGCTTGACGCCGCGGTAGTTTTTCTCCTCGCCGCCGATATCCAGGGTCAGGTCGATGCGCTTCGGATCTTCCGGGAAGAGGGTGTAGTGGCCACTGACTTCGCCGCTGACACTGCCATCTTCGTTCAGGGTGATATACAGGGTCTCCTTGACGGCCCGGTTGATGTCCTTGCCGTGGTCGATGAACTTGTAATCCCCGAGCAGGTCGCCGGCGTCGACGACATTGTCGCCTGCGATGGGCGCATGGCGATGGGGTGAGACCAGCGGCCAGCCGTCGGCGTTGATAAACAGTTCGTGCACGCGGATCGCGTGTTCCTCGCCGCGGTTGGGGAAGCGGGTGTGGGCGAACAGCAGGTGTTTGCCGGTGTCCGCATCGTAGTAGGCGGAGTTGTGGCCGGGGGCCAGGTAGCCGCGGCTCTCCGCCGGGTCGCCGGGATCGGATTCGAACAGGAAGCCGCCCATCAGCTTGACACCGTAGGGGGCGATGCTGTCCCAGTTGCCGCGCGCGGCCGCCATGTCATTCCCCTCGGCATCCACGAAGGGACCGTCGGGATTGCGCGAGCGGGCCACGCGGATGTTGTAGCCGTCGGTGGAAACGAAGCCGCCGAAGGACAAGAACAGGTAGTAGTAGTCGCTCTCGGGGCTGTAGAGCATGTAGCTGCCCTCGATGGCGCTGTGGTCGCCGCCGGCGACGTGCTTGCCGTAGCCCTGGCCGGGCTTGGGCATGGCCGTGGCTTCGTCCATCTCCAGCACGAAGATACCGCCGGAGTAGGAGCCGTAGGTCATCCACAGCTTGCCGTCCCTGTCGTAGAAGACGTCCGGGTCTATGGCGTTGGGGTGGATGGTGGGGTCGTAGCTGTCGACTCCCTCGGGGCCGTAGCCCGCGGCGATTTCCTCGGCAGTTTGGCCGGAGCGCAGGAAGATACCGAGATCCGTATAGGGGCCCTCGATACTGTCGGACACCGCCACGCCCAGGTAGGAGCGGGGGGCGTTGCAATCACCGTTCTCATTGTCCGGGTTGGCGCAGTGGTTGTAGTAGAAGTAATAGCGGCCGTCACTGAGCTGTATCACGTCCGCGGCCCAGGAGCCCTGATGGCCGCCGACCCACTCGATGCCCTCGGAGATCTCGCTGGCGTAGGTGTTGAACAGCGGATTCGCGTCGTTCACGCCCTCGGCGACCCGTTCCCAGGTCATCAGGTCGGTGGTTTTGGCTGCGGCCAGGTGGGAGCCGAAGACGTAGAAGGTGCCGTCCTGGTCCCGGATTACGGATGGGTCGTGCACCGCCATGTCGTTGTACTGGATGGCGTTGGCATCGGCGGTGGGGTCCGGCTGGTCCCTGTTGCCGTCAGGGTTCTGGTTGTCTCCGTTGTCGGGTGTTTCGGTGGCTGGAGGATCGTCGTTGCCGCCGGAGGAGTCGCATCCGTACAGGGCCAGGGTGCACCCCAGGATCAGCGCTAAGTGACTGATTATCTTGGTTATTTTCATCGATTATCTCCCTCATCTCGGTCGTTATTGTTTTGTTCGTACCGCTTTCCCCCCGTCCCGTTGCGCGCTGTTGTGCGAGTACCTGGGTGAGAGTGAGGCCTATCTTGCCAATTAGAATATAGTAATACAATATTAATAGGTACTGAGAGTCTCCAGTAGACAGGTCGAAGATCCAGCGAATGGCGGTTAATTCCACATAAATAAGGAAAAAAACGTCTGTAGGCGGCTGTTGTGTTGGGCGTTGAAGTAACGGCCGAGAAGCGGGCCAGGGCACTGGTTACCGCTCAAAAATAATCATAATGTATAACAAAAAGCAGATTTTTGGCGTTGACGAATGGTTTTTTGCTGGCTAATATCGCCAATCATAATACAAATGTAGGCCGGGACTGTCCGCAGCCGCTCCAGTGGCCCGCGGAGCACAGGCCGGCGCAAAGAGAATCGCGTATCGACTTAGGTTGAATTACGCGACAAAATAATAAAAGCGAGGACCACGCGATGAGAGAGTCGCTGAGACCGCAGCAAGAGTGCTGCGCCTATGCCGCCGCGCCCGCTGTTCCAGCGCCGGCAGGCATGCCGTCATTATCCTCCCGCGCCGACAGCAGGGCTGCCGGCACCTTCCCCGATACCGATATGGACCGCGCCACAGCCAGCGCAAATGCGGTCCGGACAGCCATCACACCCCTCCGCGAGACACAGGAAATCCGACTGTATTCGTCGGGAGCGGTGCTGGCGGTATAGCGCGCTGAGTCTTAGCGCGGGTTTCGTGGGGCCTGGTGTTGTGCAGTCGGGCTCCGAACATTCGGCAACAAAATAAAAAACCGAGATGGGAGAATGATTATGTTCAAGCAGCGTTTGCTCTGTTCATCCGTAGCCGCGGTGACTGCCCTGGGAGGTCTGCAGGCCGCCCGGGCGCAGGATGCCGAGCTGGTTGAAGAGATTGTGGTGACTGGCATTCGTGCCAGTTTGGAAAAAGGCTTGGATATCAAACGGGACAGCTTTCAGGTCGTTGACTCGATCGTCGCGGAAGATATCGGTAAGTTTCCCGACAATAACGTGGTGGAAGCACTGCAGCGGGTTACCGGTGTTCAGGTGACCGACCGCGGAACTGGTGAAGTGAACACCGTTTCCATTCGGGGCTTAACTGACGTGACTACAACAGTTAATGGTCGGCAGATCTTCACATCATCCGGTCGTGCAGTGGCTCTGGCCGATGTCCCGGCCAGCCTTTTGAAAAGCGTGGAGGTCTACAAGACCCGTTCGGCTAGCCAACTCGAAAGTGGCATCGCTGGGCAAATTGATATCCGGACTCAGCGCCCGTTTGATTTTGACGGCAGCAAGGTGGTGTTGGCTGCCCGTGGCATCCAACAGGAAGAAGCCGACTCTACCGATCCGAACCTGAGCGCCCTGGTTAGTAATCGTTGGGAAACCAGTGCGGGTGAATTTGGTGCGCTGCTTAACATTTCCTACGCTGAAACCAACTATCGCGATCAGAGTGTCACATCAGGTGCCGCAGTACCTTTCGTCACCGCTGCTGCTCCGGAAGGTTGGGCGCCCTATGAGCGCATTTTCAATAGCGACGGCCGCGTGAGTGAAGACCCAATTTGGGTTCCTGGTCTGGAGGATGGTCTTCCAAATGGTGCTGGCTCCACCCTGAAAATGAATGGTGAGGATGTCGAATACGTGCTCGGTCGGGATGCTGTATTTGGCAGTGACTTTACCGGCAAGCGCGAACGACCTGCTGCCAATATCTCACTTCAGTGGGCGCCCAATGAAAACTCCGAATATCTATTTGAAGCTTTCTACAATGGGTACCGCAATGAGTCTTTCAATTCTCTGATGTTCACTTTTGCCGACTGGTGGGGTGATGCTTCCGGTCTTCCAAGGGGCGGTGAGGTCGAACTGTATGAGGGTACCAATGTCGTTAAGTCCCGAGATGTGGCGTTCCCTTATGGCTTTACCAGTGGTGATTTGACCGAAAGCAAAACGGATAGCTATGTATTTGCTTTGGGTGGCAATTGGGATATTACTGACAGTTTTCGTCTTAACTCGGAGGTTTACTACCAGAAAAGCAAGTACGAGACCGACTTCATTGCTATGCGGATCGACCGCGTTGCCTATGGTTTAGGGATTGACTTCAACAGTGGCGATGGCATGCCAGGTCTCGAATTCTACGATAACCCGGAAACAGCTGATGTCGATGAAAGTGACCTGAGCGATGCTGCGCAGTGGAATGTTGCCAACCTGTATGACAATGGTGGCAGCAGTGAAGGGGATGCGCTCACCTTTGATTTTGGCGGCGAGTTGGATCTGGATAACGGTTTCTTCCGCACCCTGAACTTCGGTCTGCGTTACGATGCACGCGGAGCTTCCGAAACTACGCGTGGACAGGATCGGCATATTGCAGATGTTCTTGAGCCTGGAACCGTCCTGCCGCTAAGCGAGCTGGGAGATGGTGCTGTCTACCACACCAAAGGATTTTTTGACGGTAGCACAGAGTTTCCTTCTTCCTGGGCCGTGGCTAACGGCTACTATTTGAGCGATAACATCGTCGAGATTCGAAACCTGTATGGCCTGGAATCACAGGCGTTGGAAGAAACTTTCGAAATCGACGAAGTGACAACCTCGTTGTTCGCAGAGGTTGACTACGAGACCGAGGTGTTCGGCAAGGTGCTTGATGGTCAATTCGGCCTTCGCTATGTCAACGCCGATACGGACATGACATTCTATGATGTCGATGATGACCCGAATTTGCCACCATCTAGCGAAGATTCGGCGAGTAACTCCAAGCTATTGCCAAGCTTGGTTACCCGGCTGCATATTACCGACGACCTGATGGCGCGATTTGCCTATACGGAGACTCTGCGTCGCCCGAATTTCGCTCAGCTAAGCTCATTTACCCGTTACTTTGAACCTGTTACCAACACTGAAGTGGGTGATGCTTCTGCGGGTAACCCGAACTTGCAGCCGGTGGAATCTCGAAACTACGACTTCTCCCTCGAGTGGTACTTCTCCGATGCAAGCGCTGTTTACGGCACCCTTTTCCGCCGCGATATCGAAGGCTTCGTTTACGATTCTGCGCAGCTCGTTACCTACGAGGGTGAACGGTACACGCTGGTTCGCCCGGACAACGCGTCAGATGGCGTTCTCGAAGGTTTGGAACTTGGTGTGGTCTATTTCCCTGAAAACCTTCCGGATCTGCTTGACGGTTTTGGTATTCAGGCCAGCTACACGCTGCTGGACTCCGAACAGAAGACTCCCATTTATGCAGAAGTCGAAACTGAGGATGGAGGAACTGACATTCAACTGGTCGGGATGGACACTTCTCAGATGTTTGGCGTATCCGACTCCTCTTACAGTGTAGTTTTGGCGTACGACAAGTATGACCTGGATATGCGCCTTTCCTATGTGTGGCGTGACGATTTCCTTAGCAACAACGAAGCTCGTCAATTTGCCAACCCGTTGGGCGTTTATCGCAAGGCGGAAACCAGTATGGACTTCCAGGCCAGTTACGATGTAACCGACAACTTCATGGTAACCTTTGATGCTACCAACCTGACCGATGAGAAGTATCAGAACTACTACGAAAACGCGGAGATCTACAATTTGGGCTCCGCCATCTACAGCCGCACCTTCGCCCTAGGCGCGCGCTACTCCTTCTGATTCGACGTCCCAACGTCGCATACTTACGGCAGCCTTCGGGCTGCCTTTTTTGTTATTCTTGAACTTTCGTATCGAGATTAAGAAATCCTGAATGCCAGATTTCTATTCGGGATATTCCGAAAACTTTCGGGCCTCAATGCCAGCCTTGTGCCATTCGGTCTGCTCTGCGCAAAATATCTGCGCATCAGGCAGTTTTAAAGGCTCCTTGTCAAGGCTGCCAGCCGGGACTATCAGGGACTTTCCACTCTGGGAGACGTAGGGCAGCCCGGAGCCGCACTTTGAGCAGAATACCTGGGAAAATGTGCGAGTCGGGTGGTCATAGCGTACCGTGCTTTCCTCACCCTGTTCCCAGGAGATATTTTCCGGGCTTGTGAAAAGATTGGAGGCGTGCGCCGAGCCCGTAAGCTTTCGGCACTGTTCGCAGTAACAGAAGTAGAAGTTGCTGAATTTGTCTTCCAGCGTGAACTTTACTTCGCCGCAAAGGCATCCGCCGGTTATTTTGTTAGTCATCGGTATTCCTTATCTGTAATTGTTGCGCCTGCCTAGCTTGCAGGAAAGCCGCTATATTTGTCCACTGGGATTGGGATTGATGGCGGCCGTTTCTGGAGGGATCTGGATACCGATTGCGAAACAAAAAAGGCAGCCACTGGGAGTTGCCTTTTTACTGTGGTAACACTGTAGGCCCTTGACCATGGGTTTGTGTGGGCGGCAGGGATTGATCGCGGCCATGGGCCGCTCCTACAGGTGGACTCTCTAGTCCATTGTAGGAGCGGTCCGGCCGGTAGCGGTCCGGTCTGGAGCGATCCGGCCGGGGTGGCCCATGGCCGGGAGCGGTCTGTCGGGATCAACCATTGCTGGGAAAACTGAACTGCGCACCCTCGCGCACCCCACTCGCCGGCCAGCGCTGGGTTACCGTCTTGCGCTTGGTGTAGAAACGCACGGAATCCGGCCCGTAGGCGTGCAGGTCGCCGAACAGGGAGCGCTTCCAGCCGCCGAAGCTGTGGTAGGCCACCGGTACCGGCAGGGGTACGTTGATGCCCACCATGCCCACCTTGATATTGTCGGAGAAGTAGCGCGCGGCCTCGCCGTCGCGGGTGAAGAGGCAGGTGCCGTTGCCATATTCGTGGGCGTCGATGATTTCCATGGCTTCCTGCATGCTGTCCACGCGCATGACGCACAGCACCGGGCCAAAAATCTCCTCGGAGTGGATGATCATGCCTTCCTTCACTTTGTCGAACAGGCAGGCACCCAGGTAATTGCCGTCCTCGAAGCCGGGCACTTTCAGGCCGCGGCCGTCCACCACCAGTTCCGCGCCTTCCTCGATGCCCTTGGCGATATAGCCCTCGATTTTATCCCGTTGTGCGCGGGTGACTACCGGGCCCATATCGTTGTTGTTGTCCATGCCGTCGCCGACTTTCAAATTGGCGATCTGCGCTTTGAGTTTTTCGATCAGCGCGTCGGCGGTGGCATCGCCCACGGCCACGGCCACGGAGATGGCCATGCAGCGCTCGCCGCAGGAGCCGTAGGCGGCGCCCATCAGGGCGCTGACGGCGTTGTCCAGGTCGGCGTCGGGCATGATGATCGCGTGGTTTTTCGCTCCGCCGAAGGCCTGGACTCTCTTGCCGTTGGCGTTGCCGGTGGTGTAAACGTATTCGGCGATCGGGGTGGAGCCGACGAAGCTGACGGCCTGGATGCGCTTATCGGTCAGCAGGGTGTCCACCGCTTCCTTATCGCCGTTGACCACGTTGAGCACGCCGGCGGGGATGCCCGCTTGCAGGCCCAGTTCGGCGATAAACAGGGCGGAGCTGGGGTCGCGCTCGGAGGGTTTCAGCACGAAGGTGTTGCCGCAGGCTACGGCCATGGGCCACATCCACAGAGGCACCATGGCCGGGAAATTGAACGGGGTGATGCCCGCGCAGACGCCCAGGGGCTGGAACTCGCTCCAGGAGTCGATGGCCGGGCCGACGTTTTTGCTGTGCTCGCCCTTCAAGAGTTCCGGCGCGCCGCAAGCGTACTCGACGTTTTCGATACCGCGCTGCAGTTCGCCCAGGGCGTCGTTCAAAACCTTGCCGTGTTCGCGGGTGATCAGCTCGCAGATCTTGTCCGCATTCTGTTCCAGCAGGTCCTTGAAGCGGTACAGGATGCGCGCGCGCTTGATCGGCGGTGTGTTGCGCCAAGCGGGGTAGGCGGCCTCGGCGGCGGCGATGGCTTGCTCAACGGTGGCCTTGCTGGCCAGGGAGACTTTGCCGATCACTTCGTTGGTGGAGGGGTTGATCAGGTCATGCTGGCGGGCGCCGTCGGTGACCCCGGTGCCATTGGTTATAGTGCCGTTGATCAGGTGGGCGATGGTGTTCATTATTGCGCTCCCAATATTTTGTTTATCGGGGGTTACCCCGGTTTCGATTCGAATTATTTATTTTGTTCGTCATGCCGGCGCAGGCAGGTATCCAGTCTGGTGGCACCTGGGTTCCGGTTTTCGCCGGAACGACGAGTGTGCGCTGTAGGAGCGGCCGTTGGCCGCGATCAGTGTGGGGGGTAAATCCACCATCGATCGCGGCCATGGGCTGCTCCTACAAGGGGGGTTATGTGGTTGTCTGCAGAATGTCTTTCAGCGTCTGCGCTATCTGCTCAATCTGCGCCGGCTCGATAATAAACGGCGGTGCCACGGCGATGGTGTCGCCGGTCCAGCGCAGCAGTACGCCGCGGTTGTAGGCCTCCAGTACCGCTTCCATGGCGCGCTTGCCGGGTTCGCCGTCGCGGGGCTGCAGCTGGATCGCGGCGGCCAGGCCGTAGTTGCGGATATCGATCACGTGCGGGCAGTCCTTGAGTCCGTGCAGCGCGGCCTCGAACTTCGGTGCCAGCTCTTTCACGCGGTCGAACAGCTTTTCCTGTTCGTAGATGTCCAGCGTCGCCATGGCCGCGGCGCAGGCTACTGGATGGGCGGAGTAGGTGTAGCCGTGGGCCAGTTCCGGGATGTGTTCCGGGCCTCGCATAAACGCATCGTAGATGCCTTCGCGGGCAAAGACGGCGCCCATTGGAATGGCGCCGTTGGAGATGCCCTTGGCGGTGGTCAGCAGGTCCGGCAGTACGCCGAATTCCTCGGCGGCGAAGGCGGAGCCGGTGCGGCCGAAACCGGTGATCACCTCGTCGAAGATCAGCAGTATGTCGTGCTGGTCGCAGAGTTCATGCAGGCGCTGCAGGTAGCCTTTCGGCGGCAGTATCACGCCGGCCGAGCCGGCGAAGGGTTCCACCATTACCGCGGCGATATTCTCGGCGCCCTGCAGCTCGATGACGTCCAGCAGCCGCTCAGCCATGGCCGCGCCGCCGTGTTCCGGCAGGCCGCGGGAGAAGCGGTTTTCCGGCAGGAGGGTGTGCGGCAGGTGATCCACGTCCAGGGCCGGGCCGAAGGTCTTGCGGTTGCCCACCATGCCGCCGACGGAGATGCCGCCGAAGTTGACCCCGTGGTAACCCTGGGCGCGGCCCACCAGGCGGATCTTTTCCGGGCGGCCTTTGGCGCGCCAGTAGGCGCGGGCGATTTTCAGCGCCGTGTCCGCGGCCTCAGAGCCGGAGTTGCAGAAGAAGACGCGGTTCAGGTCGCCCGGGGTCATGTCCGCTAGGCGCTTGGCCAGTTTGAACGACAGCGGGTGGCCGAACTGGAAGGCCGGGGAGTAGTCGAGGTTGGCCAGCTGTTGGGCCACGGCGTCGGCGATCTCCTTGCGGCCGTGTCCGGCGTTGCTGCACCAGAGGCCGGAGAAGCCGTCCAGCACCGAGCGGCCGTCGGCGGTTGCGTAGTGCATGCCCTCGGCGCTGACAAACAGGCGCGGGGCGGCCTTGAAATGGCGGTTGCCGGTAAACGGCATCCAGTGGGCGTTGAGTTCGTCGCTGCTCAGGCCGGCGAAGCTGTCGATCCCGGACATGGTTCACCTCGTGTGGGGTTGGGATTGGGGGTGGATTGTAGTATCAAGGTGAGTCTATGGGTGATTAATAAAATTTACAATCGTTGAGTGATTGTTCGGTTGTTGTTTGGGATGGCGGGAGAGCTGGAGGCGGCGGGGAAAGACCCTCTCCCCCGGCCCCTCTCCCGCAAGAGGGAGAGGGGAGCTGTATCGGCGAACTTTTTGCCTGTTAAATATATTAATCGATGTTGGCAGCTTCGAAGTCCCGCAATACCGCCAGGAAGGCCTCCCCGAACCGCTCCAGCTTGCTGTCGCCGACCCCCGAAATGACCAGCATCTGCTCGCGGGTCTGGGGGCGGGCGGCGACCATGCCGCGCAGTGTCGCATCGTGGAAGACCACGTAGGGCGGCACGCCCTGTTCGTCCGCCAGTTGCTTGCGGCAGGCGCGCAGGGCCTCCCACAGCGGTTCGTCGGCGGGGAGCAGTTCCGCCGGCGGGCTGCTCTTGCGGCCCTCGTCGCGGCTGGCCCTGGCTTTTGGCGGCAGCTTGCGCAGCTGGATGCTCTCCTCGCCGCGCAGCAGCGGGCGGCAGGCCTCGGTCAGGCGCAGGCTCTGGAATTCACCCTCCACCTCTATGTAGCCGCGCACCACCAGCTGGCGCACGACCCCACGCCACTCGTTGGCGGACAGGTCCTTCCCTATGCCGTAGGTGGAGACTTTATCGTGGCCGAACTTGCGCACCTTCTCGTTTTCCGAGCCGCGCAGCACGTCGATCACATGGGCGGCGCCGAAGCGCTGGCCGGTGCGGTAGACGCAGGACAGCAGCTTGGCCGCGGCCTGGGTGCCGTCCCAGGTCTGCGGCGGTTCCAGGCAGGTGTCGCAGTTGCCGCAGGGCTGCGGCAGCTCCTCGTCGAAGTAGCGCAGCAGCGACTGGCGGCGGCAGCTGGTGATCTCGCACAGGCCCAGCATGGCGTTCAGGCGCGCGCGCTCCTGGCGCTTGTGCTCCTCGCTGCCGTCTGAGTTATCCGCCATCTGCCCCAGCTTGACTACGTCCTCCAGGCCGTAGAGCAGCAGGACGGTGGAAGCCTCGCCGTCGCGCCCGGCGCGGCCGGTCTCCTGGTAGTAGGCCTCGACGCTCTTGGGCAGGTCCAGGTGGGCGACGAAGCGCACGTCTGGCTTGTCGATGCCCATGCCGAAGGCGATGGTGGCGACGATGATAACGCCCTCCTCGCGCAGGAAGCGGCGCTGGTGTTCGGCGCGGGTCTGCGGAGGCAGGCCGGCGTGGTAGGGCAGGGCGTTGAAGCCCTGCTGGCTCAGCCACTCGGCGGTGCTCTCCACCTTGGCCCGCGACAGGCAGTAGACGATGCCCGCATTACCCTGCTGTTCAGCGCGCAGGAACTGCAGCAGTTGGCGGCGCGGATTGTCCTTCTGTGCGATGCGGTACTGGATGTTGGGCCTGTCGAAGCTGCTGACGAAGTGTTCGGCATTCTGCAAGTCCAGGCGCTGGGCGATCTCGGCGCGGGTGCGCTGGTCGGCGGTGGCGGTGAGGGCAATGCGCGGCACTTCGGGGAACTGCTCATGCAGGCAGTTCAGCTGCAGGTAGTCGGCGCGGAAGTCGTGTCCCCACTGGGATACGCAGTGGGCCTCGTCGATGGCGAACAGGGACAATCGGGCCCGCGCCAGCAGGTCCAGGCTGCGCGGCTGCAGCAGTCGCTCCGGCGCCAGGTAGAGCAGGTCCAGTTCGCCGCGCAGCAGCGCGCCCTCGATGCGCTGCGCCTCGTCGAAGGGCAGGGAGGAGTTCAGGAAGGCGGCGTTGACCCCGGCCGCCTGCAGCGCCTCCACCTGGTCCTGCATCAGCGCGATCAGTGGTGAGATCACCACCCCGCAGCCGGGGCGCGCCAGCGCCGGTATCTGGTAGCAGAGGGACTTGCCGCCGCCGGTGGGCATCAGTACCAGGGCATCCCCGCCCGCCATCAGGGTGTCGATGACCTGCTGCTGGGGGCCGCGGAAGGCGCTGTAGCCGAAGACGTGTTCGAGGATTTCTTGTGGTTCTTGGGGAATCTGTTGCATGGGGGCGGAGTATAACGTCTTGTGATTGCTACTGCCTCGGGGTGACGTGTCCCTCCTGCCCGGTTGAGCCGACGGCCCCGCGCTGGCGCATCCGTTGGTCCGGCTATTAGCACCAATTCACAATAATGTCGCTAATTTGGTTTTGTGACCGAATTCTCAGGTCTATAATCGCGGCACCACAGACATAGGCTCGGGATAAGACTATGCGTGCTTCAATAATACGGTCTTTGCTGTTGGCGGCGGGGATTGCGGTACTCGCAGGATGCGTGACCAGTTCCCCGCGGACCCTGGTGCAGTCCGCCCTGGCGGACACCCACCTGGGCTGGCAGCCCGCCCCGGAAAACCAGCTGGCATTCTCCCTCGCAACCGCCTCCGGCATCGCCCGGGTGGAGCTGCGCCCGCTGCCGCAAGACCTCGACACCCTGACCCTGGAGCTGCCCGGTATGCGCAAGGTGGAGGGGGTGCAGTGGCGCGGTGGTGACGGTCAGCAGGCGATGCTCTACGACGGGGTCGGCGGCCCCGACGGCGTCAGCCTGGAGCGCCGCGGCCATGGCTTCCGCCTGCAGATCAGCGGGCCGGCGCTGGATCTTGTGCGCGGTGGGGGGGTGTTGACGGTGATCGATTACTACCGCGGGTAGATCAATCCCCCTGTAGGAGCGGCCGATGGCCGCGATCGATATTTGGGAGTGCACGAAAGTCCGGTCGCAGCCACGGGCGGATGGCCGCCCCGCCTCTCCTACAAATTACTTCTCGAACCCAAGGCCCCGTGGCCGGATCAGGTAGAGCTTCGGCCAGAATTTCCCGGTCACCCAGAGGCCGTTGCGCGCCTCGTCCCAGGCGATGCCGTTGGCGACCACATCCGGGTTGCGGTTGCCGGGCGCCAACTCCCGTAGATCGATTACGCCGCGAACCTCCCCGGTCGCCGGGTCTATGGCGATAATCCTGGTGTCCTGCCAGATATTGGCCCAGATCAATCCGTGTACATATTCCAGCTCGTTCAGGCGCGACCACGCCTCGCCGCCACCGTGAACTTCCAGCCGGCGCCTGATGGCGAAGGTCTCGGGGTCGCGGAAGGTCAGCTCGCCGCTGCCGTTGCTCATGATCAGCAGTTCGCCGTCGCTGGTGAGTCCCCAGCCCTCGCCGGAGTAGTGGCGCAGGCCGAGCGGCGAAAGGTCGCTGGCGCGGTACACCAGGGCTTCGCCGGCCCGGTAGGTGAGCAGGTAGAGCTTGCCGTCGAGCAGGGTCAGCCCCTCTGCGAAGCGGTTCTCAGCCAGCCACTTCCGCCTTAGGGGATTGGCGCCGGGATCGTTATACTCGGCGAGCCAGGAACGCCCGTAGAGGCCGCTGCTCTCCCACCAGCGCTGGCCGTCGAAGTAGAGCCCCTGGGTAAAGTGATCCGCCGGGCGGCTGCGTTCCTCCAGCACGGCGAAGGGGGTTTCCGCGGCGGCCGCCATGGGGGCGAGAGAGAGAAGGGCGATCAGCAGTATCGCCCATTTGTGCATTCGAGACTGTTGCATCGGCAAATTATGACCAGAGTAAAAACATTTATCACCCTGACCCTGCTGGGCGGGCTGGCGGTGGTCCTGCCCATCGCCATCTTTATCCTGTTGTTCCAGTGGCTGTTCGGCCAGATCAGCGAACTGGTCGCTCCGGCGGTAGCCTGGCTGGAGGCGCATACCGAGTTCAAGGATACCTTCGCCAAGCTGGCGGTGATAGCACTGATACTGGGCGGTTGCTTCCTGATCGGCCTGCTGGTCAAGACCAGTGTCGGCCGCTGGCTGCACCGGCACGTGGATCACTGGCTGGGCCGCCTGGCGCCGGGTTACAGCACCATCAAGGACCTGGTTTTGCAGTTTATCGGCGGCGGCGCCGGCGAGGGCGTGCTCTCCGGGCCGGTGGCGCGGGTGCGCATCCACGGTGCCGACAATCCGCTGTCGGTCACCGCCATAGTTACCTCCCGGCACGACAACGGCGATTTCACCGTCTATGTGCCCACCGCACCGGTACCCACTTCCGGTTTCGTGTACCACGTGCCGGAGGATTGTGTGGAGATTCTGCCCCATGTGACGGTGGAGGCGGCGATGAAGTCTATCGTGGCCTGTGGGTCCGGTAGCGGCAATTTGCTCGCACCTCGGGTTCAAGCGGATACCTTGTAGGAGCGGCCCATGGCCGCGATCGGACTTCCGAGTATTCCGGAGCACTGATCGCGGCCATGGGCGGATGGCCGCCCCGCCGCTCCTACAGGGAGGTCTCTTTAGCCTCTGCGATTTTTGCCCAAGTTGCGAATGGCAAAACGGGCCGGGTGCAGTGCTTTCACCAGCTCGCTGGAAACCGGCATCACTTCCCCGCGGACCCAGGCGGCAATCAGCTCCGCCGCCAGCGGCGCATAGGTGAATCCCCGCGAGCCGAGGCCGCCGAGCACGTAGAGGTTCGGCTGGTAGCCGGCGCTTTGCGGGATCAGGAATTTGCGGTTTTTCCTCAGGTCGGCGTAGGTCGAATCTATCGAATCCCAATCCGGCACCGGGCCGGCCATCGGCAGGTAGTCGGGTGTCGCCGCGCGCAGGGCAGCGCGGCCGCCGAGGGGTTGGGTGGCAAACTCCTTCGCGACCCGCGGCAGCATCTCCGCCAGTGTTTCCAGGTTTTCCCGGTGCTCTTCCTCGCGCAGATCCGTTTCGGTTTCTTTTAATTTGAAGGTTGCACCGAAGCTGTGGTTGCCGCCGTGGGCCGGGGCGATATAGCCCTCGCCGCAGAGAGTGGTTTTCAGTTGTTGTGAATCTTCCGTTGCCGCGGCACTGGAGACCTGGCCCCGGATGGGGCGCAGGGGCAGGTCGGCGGTCTGCGGGAAATGGCGGATGCCGTTGGCGGTGCAGATGACCACTGTGTCAGTCAAAAAGCCTGTGCTTTCCGTGTAGGAGCGGCCCATGGCCGCGATCAATGCCTGTTGTTGCTGCCAGTCAGATCGCGGCCATGGGCCGCTCCTACAGGGGCGAAGCAGCCAGCCGTTTTCTGTTGGAATCAGTTTCTCGATGTTGGCGTTGCAGTGCAGGTGGATATTGTCGTGCTGCAACAGAGCCGCACAGACCTTTTGCGGCTCCAGCCAGCCGGCCGCGGGAAAATAGAGGCCGTCGAATTCCAGTGGCAGCCCGGCGATTGCGCCGGCCTCTTCGGCACTCACCCTGCGGGCCAGCGGTTCCGCTTTGTGCAGTTCCAGCCACTGGCTGATCTGTTGCTGCAACTGCTGCTCTTTTTCGCTTTGTGCCAGCTGCAGCAGGCCGCGGAAGTGCGCGGCCTGCGGGCAGTACTGCCGGTAGTAGCGCAGCGCGAACATCAGCGCGTGCAGGTTGAAGTCGCCGTTGGGGCCGGGCTGGGGGGACAGCTTGGCGTAGAGGATACCCTGGTCGTTGCCGGAGGCGCCGGCGCCGGGTTGGGGGGCTTTGTCGAAGACTTGGACTTCCAGGCCTCTTTCGGCCAGGGCTCGGGCGGTGGTGGCGCCGGAGATGCCGGCGCCTATGATTGCCACCTTGGGCGATTGCCGGCGGGGTCGATCGCGGCCATGGGCCGCTCCTACAAAGCGCGGAACCAACATTTGTAGGAGCGGCCCATGGCCGCGATCGGACTGTCCGCCCGGCAGGTGCCAGGGTGTCGACGTGATTTTCACCGGTTCGGATTTTTCCAATGCCCCCCGCAACATCTCCCGCTTGCGCCCGAATCCCGGCACCTTCTTCAGTGCGAATCCCGCATCCCTCAGGCCGCGCTTGACCAGTCCCGCGCAGGTAAAGGTCGCAAAGGTGGCGCCCGGCCTGCTCAGGGCGGCGATATTCTCGAACAGCGCCGGGGTCCACATGGCCGGGTTCTTGGCCGGTGCGAAGCCGTCCAGGAACCAGGCGTCGACGAGGCGATCGCGGGTGTCGTCCTCCAGGCGCAGGGAACGGAGGGCCTCGCTGGCCTCGCCGATCACCAGGGTCAGGGCGACGGGGCCGAAGTGCAGCCGGTGTACTCCTAAGGCCAACAGCGGCGGATATTTCTCGGCCAACTGCTGCGCCAGCGGCCGCAGCTGCGGCCATAGGTCCAGGGCCCGCCCGAGGTCCCGCGGGTGCAGGGGGTATTTTTCCACTGACAGGAAATGCAGCCGCGCGCCGACCGGTGCGTTTTTCAGCCACAACTCCCAGGCGGCGAGGAAATTGAGGCCGGTGCCGAAGCCGGTTTCGCCGATGGTGAAGGTGTCACCGTCTTCCAGTTCCGCCCAGCGCTGCGGCAGGTCGTTCTGCTGCAGGAAGACATAGCGGCTCTCGTCCAGGCCGGAAGCGGTGGAGAAGTAGATATCGTCGAAGGCGCGGGATAGCGGCTGGCCGTCGTCGCGCCATTCGATATCCGCGTGGGGGTTTTTGTCCGTCACTGCCGGAGACCGCTATTCTTCCAATCCAAACTGGCGCATCACCTGGGCGCACCACTGGTCGAGGCGCTCGTCGGAGCGTTCGAATTCGTTCTCCTCGTCCAGTGCCAGGCCGACGAAGTGGGAGCCGTCGTCGGTCAGCCCCTTGGACTCCTCGAACTCGTAGCCCTCCGCCGGCCAGTAGCCCACCGCGCGGGCGCCGCAGGCCAGCAGCTGCGCGTGCAGGTAGCCGAGGGCGTCCTGGAACCACTGGGGATAACCGGCCTGGTCGCCGAGGCCGTAGAGGGCCACTGTCTTGCCCTGCAGGTTCAGTTGCGCCAGGTCGTCCCAGATGTTCTCCCAGTCCTCCTGCAGCTCGCCGTAGTCCCAGGTGGGGATGCCAAAAATGAGAAAGTCGTACTGTTCCGCCAGGGCGATATCGTCCTCGGCCACATTGTGCAGGTCTATCCACTCGGCGCCGATGCGCTCGCGGATTTTGTCCGCGGCCATTTCCGTGTAGCAGGTGCTGGAGCCGTAAAACAAACCGATGGGTGCGTTCATAAAGGATTAAAACTTATGTTTCTGTGTAGGGTGTAATTCGCTGAGCTCATTACACCCTACTGGTTCAGGGCGCCGGTGAAGTCCAGTTGGCGCCAGGCCTCGTAAATGACCACCGCGGCGGCATTGGAGAGATTGATGCTGCGGCTCTCGGGGCGCATGGGGATGCGCAGCGTGTGCCCGGGCCCCACCTGCTCGAGAAATTCCGCCGGTAGCCCCCGGGTCTCCGGGCCGAAGACGATGGCGTCACCGGGCCGGTAGTCGATTTCCGCGTAGCTGCGCCTGCCCTTGGTGGACAGCGCCAGCACCCGCGCCGGCCGCTCGTTTTCGACAAAGGCCGGCCAGTCGCGGTGGCGCAGCACGCGGCTGTATTCGCCGTAATCCAGCCCGGCGCGGCGCAGGCGCTTGTCGTCCATGGCGAAGCCGAGCGGCTCTATCAGGTGCAGCTCGGCGCCGGTGTTGGCGCAGAGGCGGATGATATTGCCGGTGTTGGGGGCGATTTCCGGTTGGTAGAGGACGATTTTGAACATGGAACCTGGGTGGTACTGGGTGCTGAATCAACGGTGGTGGCGGCCCTGTTGCCGGGGACTTCTTGCCAGACACGCTGTGAATACATCCCTGTACGCTCTCCACGGCCATCCATGGCCGTGAAAGGTCTGGCAAGAAGCCCCCGGCAGCAGGGCCTTCGCATCGTATTCCGTTGCCTCAACCGACGGAAAGTCATTGGTTGGGGAAGGGCGCGGATTATAGCGCGGCGGCGGCTTCTTCGCAGTCGATCTCCACACCCAGCTCGTCGGCGATCTCATCCAGTTCGTCGCGCAGACCGTCCAGGTCCATATCCTCCGCCACACTGATGGTGCACTCGGCGGTAAACAGCGGCTCGCCACTCCAGGGGGTGCTGCCGTAGCCGGTTTCCAGCTGTTCCATATTGATGCTGCGCGCGGCCAGGGCGCGGGAGATCTCGCGCACTATGCCCGGGCGGTCGTTGCCCACCAACTTCAGCTTCAGGGTCCGCCGCGGGCCGGTGGCCAACGCCAGGGCCTCTTCCACCTGCAGCTTGAAGCCGTCGCCGCCCAGTGCCGCCAGTGCGTCCTTGAGCCCCTGGCTGGCGTCGGCGGGCACGCTGACCCGCAGTATGCCGGCGAACTTGCCGGCGAAGTGCGCCATGCGGCTGTCTTCCCAGTTGCCGCCGTTTTCCGCGATTGCGGCGGAAAGCTTCTCGACCACGCCCGGCTTGTCGTCGCTGATCAGGGAAATAACGAGGTGCTGTTGCATGGAGTATTCCTTTGCTGCAGAGGGGAAGGATACACTGCATTGTATCTGATAACGCCATCAGCTGGTCGTAAAGGCATTATTTCCAAAACGTTTGCCAGTTAACTTGCGGAGGGCCTGTCGATGAAAGAGCATGCGGGTTTGTGTGTTATCGACAGTGCGCAGTCGAAATTGGATAAGCAATAACAATCAGGAGACAGTATGAAAATCAAGCAACTGCTGGCGGCAGTGATTTGCTCCGCGTCTTTTGCCGGGGTCGCCCAGGCCGGTGACCTCCAGTCGGTGATCGAAGGCGACCACCGCACCGAGGCCTATGCCGCCCGCGACAAGTACCGCCATCCGGCGGAGACGCTGACGTTCCTCGGTATAGAGCCGGACATGACGGTGGTGGAGATCTCCCCCGGCGGCGGCTGGTACACGGAAATCCTGGCGCCCTACCTGAAGGAAGAGGGCGCTTTCTACGCGGCGCATTTCCCCGAAGAGAGCGGTGTCAGCTACTACCAGCGCTCCCTGCAGGGGTTCAAGGAAAAGCTCGCCGCCGACAAGGCCAACTACGGCAAGGTGATACTGACCGAATTTGATCCCGCCTCCGGCAGCGGGATAGCGCCCGCCGGCAGCGCCGATGCGGTGGTCACCTTCCGCAACGTGCACAACTGGATGCGCGGCGACAACGACCAGAAGGCGTTCGACCAGTTTTTCGCCGCGCTCAAGCCGGGCGGTGTGCTGGGCGTGGTCGAGCACCGGGCCAAGCCGGGCACCAGCCGCGACGATATGATCAGCAGCGGCTATGTCACCCAGGACTATGTGATCGAGCTGGCGAAGAAGGCGGGCTTTGAGCTGGAGGAGTCCAGTGAGGTGAACGCCAACCCGAAGGACACCGCCAAACACCCGAAGGGCGTCTGGACCCTGCCGCCCTCCCTGCGCCTCGGCGACCAGGACAGGGACAAGTACCTGGCCATCGGCGAGAGCGACCGCATGACGCTGCGCTTCCGCAAGCCTCAGTAAGCGCTGTTCTGGCCTCGTGGCGGCCCTGCTACCGTCAATGGGTTCCGGAAGACGCCGTGAACCCATCCATGGGGGCTTGTCTGCGAGGTCCCTCTCGCAGACACTTCCTACACCCATTGACGGTATCAGGGCCTTCGCCCCCACGTTGTGCCCCTACGATAGCTTTTGATTGATTTATGATTATCCCCTTCCAGCAACTGGACCCCGAAACCCTGCAGAACCTGCTGGAGGAGTACGCCACCCGCGACGGCACCGACTACGGCGAACGCGAGGCGAGTCTGGCGGACAAGGTGGCCAGCCTGCGCCGCCAGTTGCAGTCCGGCGAGGTGGTGATCTGGTTCGAGCCCGGCGAGGAGTCGGTCAACCTGGTGCTGGCGAGGGATATTCCCGAAGATGCCTGAGCTGCTTGTAGATCGGCCGGCCCGGCCCCGGGCGCGCTTTCTGTTCGCCCACGGGGCCGGCGCGGCCATGGACAGCGATTTCATGCAGGCTATGGCCGCGGGGCTTTGCGCGTGCGGTATTGAGGTGGTTCGCTTCGAATTCCCCTATATGGCGGAACGGCGCAGTGGCGGTGGCAGGCGCCCGCCAAATCGCATGCCGCAACTGCTGGATTGCTTCCGTGCGCAGATAGAGGGGGCAGTCGGGAAGGGCGACGGCCTGCCGTTAGCAATCGGGGGCAAATCCATGGGGGGGAGGGTGGCCAGCCTGCTGGCGCAGGAGTATTTCGATAGCGGCGATGTGACCGGGCTGGTGTGCCTGGGCTATCCGTTCCACCCGCGGGGCAAACCGGACAAACTGCGCACAGAGCATCTGTTGTCTATCCGCTGCCCGACGCTTGTCGTACAGGGCAGCCGGGACCCGCTGGGCAGCGCGGATGAGGTGGCGGGCTACGGCCTGCCGGATTCAATTCGTATCGAGTGGCTGGAGGATGGCGACCACGATTTCAAGCCGCGCCGCGCCAGCGGCTTTACCCGGGAGCAGCACTGGCGGGCGGCGGTGGACCTGGTGGCGGGATTTATCCGGCCGCTTCGAGAATCGTAATCTTTTCCTCGTGCACCAGTACCGGCGCCAGCAGGGACATCTGCGCGCGGCGGTCCTCGCTGGTGTACCAGTGCTGCCAGTGCAGTTCCGACTGCCACCTGGAGAGGGTAAAGCGCCGCAGTGGATTGCCCTTCTCGATAAAGGTCTGCCCCTCCACGAATCCCACGGTGCGGTAGGCGTGGGTCAGTATCTTGCGCGCCGTTTCCTCGTAGGTGCTCTGCATATCCGGGGCAATTTCCCGTTCAATCAAAACGTAAATCATTTTCTACCCTGTGATTGCCTTCTCCGGGGATTCTAGCGCGATTGAATGGCGGCAAGGTGGGCAATTTGGCCGAGCAGTCTGGGAAAGTTGCAGATGACGGCAATGGGTAAATCCGGGAAAATACCGCCATGAAACCAGACCACACCCTCGATGCCCGCGGCCTGCTGTGCCCAGAGCCCGTCATGATGCTCCACGCCGCCGTGCGCAAGGTGGCCGCCGGCGAAATCCTGCGGATGATCGCCACCGACCCCTCCACCCAGCGGGATGTACCCAAGTTCTGCCAGTTCCTCGGCTACGAGCTGGTGGATCACGCCGAAGAGAACGACGAGTTTATCTACTGGATCAAGAAGGCTGACTAGTCGCACGCGGCCCTTGCGTCGGAGCCTGTAGGAGCGGCCGGTGGCCGCGATCAGACTTTGGGACTCGCAAGCTCTGATCGTGGCCACCGGCGGACGGCCGCCCCGCCGCTCCTACAAGAAGTACATTTCCCTGCTAAGGAGAAGTCACCAGCGCCGCAATGGCCGCCAGTGCCTCCGGGTCCTCGGATTTGATCTTGTTGGCGATATGGTGCTGAAAGAAATAGCGGAAGCCACTGGTCTCCTGGGCCGGGTAGAGGCACAGGTCGCCGGGCAACACCGGCGTGGTTTCCACGCTGTCGTGATCGATCAGCATGCCGTGAATCTCGCCACTGGCATACAGCCGCCAGCTCACGACTTCGGTGAGGGTCAGGTTCTCCCGCTGCGCGTCCATGAACACCGCGTGGGTGCCGATGGTGTCGGGGATCTCCTGCAGCACCTCCTCGGCCTTGCTGCTCTCGTACTCGAAGTATTCCGCCGCAGTCTCCAGCTCGACGATTTTGTGGATGGGAGGCTCGTGGAAGATTTCCTCGATGCCGGGATCGTAGTAGCCCTCGAAGCGCCCGTCCAACGGGTCCTTGATGTCGGGACAGGCCACTATGGCGTTCAACCAGGGAACGAGGCCGACGACCTCGCCATTTGCCTTGAGGCCCCAGCAGAGGATTTTCAGGCTGTAGAGATCGGAGCCGCTGGAGCTGTTGGAGTAGAGCATTTCCAAGCCGTCTAGCTCCGGCGACAGGCGAATAAAGCGCTTGCTCGCTGAAGTTTCGATTGGCTCGCCGGTGAAGAGGTCAACCACGTTGGAGAATCTGTGGTCGGTCATGGAGCACCTCCTTGCAGGGCCGGTTGTATACCGTCTCCATTCCAGAAGATGTTGCGTGCCGCGAGTGCCCTACCTCTGGACGAAGACTGGGGCAGGAGGGTGTTTAACTGCTTATTCCCCCCTGTGGGAGGCCGGTCGGGGCAGCGCCCTTTCCGGTGTCCCTGCAACTAAAGGTATATGCTGATCTACCGAAATACAACCGGCCTGTTAGGCCCTTTGGTTATCTGCCTGGCGACTTTACATACTTTGATCCCCGGAGCGGCGTTGATATAGTCCCCGCCTTTGCCGTACCCGGAGAGTCCCTTGCAAGCCCTGTCCTGTGCCAAAGCAGCCCAGTCACCGACAGCCGCCGCCGACCGTATAGTGGCGGTCTTCGACCGCTGCTTCGCCAGCCCCCGGGGCCTCAATACTCGCCTGTGCGGCGGCTTCGAGGAGCCCTACTACCGGCCGGCCGGGGATGAGCAGCGCTACCATCGGGTGGAGTTCACCCGTGACTACCCGGCCAGCGCCCTGCACGAGGCCGCCCACTGGTGCGTGGCCGGCGCGGCGCGGCGGCGCCTGCCGGACTATGGCTACTGGTACGCACCGGACGGTCGCTCGGCCTCGCAGCAGGCGGAGTTCGAACGGGTGGAGGTGGTGCCCCAGGCCCTGGAGTGGATCTTCAGCCGCGCCTGCGGCCTGCGCTTCCGGGTCAGCGCCGACAACCTGGAGAGTGGCCTGGGCCCCAGCGATGGCTTCAAGCACGCCGTCTGGCGGCGGGTCCGGGACTATTGCACCCGGGGGCTGACCCCTCGCGCGGAGACCTTCGCCCTGGCCCTGGCCGGCGAGTTCGGGCGCCCGGACCCGCTGAACCCGGCCCTGTACCAATTGGCGGAGTTGTCGTGACCAAGGAAGCCACCTACCTGGTAGATGCCTCCATCTATATCTTCCGCTACTACTTCGCCCTGCCGCCCAACTGGACCAGCCGCGCCGGCTACCCCACCGAGGCGGTGTACGGCTTTACCAACTTCCTGCTGGAGCTGCTCGGGCGGCGGCCCCGGCATATCGCCTGCGCCTTCGACGAATCCCTCGGCAGTTGCTTCCGCAACGAGCTCTATCCGGACTACAAGTGCAGTCGCGCGCTGCCGGACGAGGCGCTGGCCTTCCAACTGGCCGCCTGCCGGGAGATGGCCGCGGCGCTGGGTATCGCCAGTTTTGCCAGCGAGCGCTATGAGGCCGACGATATCCTCGCCAGCCTGACCCGACTCTGCATGGAGCAGGGCCCGATTATCGTCAGTCGCGACAAGGACCTGGGGCAGCTGCTGGATTGCGGGGCCTCCAGCCTGTGGGACTTTTCAGGAAATGGGGCCGCCGACAAGCACTCGGACGCCGCCTCCATCCGCGCCCGGTTCGGCGTTCGCCCGGGGCAGATTGCCGACTACCTGGCCCTGGTGGGCGACAGCAGCGACGACATTCCCGGCGTACCCGGTGTGGGCCCCAAGACGGCGGCGCGGCTGCTGGCGGAATTCGAGGACATAGAGTCGCTGCTGGCGCAGACCGGACGGGTGGCCGGGCTGCCCCTGCGCGGCGCGGCCGGCATCGCCGCGCGGATCGGGGAGCACGCCGGGCAGATCAGGCTGGCCAAGCGCCTGGCCAGCCTGGAAGAGAATATCGACCTGAAAATCGGGCTGGCGGACCTGCGGCCGCAAGCGGCAGATGTCGCCGTGGCCCAGGCCTTGGCGGACGAGTTCGGCATCGGCGGCCTCAGGGCGAAAATCGGGCGGACATTGGCCGCGCTAACGGGTGAAGAGAGCGGGGAAACGGTTTGAACGATACCTTGAACAATGCCTCGAACAACACAGAACTAACCATCGTCGCCGACGAAAACATCCCCGCGCTGGAGGAGTACTTCGGCGACCTGGGTACCCTGGTGCGCCTGCCGGGGCGAACACTCACCCGCGAGCAGCTGCTGCACGCGGATATCCTGCTGGTGCGCTCGGTCACCCGGGTCGACGAGGCGCTGCTGGCCGGCACCCCGGTGCGTTTCGTGGGCAGCTGTACCATCGGCACCGACCACCTGGATACCGGGTGGCTGGAGGGGCGGGGCATCCACTGGAGCGCCGCGCCCGGCTGCAACGCCAACTCGGTGGTGGAGTATGTGTTCTGCGCCCTGGCGGCGCTGGGGGTGGACTGGAGCGATCGCAGCTTCGGTATCGTTGGCTGCGGCAATGTGGGCGGCCTGTTGCAGCAGCGGCTGCACGCGCTGGGTATTCCCTGCGCCGTCTACGATCCCTGGCTGCCGGACAACCCGGATGCGGCGGATCTGGACAGGGTGCTGCAGCAGGACGTGATCTGCCTGCACGCGCCGCTGGTCAAGGGCGGCCCGCACCCGAGCTTGCATATGATCGGCGCCGAACAGCTGGCGCGGATAAAGGACGGCGCTGTACTGATCAGTGCCGGCCGCGGTGCGGTGGTGGACAATCAGGCCCTGCTGAGTCTGCTGCGTCAGGGCAAGCGCTTCACCACCGTGCTGGATGTATGGGAAAACGAGCCGGACATCGATACCGAATTGCTGCGTCTGGTGGATATCGGCACGCCGCATATCGCCGGCTACAGCCTGGATGGCAAGCTGGCGGGGACGCGGATGATTCGCGAGGCCTTATCCAGGGCATTGAACCTCCCTGTAGGAGCGGCCGGTGGCCGCGATCGGAGTCTGTCGAAGCCGAAGGTCCTTTCGCGGCCACCGGCCGCTCCTACAGGTGATTTTTCTGCGATCGCAGGCCCGTTGCTGCAGATCTACGACCCCCGCGAAGACGATCAGCGCCTGCGCGCCGCCGCACGGGGCGACCTGCCCATGGCCAAGGCCTTCGATCAGCTGCGCCGGGAATACCCCGAGCGCCTGGAGTTCTCCCACTACCGGATCGACGCCACTGCCCTGCCGGAATCACAGCGGCGGCAACTGGAAGTACTGGGGCTGCAGTGAATATCAAAAAACTCGGACTCATCATCAACCCCTGGGCCGGCATTGGCGGCCCCGCAGGTCTGAAGGGCAGCGACGGTGCCGAAACGGTGCAGCGGGCCCTGGAGGCGGGCATAGAGCCCCAGTCCCACAAGCGCGCGGCCACAGCGCTGGGGGCGCTGAAACCGTTTGCGGCCCAGCTGGAAATTCTCTGCTTCGCCGGGGATATGGGCGAGGCCGCGGCAAAGGGCTGTGGCCTCCAGGTCACCGTCATCGGCGCGGCGGAGTCCGATCCGTCCACCCCGGCGGACACGGAGCGCGCGGCACGGGCCATCCGCGATGCCGGCGCCGACCTGATCGTGTTCGTGGGCGGCGACGGCACGGCGCGCAATATGGTCAATGCCTTGGGCGACGATTTCCCGGTGCTGGGTATTCCCGCCGGGGTGAAGATGCACTCCGCCTGCTTCGCCATTTCCCCCAGGGCCGGCGGCGAGGTATTGCGGCGGCTGATGGCGGGCCAACTGGTGGACCTGCACGGGCGCGAGGTGCGCGACATCGACGAGAAATCCTTTCGCGAGGGCCGCGTCAGCACCCGCTACTACGGTGAGCTGTTGGTACCGGAGGAGGGTCACTTCCTGCAGGCGGTGAAGAACGCCGGGCGCGAGGTGGAGGAGCTGGCGGTGGCGGATATCGCCGCCGATGTGGTCGAGGAGCTGGACCCGGACACCCTCTATATCGTCGGCCCCGGTTCCACCACCCTGGCGGTGCTCGGCGAACTGGGCTGCGAGGGCACGCTGCTGGGGGTGGACCTGCTGTGCGACGGGCAGCTGGTCGCCGCCGATGTGGGGGCGCCGGAAATCGAACAGGCCATCGCCGGTCACGACGGCCCGGCGAAGATCATCCTCACCGCCATCGGCGGCCAGGGCCACCTGATCGGCCGCGGCAACCAGCAGTTTTCCCCGCGGGTGCTGCGCGCCGTCGGGCGCGACAACCTGGTCGTCGTCGCCACCAAGACCAAGATCACCGAACTCGGCGGCCGGCCGCTGCTGGTGGACAGCGGCGATTCGGCGCTGGATGAAGCGTGGAGCGGCTTTATTCGCGTGGTCACCGGCTACCGGGACGCGATTCTGTATCCGCTCAGCAACGGGGATTTGTGATGAATAGCGTGAACGCCCCGCCGCTCCTACGACGACTGGGAGGGAGGAGATGATGCAGTGGGACAGTCTGCTGCAGCAGGTAGAAACAAGACTGGACGAGTCCAGCCCGGACAGCCGGCGCCTCTTCCACGGGCGCGGCCGCTGTTTCGAGGGGCTCGAACAGGTGTGCGTGGACAGTTTCCACCCGGCGCTGCTGGTGACTTTTTTCGAGGAGCACCAAGAGGAGGAAGCGCTGTGCGAGCGGCTGTGGCAGCTGGCCGAATCCCGCGGCTACCTGGGCGTAGCCGCGCAGCGGCGCTACCTTAAGGGTGCGCCGGTGGCCTGGCATCGAGGCCAGCCACTGGCCTCACCCGTGGCGCGCCGCGGCGAGCTGAGGTTTCCGCTGACTTTCGAGCGGCAGAATGTGGGCTTTTTTCTCGATATCGAGCCCGGACGCCGCTGGCTGGAGCGGCAGGTTAAAGCCCAGGCCGATACGGAAAACCTCAAGCTACTGAACCTGTTCGCGTTTACCTGCGCCTTCTCCGCGGTGGCCCGCGCCGCGGGTGACTTGGAAGTGGTGAACGTCGACGTGAACCGCGGCGTGCTGAACCGCGGCCGCGAGAACCACACCTTCAACCAACTGCCGCTCAAGGGCATCAAGTTCCTGCAACTGGATGCCCTGCGGGAATTCAACCGCTTCGACCGTCGCGGTCCCTTCCAACTGGCCGTGGTGGACCCACCCACGCGGCAAAAGGGCAGCTTCGACGTCGGCGAGCATTACGGGAAGCTGCTGCAGTTGCTGCCCGGCTGCCTGGCGGAGCGGGCGGACCTGCTGGTGGTGATGAACTCGCCGCGCCACAGCGAGGCGCATTTCCGCGAATTGATTGAAAGTGCGGACAGCCGTTTCGAGGTGGTGGCGCGGTTGCCACAGCACCCGGATTTTCCCGACAGGGACCCGGATGCGGCGCTGAAGATGCTGCACGTCAGGTTCCACCGCCGTTAGGCGGTTCGGTTCCCCTCTCCCGCTTGCGGGAGAGGGGGTAGGGGAGAGGGTGCGCCGGCAGGCCCTCTCCCCCAGCCCCTCTCCCATAAATGGGAGAGGGGAGTCAGATCGCGGAAAACTCCCGCATCAACCGCTCCATCAGCGCCTGCAACTGCGGCGACGAACCCTGCCGGACCGCCTGGTCCAACAGCTGCGCATTGCTCTCCCCGGTCTCGACCTTGCTCACCAGCAACAGGAACCCCCGGTGGCTCAACACCGCCTCCTCCACCGCCTCCTGGCGCACCAGCTGGGAGAAATGGATATAGCCGCACTGTTTCAGCCAGGTCATGGCGCCGAGGCAGGCCAGGTGGCGCGGCGAGTGCAGGCCGAATTCGTCCGGGGTGTCCGGCCCACCGATGTCCTCCACATAGACGGTGGCCGGCGCCGGAAACTGGCTGAACAGCGCCAGCAGTATCCTGCCGGCGTCGCGGTAGAAGTCGTGGATATGCAAATCGTCCAGCATTACTTTGAGTAGCGTTCCAGGAAGTGCCCGAGGCGCTCTATCGCGTGGGACAGGTCGTCGACGCGGGGCAGGAAGACGATGCGCACATGGTCCGGCGCATCCCAGTGAAAGCCCCTGCCGTGTACCAGCAGGATCTTTTCCTGGCGCAGGAAATCCAGCACCAGCTGCTCGTCGTTCTCGATCTTGTGGCGGTCCAGGCACAGCTTCGGGAACAGGTAGATGGCGCCCCGGGGCTTGACGCAGCTGACGCCGGGAATGTCGTTCAGCATCTCGCAGGCCAGGTCCCGCTGCTGGCGCAGGCGGCCGCCGGGCAGCACCAGGTCCTGTATGCTCTGGTAGCCACCCAGCGCCGTCTGTACCGCGAACATGGCCGGCACATTGCCGCACAGGCGCATGGACGAGAGTATGTCCATGCCCTCGATAAAGCCCCGGGCGCGCTGCTTGGCGCCGCTGACGATCATCCAGCCGGAGCGGAAGCCGGCCAGGCGGTAGGACTTGGACAGGCCGTTGAAGCTCAGGCAGAGTACGTCTTCGGCCAGCTTGGCCAGGGGGGTGAACTCGGCGTCGTCGTAGAGGATCTTGCTGTAGATCTCGTCGGCGAAAATCACCAGGCCGTGGGTGCGGGCAACTTCTACAATTTCCTCCAGCAGCGCGCGGGGGTAGACGGCGCCGGTGGGGTTGTTGGGATTGATCACCACGATGCCGCGGGTGCGCGGGGTGATCTTGGCCCTGATATCGTCGATATCCGGCAGCCAGCCGGCGCCCTCATCGCAGCGGTAGAGCACCGGGTGGGCGCCGGTCAGGTTGGTGGCCGCCATCCACAGGGGGTAGTTGGGCATGGGCAGCAGCAATTCGTCGCCGTTGTTCAACAGCGCCTGGGTGGCCATGGTGATGAGCTCGGAGACGCCGTTGCCAAGGTAGATATCGTCTATCTCCACGCCCTCGATGCCGAGGGTCTGGCTCTCCTGCATAATGGCCTTGCGCGCGGCGAACAGGCCCTTGGATTCCACATAGCCCTGGGCCTGGGACAGGTTGTGGATCACATCCTGGATGATCTCGTCCGGGGCGTCGAAGCCGAAGGGGGCCGGGTTGCCGATATTCAACTTGAGGATGCGGTGGCCTTCCTCTTCCATGCGGTAGGCCTGCTCCATCACCGGGCCGCGGATTTCGTAGCAGACGCCGTGCAGTTTTTCCGACTTGAGAATGTCCTTCATGGTGGGTGTTAACCTTCGGGGGTGTTACGACTTTGTAGGAGCGGCCCATGGCCGCGAAGGGGCTTTGGGAAAACCGGAGGGTCCTATCGCGGCCATGGGCCGCTCCTACAGGAACAGTGGAATAGGAATGGAGTATGTCAAAAGAAAAAGACGATAACTACTGGCGCGACAGGCTGACGCCGGAAGAATTTCACGTCTGCCGCGAGGCGGGCACCGAGCGGCCCTTTACCGGCGAGTACTGGAACCTATTCGAGGACGGCACCTACCGCTGCCGCTGCTGCGGCGAGGTGCTGTTCGACTCCGGGTCCAAGTTCGAGGCCCACTGCGGCTGGCCCAGTTTCGATGCGGAGGCGAAAGAGGGCGTTGTCGGGGAGCGCCCGGACAACAGCCTCGGCATGCGGCGCACCGAGATAGTCTGTGCCAACTGCGGCTGTCACTTGGGGCACGTTTTCCCAGACGGCCCGACGAAAACGGGATTGCGGTACTGTGTGAACTCGCTGTCGATAAAACTGGATACCGGGGCCAAGGCCGAAGGGCCGGGAGATAAATAGTGAGGGGAGGGCACTGGAGCCGCTGGCTGCCGCGCGTACAGTGGCTGCTGCTGGCGGCTATCTTCGCTGCCGGCCTGTCGCTGCGGCTGGAGCTGGTGCACTTCAGGCCGGTGTTCCAGGTGTTCAAGGTCGCCGGCCTGGCGGCACTGGGCGTGGCGCTGGTCAGCATGCCGGTTTTTATCTGGGGGCTGGTGAAAAGGCATCCCCGGAGCCGCAGCAATGCCCTCTGGGCCACGGTGCTGGGCCTGCTGCCGGTGGCGGTGCCGCTGCTGACCGTGGGCAGGAGCAACTTCGAGGTGCCGCCCATCCACGATATCACCACCGATACCCGGGACCCGCCCCGCTACCAGGCGGTGCTGCCCCTGCGCAAGGAGGGTGACAACAGCCCCGAGTACGGGGGCGAAGCCGTGGCCGCGCAGCAGTTGGGCGCGGACATCTACGCGAATATCCAGCCGCTGCAACTGGCGATGCCGGTAAAACAGGCCACCCAGGTGGCGGCGGAGGTGGCCGAGGACCTTGGCTGGCGGCTGGTGACCGTGGAGCCGGAGCGCGGTCACCTGGAGGCCGTGGACCGGACCCCGCTGCTGGGTTTCAGCGATGACGTCGTGGTGCGGGTGCGGCCCGCGAACGGCGGCTCGCGGGTGGATATCCGCTCCAGTTCCCGCGTTGGCGTGAGCGACCTGGGGACCAACGCCAGGCGTATCCGCCGTTTCCTCGGCGAACTCCAGGCACGCGCGCACGAGGTGGAGTAGGGCGCGTTAGCACCCCGTGCCCCGTGAACCCGCGGGCTCGGTAAGTACCTGACTATAAAAGAAAAAAACCAACAAAAGTTTTGACCCGGGTGTTGACAGCCCCCCGGGTGCTACATAGAATGCGCCCCACTTCTGACGCAGTGCTGATCTTTAAGACGCCAAGCGGCACAGAGGTAGGTCCGGGGTCCCCTTCGTCTAGAGGCCTAGGACACCGCCCTTTCACGGCGGTAACAGGGGTTCGACTCCCCTAGGGGACGCCACTGCGGGAATAGCTCAGTTGGTAGAGCGCAACCTTGCCAAGGTTGAGGTCGCCGGTTCGAACCCGGTTTCCCGCTCCAGATTTCCGTTTCTTGTAGTGTCGTTTTTAGCCACTGCAGGAAATCGCCGGCAGGAATTTTCGCTGGCGGTGCCACCGGCAGTGTGGCAGCATTGGTTCCCAGGTTTTACACCGAAGGGGCCAAGTGCAAGTTTTCTGTCCCCATCGTCTAGAGGCCTAGGACACCGCCCTTTCACGGCGGTAACAGGGGTTCGACTCCCCTTGGGGATGCCATATTCAAGGAGCCGCCGTGCGGTTCTTGAAAAAGGCCAGGCGGGAATAGCTCAGTTGGTAGAGCGCAACCTTGCCAAGGTTGAGGTCGCCGGTTCGAGCCCGGTTTCCCGCTCCAAATAAGAAAGCCGCTCCATCGAGCGGCTTTTTTATTGCGCGCGATTCGCGGGCCCCGTCGGGCGAACACAAGGTTCGCCCCTACAAATGCGCCGTTGTCGCCTGTAGGAGCCTGCTTGCAGGCGAAAGGAACCGTGCTCCGTAGTGTTCGCTTGCAAGCAAGCTCCTGATATGGATTGACCTGTCAACTATTGGCACTGCATTTTTCGTTGCTCCTCTCTGTCAGCGGCTTCGGGTCAGGGCACGAAAGGCTGTTCGCGACGGTGGATCACTCTGATATACGTGGGT
>Ga0207773_100146_pt1 | contig 58144 bp, 47 predicted proteins | sample TtaePargueraPR_2_FD_187281 | JGI IMG/M metagenome (GOLD analysis project Ga0207773, IMG submission 187281) | Aerobic enrichment media microbial communities from Bioluminiscent Bay, La Parguera, Puerto Rico - Tt and M1 (3) (SPAdes) | ecosystem: Environmental > Aquatic > Marine > Unclassified ...
ACCGCCGCGGCGTCGAAGGTCCCGGCCTCCTCGACGGCGCGCGCCCAGGCCTCGACCACCGAGTAGCCGGTGATCGAATGCGCCGTCACCGCCCGGCCGTAGCGCTCCTCATAGGTGTCGAAGAAGGCCTGGACGTCCGGGTCGGGATCGTCCCCGAAGACGGAGCCGTAGACGGCGATATAGAAATCGCTCATGTCCGGCACCGCCTCCAGCCAGTAGTCGCCGTCCATCGATTCACCGGTGACGATCGGCATGTCGACACCGCCCGCGCGGATCTGCCGCAGATAGCTGCCGCCGTTGATGGCGCCGCAGAAGAAGAGGAACTCCGCGTCCCCGGCGGCCGCGATCTCGCTCACCTGGGCGGCGATGTTGGTGTCGGTGGAGGCGTTGTAGGTGTCGTCGCCGACGATACTGTCGGCACCTGCCAGCTCTGTCCAGCGGGTGCGGAAGTTACCGCAGAGGCTGCGGTTGTACTCGACCTGCGTGTCCTCCAGGACATAGACCGTGCGCCAGCCGCCCTCGTTGTAGGACCACTCGGCCAGCAGCGCCCCCTGCCCGGCGGTCGCCGTGGCCATGGTGAAGGCCAGATCGCCGATGCCCTGGATGCCGAATTTCGGGTCGGCGGCGCAGGTGGAGAAGGTCAGCACGCCCTGGGACTGGGCGACCAGCGCCGCCGGCGCGCCGAAGTCGAAATCGCAGGTGACGATGACCAGCTCCGCGCCCTGCCCCAGCACCTCGATGGCAGCGTTGGCGCCTTGCGCCGGATCGGACGCGGTGTCGGCGGACACCCATTCGATCTGCCGGCCGAGCACGCCGCCCGCGGCGTTCAGCTCGTCGATGGCGATCAGGGCGCCGTACATCGGCCCTTCGTCATAGGGTGCGACGAAGCCGCTGAGCGCGATCGCCGAGCCGATGGTGACCGTATCCTGCGCCAGGGACTGCGCGGTCAGCGCCGTGACCGTCAGGGCGGGGGCCGTCAGGGCGGCCACCGTCGTCAGCGTGGCAAACCTCATCCTCATCATCGTGTCACTCCCCTGTCTGGTTTGGTTCGATCTTCCCTGCCTCAGGCGCCGCGCAAGGCGGTGGTCGCCGCTGTGTCGACCGCCAACTCGTCGGTCAGCACCACGCCATAGACCGTCCGCGCCCGCTCGCGCGTGATCCACCGTTCCATGACGTCGCGGCGCACCCGTTCCGGGTCGCGTTGGCGCGGGTCGCCATAGCCGCCACCGGCCGTCGAGTAGCTGGCGATCGTCTCACCGGGTTCGAGGCGTACCTGCGCGCAGCCGTCGAGCGGCGTGAGGTCGCCGTTCGGGCCGCGCTTGAACTGCTTGGAGGGCGCTCCCGCCTGGCCGCCGCGCGCGCCCTTGGCGGCATTGACGTTGCCGTCGGAAACGTAGCCGACCTCGATCGAGCCACCGACCGGGCCGAACTCGGCATAGGCGCTGGCCGCGCCCTTGTGGCGTCCGGCGCCTTCGCTGTCGGTGACGAAGGCGCGCGCCTTGATCAGGATCGGGTGGTGCAGCTCGTCGATCTCGACCGAGTCGAGATAGCAGAGCCCGGCATTGCCGACATGGCCGATGGTCAGCCAGGCATCGTTGTGCGGGCTGCCCGCACCGGCGCTCATGGCGATGAACACCTGGTTCACGAAGGGTTCGCCGGTCTTCGGATGGACGCCGGAAATGACACCGACCGCCGGCGGGATCACCGCCCCGCATTCCGCCATGCCCGCGCCCTCGGCGATGTCGGCAATGGCGCACTGCACCGGGTTGGCGACCCGGTCGGCGATGTTGGTGGTGGCGACCGAGCAGCTCGTCGGGTGGCGTGGAATGCCCACGACGCAATTCTCGCGCAGCTGAAGGTCGATGCGCCGGAAGCTGCCGGCGTTCTTCGGCACCGTGTGGTCGAGGCTGTTGAAGATGCCGACCATGGCGGAGGTGCGGGCGCAGGACTCCGAGAGATTCAGCCCGCAGGGAAGCGCGTCGGGATTGTCGCGCAGGTCGACGCCGATGCGGCCCGCCTTGGAATCGATCGTCACCTTCACGGTGATGGGCACGCCCGTGTCCGGTGTGCCGGGAAACGCGTCGTGCGTGCTGGAGCGCGTGGCCTCGCCCGAGGGCAGGTTGGCGATGGCGTCGATCATGCGCTGTTCGGAATAGTCGAACCACTGGCGGGCGTAGTCGTCGATGGCGTCCCAGCCGATCTCCGCCGCCAGCGCCATGACCTCGCGCTCGCCGATGCGCGCCGCGCCGATCATCGCCAGGTAATCGCCCCACCACTGCTCCGGCACCCGGATGCGCATCTGGCACATGCGCACGATGTCGGCGATGTCCCGATAGTCGCGCTGCACCTGGACGGCGGGGAAGATCAGCGCGCCCTCGTTATAGACGTCGATGGCGTTGCCCATATAGGTGGTCGGCAGCGAGTTGCCGCAATCGGCCTGGTGCGCCTTGGCGACGACGGTGAGGCGATGGCGGCCGTCGTCGTCGATGATTGGAACCAGGATGGTGTGATCCGCCGGATGGCTGCAGCCGTGATAGGGCGAGTTGTGCAGGAAGGCGTCGCCGCGCCGGAGCTCCGGATGAAACTCCTTCATCGAGCGCGCCATCATGTCCGGGCCCGACAGCACGTGGATCGGCAGGCTGTCGGCCGTGGCCAGAAGCTCGCAATCGGCCGTCACGATGCAGCAGGAGAAGTCCCGCGCCGTGTTCAGCACGCCGGAGCGGCCGGTGCGCAGCAGCGTGTTCGCCATCTTGCGCGCCACCCCCTCGAAGCGGTTCGAGAGCAGGGCGAGGCGGACACCGTCGACGGCGGCGCCGCCATTCGAGGCTTCGGGACTCATTTGCGGTCACTCCTCATCGCTACCTCCGCTCAGACCGCGAGCACGAGGCTGCCGGTCGCGGCCCGGCTCGCCGACACGCCCGGCGGGACAACCACGGTGGTGAAGGGCGACTCGATCAGCGCCGGACCCGCCACCGTCTCGCCATCCGCCAGCGCCGACAGCCTGAGCGTGCGGGCATCCTGCCAGCCATGGTCGCCGAAAAAGGCGGCCCGTTCGCCACGTTCGGCCGAGCCGGCCTCCTCGGGCAGTCGCGGCCAGCCGCTCTCGCGCAGCCGGCAGTTCACCCGGGCGTGCCAGGAAACCACCTCGATGGCCGACTCCCGGTCGGCGATGGCGAACAAGCTGTCGTGGGCCTGGTGGAAGGCGGCCACCAGCGCCTCGACATCCCCTGGCGAGGCGAAGCGCCGGACCGGCAGCGGCACCTCGATTTCCCACACCTGGTGGGGGTAGCGCGCCTCCACCCAGAGGTCGATGCGGTGGTCGAGCGCGCCCTGCCCCGGGCCGGCGAGAAAGTCCTTCGCCTGGGCTTCGAGCTGGGCGAGCACCTGGTTCGCAGCTTCCCGGTCGAAGGCGGCCGAGGTGGCGTACCAGGTGGTCGAATAGGTCTGGCTGAGATCGGACATCAGCGCTCCGGCGGCGCTGAGGCCGGCGCCGACTTCCGGGAACGTCACAGCGCGGCAGCCCAGGCGCCGGGCGATCCCGACCGAGTTCAGTCCGGCCGCCCCGCCACCGCCGATCAGCAATGCCGTCGCTGGGTCGATGCCCTGGTTGACGGTGATGTCCATGATCGCCTGGACCATCGATTCCGTGGCGACGGCCAGGATGGCGTCCGCCGCCGCCTCGACTCCGAGGCCCAGCGGCCGCGCGACCTGCTCCTCGACCGCCCGGCGCGCGGCGGCTGCGTCGAGCCGCATGGCACCGCCGAGGAAATAGTCGGGGTCGAGATAGCCCAGCACCAGGCTGGCATCGGTCACCGTCGGCTTGGTGCCGCCGCGGCCATAGCAGACCGGCCCCGGATCGGCGCCCGCACTCTGCGGCCCGACATGCAGCATGCCACCGGCGTCGACCCAGGCGATCGAGCCGCCGCCGGCACCGACGCTCTTCACGTCGACCGAGGGGAAGCCGGTCATGTAGCCGCGATAGGGCTGGCCGATCCAGGTCTCCCGCGACCACGGGATGCGGCCCTGGCGGATCAGGCTGACATCGTAGGTTGTGCCGCCTGTGTCAGCGACGATGGCGGTGTCCATGCCGGCATCCCGCTCGGCGAAATAGCGTCCGGCGATCGGCGCCATGGAGGGGCCGGAATTGATCAGGTGGATCGGCGCGCGGGCCGCGTCCTCGGCGTTGATCACCCCGCCCTGCGAGGTGACGATCAGGACCCCGCCTGTATAGCCCGCCTCGCGCAGCCGGCTGGTCAGGGAGCCCATATAGGCCTCCATCTTCGGCTTCAGCGAGGCGTCGATGACGGCGGAGGAGGCGCGGCGATACTCGCGGATGGACGGGTTCAGCGCGTGAGACAGCGTTACCGGTATGCCGGGCAGGCGGTCGGCCAGGATCTCGCCGACGGCGATCTCGTGCGCCGGGTTGATGATGGACCAGAGCAGGCACACAGCCACCGCCTCGACACCCGCCTCGGCCAGCCGGTCGGCGATGCGCTCCACGGCCCCGCGGTCGAGCGCCTCCAGCTCGCTGCCGTCGGCGAGCAGGCGCCCCGGCACTTCGAAGGTCAGCGAGCGCGGCACGTAGGGGTCGGGAAAGGGCACGGTGAAGTTGAACGGCTCGATCCGCCCGCCCTCGCGGAAGACCAGCATGTCGCCATGCCCCTCCGTCGCCAGCAGCGCGGTTCTGGCGACCGAGCCCGTGATCACCGCGTTGATGGCGTGGGTGGTGCCGTGGATGAACATGCGGCCGCGGGCCAGCAGGTCGGAGCGGTCGGTGCCGAAATCGGCGGCAGCCAGCGTCAGGCTCTCCAGCACGCCGGCGATCGGGTCGCTGGGCGTCGTCGGCGCCTTGAACATGTGCAGGCCGCCCTCGTCGTCCTCCACCAGAAGATCGGTGAACGTGCCTCCGGTATCGACCGCGAAACGCATCGGCTGCCCCTGTTGGTGTGGTGTCCGGCTCTAGAAGTTGACCTGGTCGCCGCCCTTCAGCGCCAGGCGCTGCCTGGCTTCCGCCGGCGTGGCGATCTCCAGCGACATCTCCTCCAGTACCCGGCGGATCTTGGCGACCTGCTCGGCGTTGCTCGTCGCCAGTTCGCCCTTGGCGATGTAGAGGCTGTCCTCCAGCCCGACGCGGACATTCGCCCCCATCATCGCCGCGTGAGTGCAGAACGGCATCTGGTGGCGGCCGGCGGCCAGCACCGACCATTCGTAGCTGTCGCCGAACAGGCGATCGGCGGTGCGGCGCATGTGCACCAGGTGGTCAATCTCCGCGCCGATGCCGCCGAGGATGCCGAAGATCGTCTGGATGAACAGCGGCGGCTCGTAGAGCTTGCGGTCGATGAAGTGCGCCAGCGTGTAGAGATGGCCGACATCGTAGCACTCGAACTCGAACCGGACCCCGGCGCCCTCGCCCAGATCCTTCATGATGTTCTCGATGTCCTTGAAAGTGTTGCGGAAAATGAAGTCGCGCGTGCTCTCCAGGAAGGGCTGCTCCCAGTCGTGTTTCCAGCCCGAGAGGCGCTCGGCGGCCGGGAACATGCCGAAGTTCATCGAGCCCATGTTCAGCGACGTCATCTCCGGCTTGGCACGCTTGGCTGCCGCCAGCCGCTCCTCCAGCGTCATGTTGGCGCCGCCGCCGGTAGTGATGTTCACCACCGCGTCGGTCTGCTGCTTGATGCGCGGCAGGAAGCCCATGAAGACGTCGGGATCGGGCGTCGGCGCCCCGGTCTCCGGGTCGCGGGCATGCAGGTGAAGGATCGACGCACCCGCCTCCGCCGCGGCGACCGCCTGGCTGGCGATCTCGTCCGGCGTGATCGGCAGGTATGGCGACATGGTCGGCGTGTGAACCGACCCGGTGACGGCGCAGGTGATGATTACCTTCTTGGCCATGGCGCCTGGCATCCCTGGACGGCTGAAGCGTGGCCGGCGACCAGCGGAGCGGCCCCGATCGCCTCTCCCTCTGTGCCTCCGGACGCATCGTTCGACAGGCGCCCCGACGAGTCAACAATGTTTTGTAAATGATGTTTGATCACAGTTGCCCGAGCGGTCCCGGGGCAATGATCGCGGCGATGGCGGGGACCGGTCGGCGAACCGTGCGGAATCCGCCTCCGCCGTTCAGCCCAGCTGCGCGAGGTGGCGGCGGATTGCCGAGGCGTTCTCCTCCAGAACCGCGTGGAAGCCGGCGAGGAAGCGGTCGAGGTCAGCGTCCGTCACCGGAAGGGACAGGGCGACCAACCCGCGCCTTGCGGTGTAGAGCCCCCGGGCGATCAGCTCGAGATGGACCAGCGCGCGCAGCTTCGGCGAGACCGCCGGCAGGTCCGCCGGTCGCTCCGCCGCCCGCGCGGTGAAGTGGAATGCGGTCATCGAGCCCATGCCGGTCACCTGCATGGGCAGGTCGAGATCGGCGATGGCCCGGCGCATGCCGTCGCGCAGCCGCTCGCCGCGTCTGTTCAGCGCCTCGATCGCCTCAGGCGTCAGCACCTCGGTCAGGCCGGCCAGGCCGGCCGCCATGGTGACGACGGAGTTGTTGAAGGTGCCGGCATGCCCCCAGTAGTCCGGCGTCGACGGATCGAAGCGGGCCATCAGGTCGGCGCGTCCGCCGAAGGCGCCGAAGGTCATGCCGCCGCCGACATACTTGCCCAGCGTCACCAGGTCGGGCCGGATGCCGTGGAGGCCGTGCACGCCGCCCGGCGCCATTCGCGAGGTCATCACCTCGTCGAAGACCAGCATGGCGCCGGTCCGCAGGGTTTCCTCGCGCAGCACGTTCAGGAATTCGGGGCTGGCCGTGAAGCAGCCGCCCGCCCCCATCATCGGTTCGACGATGACGGCCGCGAGGCGGTCGCCGAGACGCCGGATCGCCTCGCGCGCGCCAGCGACGTCGTTGAGCGTGATCTCGTGCCAGGGAAACGGCACGTTGAGCGGGTTGGGGCCGCTGAAGGTGAAGGTGCCGCCGTGATAGGCGCCGCTCAGCACCATCACGTCGTCGCGGCCGGTGAAGGCCCTGGCCGCGCTCAGCGCGTAGAGGTTGGCCTCGGTCCCGGAATTGCAGAAGCGCACCCGCTCGATCGCCGGGAAGCGGTCGCAGATCGCCCTGGCGAACGCGGCCTCGTAGCGGTTCGGTCCGCCCAGCACCGTGCCGTGATCCAGCGCCTCGTCGATGGCGCGGCGGATCCGCGGCTCCGAATGGCCGTAGAGCCCGGCGGAGAACTCGCCCACGAAGTCGAGCAGCCGGTGGCCGTCGGCGTCGGTCAGCCAGGCGCCCTCCCCCTCGCGGATGCTGAGCGGAAAGGGCGAAAAATGCAGCACCGACCGGGTGTTGCCGCCGGGCATTACCGCCTGGGCCTCGCGGAAGGCCGCGGCGCTGGCCGGGTTTGCCTCGGCATAGCGAGCTTCCGTCGCCACCAGCGCGTCGTCGAGCGTCATGTTCGCCTTGTCGGCCACCGCCATCGTCATCGCCTACCCCTTCCCGTCTCGCCGGCTCTCACGCCCGGCACCTTGCCTGTCCCTCTCACCGCCCGCGCCAGCGCGGCGGCCTTTTCTCCACGAAGGCGCGGGGACCTTCCGCGTGATCCTCCGACGCCAGCATGCGCACATGGGTCGGAAAGCGCCCGGCGCGGACGGCGGCGAAGGACTCCCGGTCCGACAGGGTCTCGCAGCCGCGCACCACCTCCTTGATCGCCTTGACGGAGAGCGGCGCCCCCGCGGCGATCGTGTCCGCGAGGCGGAGCGAGCGCGCCATCACCTCGCCCACAGGCGCGACCTCGTTGACCAACCCCCAGCGCTGCATCTCCTCAGCCGGCATGTGGCGCCCGGTCAGCAGCAGTTCCAGCGCCAGCGCGCGGGGCAGGCGCTTGGGCAGACGCTGCACGCCGCCTGCGTCGGCCATGTTGCCGAGCCCGGTCTCCGGAAAGGCGATCGAGGCGTGCTCCGCCGCCACCACAAGGTCGCAGGCCAGCATCAGCTCCGCCCCGCCGCCAACCGCCACGCCGTTCAAGGCGGCGATCAGCGGCTTGTCCGTCGCGGCGAGAATGTCGAGGCCGGCGAAGCCGCCGATGCCGTGATCCGCCGCCTCGCTCTCGCCCTCGCTTGCCGCCTTCAGGTCCCAGCCGGCAGAGAAGATCCGCTCGCCCGCGCCGGTGATTACCGCGACCAGCGCCGTCTCGTCGGCGGCGAAGGCGGCGAAGGCCTCGCCCATCACCCGCGAGGTGGCGGCGTCGATGGCGTTGGCCTTGGGCCGGTCGAGCGTGAACACGGTGACCGCGCCGCGCCTTTCGGTTCGCAGGATGTCCATCATGCCTCCGCATCCCATACATTGGCGCCGAGTCGGGTGAGCTCCGTCTTGGCCACCTTGCCGATCTCGGTGCGCGGCAGGCTGTCCACCACCTCGACATAGCGCGGCACCATGAAGCGGGCCATGCGGCTGGCGCACCATTGGTGCAGCGCCGCCGGATCGGGCGACCTGTCCGGTTTCGCCTGCACCACGACCTTGACGTCCTCCTCCCCCAATGGCGAGGGCACGCCCACCGCGGCGCACTCCGCCACATCCGGGTGCTCGCCGATCAGCGCCTCCAGCTCCCAGGCGGAGATGTTCTCGCCGCGCCGGCGGATCATGTGTTTCAGCCGGCCCAGCACGAAGACCTCGCCGGCCCCGTCGATGCGCGCCAGGTCGCCGGTGTGGAACCAGAGGTCGCGGCAGGCCGCCAGCGTCGCCTCCGCGTCGCCCTCGTAACCAGCGAACATGATGCCGGGTCGGCGAGGCCGGGCGACCAGTTCACCCGCCACGCCGACCGGCACGGCGATCCCGTCGGGACCGTGGATGGCGAGCTCGAAATCCGGGTTGGCCCGCCCGCAACTGCCGGGCGGCTGATCGGCGTCCGGCTCCGGAAGGGTCAGGGGCTCCACCTCCGTCATGCCGTAGGTGTCGCGCATCGGCACGCCCCAGCGTGCCTCGGCGGCTCGGCGCATCGCAGTCCCCGGCTGTGGGCCGACCATGATCAGACGCAGCCGGTGCCCCTCGGCGTCGGCCGGCGTCGTCTTCTCCATCAGCAGGGCGCACTGCGCCGGCAGCAGCGTGGCGACTGTACAGCGGTGCCCGATGACATCGGCCCAGAAGCCGCTCAGCGAGAAGGTCGGGGCCAGCACGACCGAGGCTCCGGCAAGCGCGGCGGTCATGGTGATGTGGAGCTGTGATGCCACGTGGAACTGCGGCAACCAGCTGTGGACCACGTCGTCGGCGGAGTAGACGAGCGCGTGGGCGAGCCTGGCGGCGCCGCGCGTCAGCATGCCGTGGGGCAGCAGCACCGCCTTCGAGCGGCCGGTGGTGCCGGAGGTGAACATCAGCGTGGCGACCGAGCCCGCAGCGGGCATGGCGCCGGTATCCGCCGGGTGATCGGCCCAGTCGACGAAGGCGATCGCCGGCACGCCGAGACGCTCGGGCACCGCCGAGGCGCCGTCGCCGACGACGACCAGGCGGGCGAAGCCCAGCCGGTCGAGGCCGTCCGGCAGGTCGGCCAGGGCCTCGCCATCGGTCAGCAGCGTGTCGGCGCCCGTCCGCCCCAGCATGTCGGCCAGCAGTGGACCACGATGACCCCGGTTCAGGCAGGCGAAGATGCCGTCGGCGCGGTGCGTGCCGATCATCGCCCAGAGCGTTTCCGGGCAGTTGCCGAGATAGCTGGCGACGCGCGGCCGTCCCGAGGCGTCCTTCGAGCGGACCCGGCCGGCAATCGCCCGGATCAGCGCCCAGGCCTCGGCGAAGCTGGTGCGTCGTCCCTGCCAGACGAGGCAGGTCGCGTCGGGGGTCAGCCGGGCCCGGGCCTGCCAGACCTCCGGCGTGCTGGCGATATCGCTGGCGGTGAGCGCCCGCAGGCGATCAAGCGCATCCGGAGGTGCTGGCGCGCGGGCGGGGCCGGCACTCACGACGCGCGGTCCTGTTCCGACAGCAACCGGATGATCGGCGGCAGCACGCCTTCGAAATCCTGTTTGAGGGCCGCCTTGGCCGCCTCCCCGTCGCGCCGGCCGACCGCGTCGATGATGTCGCGGTGATGCTCGATGGTGACGCCGTAATCCGATTCCCGGACCGCCAGGTGCAGGATCGGCGCGACGCGGACCCAGACGTTCTCGATGATCTCCACCAGGGTCGGCGAGCGCGACAGGCTGTAGAGCTTGAAGTGGAAGTCGTAGTTCGCCTTCACCGACCAGCTCGGCACGCGGAAGGAGGCGCCGTAGAGCGCGTTGAGCTGCTCCAGCTCCTCGATGTCCTCCGGCGTCGCGTTGCGGCAAGCGCGCTCCGCCGCCAGCCCTTCCAGGCTGACGCGGATGTCGATGATGTCGGCATAGTCCGCGGCGGTCAGCCGGCGCACCACATAGGCCCGCCGACTGCCGCTCGTCAGCACGCCGTCGGCCTGCAGGCGCTTCAGTGCCTCGCGCACCGGCATGGCGCTGATGCCGAACCGCTCCGACAGGGTGCGCGTCGACAGCTTCGAGCCGGGCAGCACCTGCCCGGTCATCAGCGACACCCGGATGGCGTTGTAGACCTTCTGCTCCACCGAGCCGCCGGCGACCTGGGCCAGCGGCGGCATGGCATTCGCCGCCTCCTGTGCCGCGTCACGGCCCGGCCGCCTCGCACTCCGCTGCTCGATGGTCATAAGGGGACATTCTCCATTCAATCGAAACCCTGTCAATCTGTGATCACAGCTTGACAGGGTGGATGGCCGTGGCTGAGACTTCCCTCACGGCAGCGGTAATCGTCGAAGAGAGGAGCACGGGTGAGCCAGGTTCCGCAAACCGTCGCGATCATTGGCACCGGCCTGATCGGCCGCGGCTGGGCTGTCGTCTTCGCCCGGGCCGGCAGCGCGGTGCGCCTGTGGGATCCGGCCGACGGCGCCGCCGACGCCGCACACGCCTGGTGCGTGGAGGCGGTGGACAGCCTCGCCGATGCCGGCCTGCCCGTCGACATCACCGCCACGAAAACCCGGCTCGCCGTCGCCGCCAGCCTCGCCGAGGCGCTGGACGGCGCCGACTACGCGCAGGAATCCGCACCCGAGAAGGCGGACGTCAAGCGCGACCTCTTCATCGAGATGGACCGCCTGGCGCCCGCCGGCTGCATCCTGGCCAGCTCGTCGAGCGCCATTCCCGGCAGCCGCTTCTTGGCCGACCTGCCCGGCCGGGCTCGCGCCATCGTCGCCCACCCGGCCAACCCGCCGCACCTGTTGCCCGCGGTCGAGGTGGTGCCATCGCCCTGGCACGATCGCGGCTTCGTCCGCCAGGTCAGCGACACGCTGGCGGCGGTCGGCCAGTGGCCGGTCCTGGTCGAGACCGAGATCGAGGGTTTCGTGATGAACCGGCTGCAGGCGGCCGTGGTCAACGAGGCGATGGCGCTGGTCGGCGCCGGCGTGATCGCGCCCGACGACCTCGACCGTGTCATGAAGGGCAGCCTCGGCCTGCGCTGGTCCTTTCTCGGCCCGTTCGAGACCATGGACCTCAACGCCCCCGCCGGCTTTCTCGACTATGCCCGCAAGTTCGGCTCCTCCTACGCCACGCTCGGCCGACAGTTGACCGTCGGTGCGGCGTGGAAGGAGGAGGCGCTCGAGGCGATCGAGAGCGCCCGCCGCCGGGCCGTGCCCAGCGACCGCGTTGCCGCCCGCCAAGCCTGGCGCGATGACACGCTCGCCCGCCTCCGCCACCTCCTCGACAGCCGGTCCGCATCATGAGCAATCCCGTCATCATCACCTGCGCGGTCACCGGCAGCATTCACACGCCGACCATGTCGCCCTATCTGCCGGTGACGCCGGACGAGATCGCCGATGCCGCGGTCGGCGCGGCGGAGGCCGGGGCGGCCATCATCCACCTGCACGCGCGCGATCCGCAGACCGCGAAGCCGACCCAGAACCCGGACCTGTTCATGCAGTTCCTGCCGCGCATCAAGCAGCAGACGGACGCGGTCCTCAACCTGACGACGGGCGGCGGGCTCGGCATGACCTTGGCCGAGCGCCTCGCCCCGGCGCACCGGGCCAAGCCGGAAGTGACCAGCCTGAACATGGGGTCGATGAACTTCTCCGTCGCCGGACTGGCGGCGAAGTACAGCGACTGGAAGCACGACTGGGAGAAGCCGTATCTGGAGTCCACCTGGGGCGCCATCTACCCCAACACCTTCGAGATGATCGAGGAGATCCTGGTCACCGTCGGACAGGCCTATGGCACCCGGTTCGAGTTCGAGTGCTACGATTTCGGCCATCTGAACAACCTCAAGGTCTTCGTCGACCGCGGCCTCGCCGAGCCGCCCTTCTTCATCCAGGGCATCTTCGGGGTGACCGGCGGCATGCCGGCCGACCCGCACACGCTGATGGCCTTCAAGGCGCAGGCCGACCGCATGTTCGGCGACGACTACCGCTTCTCCTGCTTCGCCATCGGCCGGGCGCAGATGCACTTCCTGACCATCGCGGCGATCCTGGGCGGCAATGTCCGCGTCGGGCTGGAGGACGCGCTGATGATCGGGCGCGGCGAGCTCGCCACCTCCAACGCCCAGCAGGTGGCCAAGATCCGCCGCATCGTCGAGGAACTGGGACTGACCGTCGCCACGCCAGCCGAGGCGCGCGACATGCTGGCGCTGAAGGGGGGCGACAAGACGGATTTCTGAGCGGCGCCCGGTGCCGCCGGATCGAAGGCTCCATCAATCTGTGATCGCACCAGTAGGCGGTCACCCGGACAGTCACGAACCACGAACGGGGAGACGGAAACGATGAAAAGACGTCATTTCATTTCGACTTCAGCGCTGGCCGGCGCGGCCACCGCGGCCAGCACCCTGCCGGCACCGGCGATCGCCCAGTCCACCTTCACCTGGCGGATGGCCGTGCTCTATCCGCGCGGCATCTCCTTCGGCGTCGCCTACGAGGCCTTCGCCGAGCGGGTGGCGGAAATGTCCGACGGCCGGCTGACGATCGAGAACGTCTATGACGGCGAGGGCGTCGGCGCGACGGAGATCTTCGGCGCCACGCGCAGCGGTCTGGTCGAGATGGGCTCGCCCTACATGGCCCTGCATGCGGGCGAGTTGCCGGCGGGCCTGGTCGAGCTGGGCCTGCCCGGCGGGCCGACCCGCTACGACCAGCTCTACGCGCTGCGCACGGTCGGCGGCTGGGGCGAGATCCTGACTGAGGCTTATGCCGAGCAGGGCCTGCACTGGCTGGGTCCGATCTTCCAGCCCGGCGTCTACGCCATCACCAAGGAGGAGATCGGCTCGCTTGCCGATTTCGAGGGCCTGCAGATGCGCTCGCCCGGCGCCTATGGCGAGTTCGTCGCCCAGTTCGGCGTGAACCCCGTCACCATGGCCTTCTCGGAGATGTACACCAGCCTGGCAACCGGCGTGATCGACGGCGCGGCCAGCTCCAACATCATCGATTACCGCGACGCCCAGGTGGTCGAGCAGGCACCGTGGCTCTATCCTGAACCGGTCTCGGGATCGCAGGCCGCCTCGGTCATCATCAACGCCAACGCCTGGGCCTCCCTGCCGGCGGACCTGCAGTCGATCCTCACCGTCGCCCAGATCGAGCATTGCTGGACGCATGCCCAGATGTCGATCGCCGGCGTCGGCGAGGCCCTGAACCAGATGCGCGAGCAGGGCCTGCAGATGTCGCCGGCTCCCTCGGCGGAGGATCGGGCGGCCTGGGCCGCCGCGGCGGAGACGGTGCAGGACAGCTACGCCGAGGGCGATGCCTATAGCCGCCGGCTGGTGGAGGCCCAGCGCGCCTTCATGGCGCAAATCGGCTGACACCGAAGCCGGCCCCAACGCATGCGCCTGGTGAGGCGATATGTCCGCGCGGTCGATGGCCTGTCCCATGCCATCGGCCGCGCCGTTGCCTGGCTGATGCCGCTGATGGTGCTGGCGCTGGCCTATGAGGTCTTCGCCCGCTACGCGCTGTCTGCGCCGACCATCTGGGCCTTCGACACCGGCCTCTATCTCTACGCCTTCATCGGCATGCTGGGCGGGGCCGCGGCACTGCGCCACGACGCGCACATCAAGGTCGACGTCCTGACCGGCCGCCTTTCGGACCGCACGCGCGCCTGGTTCGATCTCCTGACGGCACCGCTGATCGTCTTCTTCCTGGTCCTCGTCGTCGACTATGTCTGGGCGAGCGCGGCGGACATGTACGCCCGGGGCGCCAGAAGGCCGACCGAGTTCGCGCCGCCCCTCTGGCTGCTGGTCGGGGCGGTGCCGGTCGGCGCGGTGCTGCTGCTCATGCAGCTCTCCGCCAACCTTGCGCGCTCCTTCCACCTGGCCTTCAGCGGCCAGCCCCTGTTTCCCCCAACGCCAGCCGACGACGACCATTCATGAGCATCGAGCTGCTCTCGCTGGCGCTGTTCGGGCTGGTTCTGCTCGGCTTCGCGCTGGGCACGCCGGTCGGCTTCACGCTCGGCGGCGTGGCCATGGCCATGGCCGCGGTCACATGGGGGCCGCAGGCCTTCAACCTGATCGCCAACACCGCGCAGTCGAGCCTGACCAACTTCGTCCTGCTCGCCATCCCGCTGTTCATCATGATGGGCCAGGTGCTGGTGCGCTCGGGTCTCGGCGAGGCGATGTTCCACGCCATGCATGTCTTCGCGGGCAGGATCCGCGGCGGCCTGGCGATCGGCGTCATCGTGGTGTGCAGCCTGATCGGCGCCATGGTCGGGATCATCGGCGCCGGCATCATGATGGCGGGCTCGCTCGCCCTGCCCTCGATGCTGAAGCGCGGCTACGACAAGTCGCTGGCGCTGGGCGTGGTCATGGCGGGCGGTGGCCTGGGTATCCTGATCCCCCCCAGCGTGCCGATGATCATCTTCAGCGCGGCCACCAACACCTCGGTCGGACAGCTTTTCGCCGGGGCGTTGATACCTGCGGCCATCACCATCGTGCTGATGATCGTCTACGTCGTCGTCTACTGCCGCCTGCGGCCCGAGGCGGGCCCGGCCAGGGCCGAGAAGGTGACGCGGCATGACGTGGTGCTGGCCGCCCGCGACGGCTCGATGTCGCTGGCCCTGATCCTGCTCGTGCTGGGCTCCATCCTGGGCGGCTTCGCCACGCCGACGGAGGCCGGCGCCGTCGGCGCCCTGGGCGCGGCGGTGATCGCCATCCTCTACGGCCGCTTCAACCTTCGCGTCATTTCCGACGCCAGCTTCCGCGCCATGCTGATGACCGCCGCCATCGCCTGGATCATCCTCGGCGCCAGCGTCTTCTCCAACTTCCACCTGCTGATGGGCGCGGCGCGCACGTTGCGCTCGCTCGGCATCGATGCCGGCCTCTCGCCCTTCGTGATCATCCTGCTGATGCAGCTCACCATGCTGCTGCTCGGCTTCATCATCGACGAGTTGATCATCGTCATCATCTGCGCGCCGCTGTTCACGCCGATCGCTGTCGGTCTCGGCTACGATCCGGTCTGGTTCGGGATCCTGATGATCCTCAACATGGAGATCGCCATCATGACGCCGCCCTACGGCTTCGCGCTGTTCTACCTGCGCGGGGTGGCGCCACCCGGGGTCACCATGCTCGACATCTACAAGTCGGTCTGGCCCTTCGTGCTGATCAAGCTCGTGGCGCTGGTGACCTGCATGGTCTTTCCGTCGACCATCACCTTCCTGCCCGAACTCCTGTTCCGCTAGCCGGGGACCATCGCCCATGTCCGGACCGTCAGCCTCCCTCCCCGCCTTCGATCCAGCCAGACCGGTCGCCATGATCGGCATGGGCACGATGGGGACCAAGGTCGCCTGGGCGTGTGCCCGGGCCGGGATCGAGACCCGCTGCTACGACATCGCCGGCGGCGACGCCCTCACGGCGGCCAGGACGCGGGCGCTCGGCTGGAGCGAGGGGGAGGAACGGGCTCGGGTGGCCGCCCACCTGCATGTCTCCGCCGATCTCGACAGCGCCCTCGACGGCGTGCAACTGGCCTTCGAGAACGTCTACGAGCTGATCGACCTGAAGTGCCGGACCCATGCCGATCTCGGCCGCCGCCTGCCGGCCGCCTGCTATCTCGGCTCCAACGCCTCCTCGCTGCGCGCCACGCCGATCGCCGAGGCCTCTGACCGGCCCGACCGCTTCTTCTGTCTGAACTTCTCCGACCCCCGCACCGGCCGTCTCGTCGAGCTCATGGGCGCCGACGCCATGACGCCGGAAACGGCGGCGTTCGCCACGGCCTGGGCCCGGCACATCGGCATGGTGCCCGTACACTGCCGCAAGGAACAGATGGGCTATGTCTTCAACCGTATATGGCGAGTGATCAAGAAGGAGGCCCTACGCCAGATCGCCGAGGGCTATGCCGATGCGGAGTCGATCGACCGCGCCTGGCGCCTTGCCTTCGGCACCGACTTCGGACCCTGCAGCCTGATGGACGAGATCGGGCTCGGCAGCGTGCTGAAGATCGAGCACGCCTATGCCGACGAGAGCGGCGACCCCGCCGACCGGCCGCCGGCCTTCCTGGAGGCCTGGGTCGCCGAGGGCAGGCTCGGCGTCGCCAGCGGCCGAGGCTTCTACCGCTACCCCGACCCCGCCTTCGCGCAGCCGGGATGGCTGGAGGGGTCGACGGATCCGGGAGAAGACGGCTGAATCGCCTATCGGCCGCCAGGTCCAGTGACCACGCCTCGGCTGGTCAGCATGGTGTTGGCCAGCGCCGCATAGGCGTGGACCAGCCGACAGTCGAGCAACGCCGCGAGCAGGCGCAGGCGCTGGGGGTCGCCACCGCTGTCACCCGCCAGGAGCCGGGCGAGATTGTGGTCCACCTCGCGCACCAGTGCTGAATTGGAGGCGCGGATGGACCGCGTCTGCGACTCGTCCAGGTTGCAGGCCAGGCCGTCGCCATGGCTGTAGAAGTCGCGCCTGGATATCGCGCCCAGGCGCCAGTCGAGGAAGGGATGCCGCGCCCGATCGCCTTCCAGGGCGAAGGGTCAGCGCGCGGGGGGCATGTCGGCCGGGTCGAACAGCGTGGCGTGGGGCGCCGGCGCGATCCACAGCAGGAGGAGGGCCGATCTGAAAATGCGCGAGAGCCCTCGGCGCTTCCAGCCGACCTACAGGAAATCGTCGCGGATCGGGGTGAAGACCTCGATGACCTCTCCCGCCTCTATACAGCGCGCAGCGTGCTCGACACCGCCCTCGACAAGGAATCCGTCACCCGGCCCTACACGCCTCGTGACCCCGCCGATCGTAATGTCAAACAGTCCGCTGACGACGTAACTTGACTGCACGTGAGGATGGCTGTGCAGCGGGCCTTCGGCGCCGGCCTGGAAGACGTTACGCATCATCAGCATTTCCGGCGCATAGCCCAGGATCATGCGCCGCGTGCCGTCACCCATTTCCTGCCAGTCGTGTTCGTCAGCGCGAATATGGCCTGCGCGAACCTTTGTCTTTTCCTTCATGCGGTGCTCCTTTCGTCGGCACGCTGGCGACCCACAACTTGCTCGCGAAGGTCATGGCGCGCGCGCCATCCAAGACGACGCTCGGCGGCCCTTGTGTCGAACATCGGCGCAAATGGGTTGGCCTTGTAGACGCTGTGGTCGATGCGCTCTGGCAATCGCCCGAACGCCTGCTCGATCCGCTCCAGCGTGGGAAGCGGATGCAGCGTGGAGGGCGCCGTGAGATAGAAGGTTTCAAAGCCCCGCCATTCCATATGGAGGGCGAGCCTGAACGCCTCCGCCACCTCGCGCGGATCGACATGGTGCCACGCGAGCCCGCCACCAGCCGGTGCATGTCCCCCGGCGCAAGGGCCGGAGTATCTGTCTGGATCGGCGTGGCGCGCCCGCACCTCGCCCATCATCGAAGGAAAGAGGATGAATACCGGCCGGAGCGCGATCACTTCCAGCCCGCGTCGGGCGAAGCTGTGCCCCGCCTCTTCAGCCAGATACTTGGAAAGCCCGTACGGATCGACTGGGCGAATGGGGTGCGCCTCGTCCACGGGCAGCGACAGAGGGCACCAGAAATGCTCTTTCCAAACGGTGTTGCCCATGACGCTGTCGGAGGAGCACAGCACGACCCGCCGCACGCCGGCGCGCCCTGCGGCTTGCAGGACGTTCCAACTTCCCCTCACGTTCAGATCGATGATCTGCCCAGGCGTGCCGCTTGCGATATTCGCCGCCGCGGCGATGTGTAGGACCGCGCTGGCACCCTTGAAGGCGGCTGCGAGGGCTTGCTCGTCCATGATCGACGCTGTGACGTGTTTCCAGCCCGCATCGTCCTCGGGCTCGCGCACGTCCAGGCCCAATACCTCCGCGTCGGCCGCGATGGCTCGCGCGACATAGCCGCCAAGAAGTCCGGACGCCCCCGTGACGACGACGCGGCTCACGCGCCGCCTTCCTTGCCCGCGATGTGCAATCCGGTCAGGTAGCCGAAGGTCAAGGCCGGGCCCAGCGTGATGCCAGGCCCCGGATAGCGCCCACGCATGATCGACTGCATGTCGTTTCCGACGGCGTACAGGCCGTCGATCGGTCGGTCATCCCGGTCCAGCACCTGGCAATCCTCGGTCGTGCGCAGTCCGGCCACGGTGCCCAGGTCGCTCAGCGTCAGTTCAATGGCATGGAAGGGCGGTTTCGTGAGTGGCGCCAGGCACGGGTTCGGATGATGATCGGCATCGCCGAGATAGCGGGAATAGACGTCTTCTCCGCGCTGAAACTCCGTATCCTGTCCGCGTGCGGCATCGGCATTGAAGCGCGCGATCGTCGCCGCGAAAGCCAGCTCGTCGATGCCGAGCTTGCGGGCGAGGTCAGGCAGGCTATCGGCTGACTTCAGATAGCCGGCCTCCTGATAGGGCTTCAGCTTTCGCGTGAACGGAATGATCGCGCCCAGGCCGTATTTCCAGATGAAGGCCGCGTCGCAAACGATCCAGGCGGGCAGGTTTCCCTGCCCGGTATTGCCTTGCAGGAGCGCCTCGCCGAAGCGGTGGTAGGACACCGCCTCGTTGGTGAAGCGGCGTCCGGCGGCATTAACGACGAGCGAGCCGGGCTTGCCCCTGTCGGTCACGGTATGCGGGTAGACCACCTTGCGCCCATCCGTGCGCGTGTAGACCGATGCCGGCGACCAATAGGCGTTGTTCGTGTTGTCCGTCCCGACAACGCCACCGGCCGCGACGCCAAGGTCCAACCCATCACCCGTGGAGCCGGGCGCGAACGGGCTGTCGGGGCTGGCGAGATCGGGCAGCCAGGCCCGGCGCTTCTCCGCGCTGTTCGAAAATCCGCCGGTGGACAGGACGACACCCTTAGCGGCGTGGATGGTGGAGGCGACCTCGCCCTCCCGCACCCGCAGTCCGGTGGCGCGACCATTTTCGGTCGTCACCTCCTCCACCGCGCAGTCGGTGCGGATCTCCACGCCGAGGTCGAGAAGCGACTTCAGCAGGCGCCCGGCCAGCGCGTTGCCGAGCACCAGCCGCGAGCCGCGGTGATGACGCGTGCGCTGGACAAGATATTCCAGTACCAGGCGCGTGGCCCGCGCGAAGGACCGGGGCGAGCGCCACATCTTGCGAAAATGCGGCAGGTCCTCGCGCGCGACCATCATGCCGCCGAGTATGGTGAACTCCGGCAGGGGTGGGCGCAGCTTGCCGAACCAGTCGCCGAGGCTGGCGGCGTCGAAAGCCAGCGGCTCCAGCACGCGCATTCCCTCCGCCGCACCTTCCAGTTCGGGATAGTAGTCGGGGTAGAACGGGACCGGTTTGAGCTTCAGCGCCGTATTGGCCTCCAGGAAGCGAATTGCCTCCGCGCCGCGCTGCACGAAGCGCCGGCGTGCCTGGCGACCATCGGGCGTGGGCACGGCGGCGTCGAGATAGGCCATGATACGGTCGGGATCGTCCGGCTGGCCGGCCTCCGCCATCTTGTCGTTGCAGGGCACGTAAACCATGCCGCCCGAATAGGATGTGTTGCCACCGACATATCCCGTCTTCTCCACGACGATGACGTTCAGGCCGTGCACGGCGGCGGTTGCCGCGGCAGTCATGCCCGCGGCACCGGCGCCGACCACGACGACATCGCAGCGCCTATCGTTCATGCCCCGCCCCCCAGCGATCGGGATTTGCCCGCATCCAGTCAGCGAAGGCCGCCACCGCATCATCCAGCGAATGGCGGGGGCGAAAGCCCAACTCATCAGCCATCCGGCTGCAGTCGAGCGGCCCGCGCATCACCGTTGTATCGGTCCAGGGCTCACTCCCGGGTCCGACCGAGATCTGGGCGTCCGGCACGGCTTTCCTGACGGCCTCGGCAACGTCGAACGTCGTATGGTTCTTCCCCGAACCGAGGTGGTATTCCGTATGGGTCAATGTCTCGGCCCGCCACAGGGCCAGCAAGCCCATCGCGCAATCCGACACGAAGGTGAAGCTGGCCGCGAAATCGCCCCCGGTCGGCTCGTCGATCACCTCGCCCTTCAGCGATCGCCGAAGGAATTCAGGGATCGGGCCGCGCGGACCGTCGAACGCGCGCGGGACCAGTGGCGGCCCGAAGATCCAGGAGATCCGCACGGTCGCGGCCGAGACGCCGTAGGTATCGGCGTAGACCGAGGTCATCAACTCCCCCGACCGCTTGGTCGCCGCGTAGAGCGATTTGGGGGTGGGGTTGGTGTCCTCCGCCACCGGCGTCACGGCGTCGGGAAGCGACTGAAAGACCGATCCGGTGGAAACGAAGATGAAGCGCCGCCAGTCGAGCCGTCGCGCCGTCTCAAGCAGCAGTTCGGTGGCGACCACATTGCTCTGAAACGTGCGCAGCGGCTGCGGCTGGCCCAACTTGTCGTTCGGCACGGCGGCGGTATGGATCACCCCCTCGATGTCGTGCTCGGCGGCCAGCATGCTCAGCTCATAGGGGTCGGACAGATCGCATTTCGCCCAGGTCACGTTCTGACCCACCGCCTCGGCGTCGGCCTGTCGAAAGGTGGACATGTACTGCGCCACGACCTGAGTGCCGGCCTCGGCAGCCTGTCGCACGGTCTCGTAACCGACGTGACCCATGCCGCCGGTGACAAGCAGCTTGCCCATGTTCGCCTCTCCTCAGTCCTGTGCCGCGAGGGCCGCCCGGTGCGCCTCAAGCGTGGCGGCCAGCCCTCGTTTGATGTCGAATCGCGGTCGATAGCCGAAGCTCTGTCTGGCACGCGTGCAGTCCAAGGCGCCCTTGCGCGGCATCGCGGTATCTCCGCCATGCAGATAGGGGCCTGGCCCGACCGAAATGTCCGCGCCGGGAACCAGGTCGCGCACGACGTCGGCAATCTCGGCCAGGGATGGCGCGCTATCCGACGCGATGTGGTAGGCGTCGAAAGGATGATCGTCACAATCGATAGCGCCGAGAATCCCGGTCACGGCGTCATCGAGATAGGTGTGGTCGATCCGCTCTTCCGCGCCGCCGGGAACGTGGAGCGCCCGACCTTCGGCGGCGGCGCGGATCATGTTGAGCGGAACCCGGTCGCGCGGGAAGCCGGGACCATAGACCCAGGAGGTGCGGACGTTGATGCACTCCAGCCCGTGCGTCGCGCGGTAGCTGCGACCAAGCTGCTCGACGGCCATCTTGCTGATGCCATAGGCGTGGAGTGGCGACTGGCGGTGGGTCTCGTCGATGCGCGGCGCAAGGAAATCGCCGTAAGTCTCTTCGGAGCTGATATGGATCACGCGGCGGCAGCCGTGACGGGCCATGGCTTGAAAAAGGTTGACGCTGCCCTCGATGTTCACGTGAAGCAGCCGCGCTGGGGAGGCCAGCGAGGCCAGAACGCCGACGATGGCGGCGCAATGGATGACGGCGTCCGGGGCATGCCGCGCGAAGGTGGCCTCAATGGCGTCGGCATCGCAGATATCGGCGACAATGGCGGTGAAGCCCGGAAATTCCGCCCCAATGGCGTCGAGGGCGCCGGCGTTCGGCCCGAAATCGAGCCCTAGCACTCGGTCGCCCCGGGCGAGCAGAGCCCGCGCCACCGCGCTGCCAACGAAGCCACCGGCGCCCGTGAGGAGAACCTTCGGCACGACGTCCTCCCGTGGTCAGTAGTTGAACAGGATTAGCCGTTCCTCGGTCATGTCCCGGATGGCGTAGCGGGGACCCTCGCGTCCAATCCCGCTGTGCTTGACCCCGCCATAGGCGAGCTGGTCGGTTCGCCAGGTGGACGTGCCGTTGATGATGACACCCCCTGTCCTCAGCCGCCGGGCCAGCCAGAGCGCGCGCTCGGTGCTGTCGGTATAGACGCCGCATTGCAGGCCGTAGGGGCTTTCGGTCACAAGCCGCACCGGCTCGGCCAGGTCATCGTAGGCGAGCACGCTGGCGACCGGACCGAACACCTCATTGCAGACCACCTTCATATCCGGCTTCACGTCGGTCAGAAGGGTCGGCTCATAGGCGGCGCCGTGGCGGTTGCCACCGGCGAGCACCCGCGCGCCCTGCGCGACAGCCTCCTCCACCCACGATTCGACGCGACGGGCCGCAGCCTCGTCGATCAGCGTGCCGACATCGGTTCCATCAGCAAGGGGATCGCCGATGCGGAGTTTCTTCATCGCGTCGGCGATCTTCTCAGCCAGCTCCGCGGCGAGCGCCCGGGGGGCGTGGATGGTCTGCACCGAGATGCAGCTTTGCCCCGCAAGCCGGGAGGCGTTCCTTGCCAAGGTCGGCGCAATGGCGTCGAGATCAGCATCCTCGCAAACGATGGTCGGCCCCGCTCCGCCCAGTTCCAACGCGACGGGGCGCAGACCCGCGTTCGCCCGGATTTGCTCACCCGCGCGCGAGGACCCGGTAAAGGTCAGCATGTCGACGCCTTTGTGCGCGACCAGGGCCTGCCCGGTCGCCGCTCCGCCGTGCACCACCTGGATGAAGTGGCGCGGCAACCCCGCCTCGTAGAAAAGTTCGACCAGCCTTTGGACCACCATCGGGGATTGCTGCGGCGGCTTGATGATGCTGGCGTTGCCCGCCGCGAAGGCGGGGGCGAGCTTATGGCTCGCCAGGTTGAACGGCGCGTTGAACGGCGTGATGGCGCCAACCACGCCGACGGGAAAGCGCATCAGAAAGGCCATCTTGCCGTGGCCCATGGCGCTGCCATCCAGGGGGACGTGCGCGCCCTCGATGCGGATGGCTTCCTCGGCGGAGAGGTTGAGGGTGTCCTTCGATCGCGCCACCTCACCCTCGGCGTCGCCAAGAGCCTTGCCGGTCTCGCGCGCCATGATCTCGCCGATCTCGCCCGCGCGTTCGACGATCAGTTCGGCCACTCGTCGCAGGATCAATGCCCGTTCGTAGGCCGGCATCGCGGCCACCTCGGGCGCTGCCTTTCGCGCCGCGCGAACAGCCGCGTCGACATCGTCCGGGCTACCCGTCGGGGCGGTGCAAACGACCTCGTTCCGATAGGGATCGACACTCTCGAACCGGTCGCTGCCCGGAACGGCTTCGCCGCCGATGTAATGTGTCAGGTCCATTCCTGCCTCTCGTCGTTCGTTCACTCGGGCCGCCATGCCTCGCCCAGGGCCGGCTCGGGCGCCTTCAGGGGCGGAAGCTGCCAAGAGCCGGTCGACGGCGGCTTCACCGCCGGATCGACCTCCAGATCGATAAGCCACGGCCTGTTCGACGCGACCGCCTGGGCAAGCACGTCTCGGAAATCGTCAGAACGGCTGACCTTTGCGGCGTCGACGCCGTGCGCCCGCGCCAGCGCGGCGAAATCCGGATTGTAGGGCGCGCCGTTCGCCCCTTGCGTGAAGCTTGTCCCGATCTCGCGCCCGCCGAACTGGCCATGCTGCAGGTCGCGGATCGCGCCCCACGCATAATTGTTCCAGACGACCCAGATCGCTGGGATGTCGTACTCGACGGCGGTGCACAGGACATGCGGCGTCATGGTGAAGCCGCCATCGCCGCAGACCGCGATGCAGGGCCTGTCCGGCGCGGCGAGCTTCGCGCCAAGGACGCCGGAAACGCCGAAACCCATGGCCGAATAGCCCCAGGTGTTCAGCATCGACTGAGGCCGGCGGCATTCCCAGAACTGCATGAACCAGTTGTGGTGCGCGCCGGAATCGGGAACCAGGATCGTATCGTCGGGCGCCACCTGCCTGATGTCGCGCACCACGCGCTCCGGCCGCATCGGGTTGCTGTCGATGTCGTAGTTCGGCGCGATGAAGGCATCCCATTCCGCCTGCCAGCCGGCGATTTCCGACAGCCATGCCCTGGTTCCGTCGTGCCGTGTCACGCCGCGCCGGTCGAGTTCGCTCAGGAGTTGCCGGATGAACGTCCGGGCATCCGCCTGGATACCGATGAACGGCTCGTAGTTTCGACCGATCTCGCTCGGGTCGATGTCGACATGGATCAGCTTGGTCGGCGGAATGTTCCACGAATAGCCTGGCAGCCAGGACGAGGCCGAGCGGTCGTCGAACCTGGCCCCGAGGGTGAGAAGCACATCGGCCCGCCGCCCAGCCTGGTTGGCGGGATAGGTCCCGTTCCGCCCGATGAAGCCGAGCGAAAGCGGATCGGCCATGTCGAGCGAGCCCATGCCGTTCGGCGAGGCGACCTGCGGTACCTGGAGCCGGTGCTGAAGTTCGGTCAGCTCTGCCCCTGCCTCGGACAGGGTAATCCCGTGGCCCACGAAGATTAGCGGCGACCGCGCCGCGAGGAGCAACTCGACCACCGCCTCCACCACCTCCGGGGCGGCACCGGGGCGGTTCTCCACGTGCGAGCGCTCCATCGGTTCCAAGGCCACCTCGGCTTCCTCCTGGAACAGGTTGTAGGGTACGTCGAGGTTGACCGGCCCGGGGCGTCCGGACGTCAGCAGGTTCGTCGCCTGCCGCAGCGCCAGGGGAAGCATCTCCACCCGGGTGGGCTGGAATGAACGCTTCACGAAGGGCTTCAAGGCGTCGGGGAAATTCGCCTGCCCGTGCATGTAGGTTTCCTGGAACGGCCCGCGATTGAACTGTGATGTTGGGACGTTCGCGGTGATGGCGAGAAAGGCGGAGCTATCGGCCTGGGCGCAGGCGAGCGACATCGGGATGTTGGCGGAACCCGGCCCGGTCGACGTCAAGGTGGCAACCGGCTGATGGGAAACGCGGAAATAGGCGTCGGCCATGTGACCGGCCGTCTGCTCGTGCCGGGGCGAAACAAGCCGGATGCGGTCCCGTCGGTCGTACAGCGCATCGAGCATGCCCACATTGCCATGCCCGCAGATGCCAAAGAGGTAGGGCATCCCCGCGCGGATCAGGTGCTCCGCGATGAGTTCTCCACCCTTCATCTTGGTCATTCGACCGCCTCCCCAGGTGTAGTAGTGTTTTTCTCGGGATTGCCGGCCCGCCGCCTTTTTCGCCTCCGCCTGATCGCGGCGAGCGCCGGGGCGACCCAGATGACGATCGCAATGACGCCAAGCGTCGCCGCGATCGGGCGGCCGAAGAACGCCGTGAGGTCGCCTTGCTGGGCGATCATGGCCTGCATGAAGTTCTTTTCCAGCAAGGTGCCGATGACCATGCCGAGAATCAGTGGCGCGACCGGATAGTCGTTCTCCTGCATCAGGAACGACACGACGCCGGCGACCAGCGCGACGACCACGCCCATCATCGAGTTATTGATCGCGTAGGCACCGACCATCGTGAAAATCAGGATGATCGGCATGAGGATCCTGTTCGACACCTTCAAGAGCTGGCTGGCCGCGCGAATGGCGAGATAGCCGACGGGTATCAGGAACAGGTTGGCGATGAAGAAGGAGACGAAGATGGAATAGACCAGCGGCTCGTTCTCGATGAATACATTCGGACCCGGCTCCAGTCCCTTGAGGAAAAGGACGCCGATCACAATGGCGGTGACGCTGTCACCGGGAATGCCGAAGACGAGCGACGGCACCCACGTCGAGGATGTGGCGGCATTGTTGGACGTCGAGGCCGCGACGATCCCCTCCGGGTGGCCCGTGCCGAATTTCTCTGGCGTTTTCGATCGCTTGCGGGCGTAGCCATATGACACCCAGGCCGCGATGTCCGATCCGGCGCCCGGCAGCGCACCGATCAGCGTGCCGAAGATGGAGCCTCGACCGACATTGACCTTGTAGCGCCAGATCGTGCGGACCGACTCGCCAAAGTCGATCTTCTGCACGCGCGCGCTGCGGGCGTCAGGCCGCGGCGGATGGATCAGCGCGCGGAATACTTCGGCGACGGCGAAGATGCCGATCATCACCGGGATGAAATGGATGCCCTCCATCAGTTCCAGCGTGCCGAAGGTGAACCGCGGCTGCCCGGAGATGAGGTCGAGGCCTACGGTCGCGAGAAGCAGTCCGATCGAAAGCGAGACCAAGCCTTTGATCGGGTTTGACGCGGCGACCAGCGCCGCCGTGGACAGGCCGATCACGGCCAGCCAGAAGTACTCGTAGTACTGAAACTCCAGGGCGAATTCCGCCAGCAGCGGCGCTGAGAACGCCAAGGCGGCGGTGCCAACGAGCCCGCCCAGAACGGAACACAGCAGCGCGGTCATCAGGACCGTGCCGCCCTTGCCCTTCAAAGTCATCTCGTGGGCTTCCTCGGCATAGGCGGCCGAGGCCGGCATGCCGGGAATGCGCAACAACGCGCCGGGCAGGTCGCCCGCGAAAATCGCCATGGCCACGGCGGTGGCGATGGCTGCAAGCGCCGCGACCGGCTCCATGAAGAAGGTGATCGGCACAAGCAGCGCGACGGCCACCGTGGCGGAAATGCCCGGCATGGCGCCCGCGAAGATACCGAAGACCGTCGCGCCGAGGATCACCGCCAGAATCTCCGCGCGGAAGACAAGATCGAAGGCGGCGAGCAGCGAGTCCATGGGATCAGATCAGCCAGCGCTCGACCACGCCGAAGGGCAGCGGCACGCGCAGTGCCTCAGCGAAAATGAAGTGAATGAGGATCGTGACCAGCGCTGCGACGACGATGCTTGAGAAGATGGCGGCAACGCCCCGCGTGACGAGAAAGAGCCCCGTCAGCATGAGAAAGCCCGTCAACATGAAGCCCATCGTGCCCGACAGGAACACGTAGAACAGCACAGCGCCGACGATGGCGAGGAAGATGGCGTAACTGCGCCAGTCGCGAGCCCAGTCCGCCAGTTCCAGCCAGGGCGCGCGGCCTGCCCGACGCAGCCCCTTGACGATCAGCACCAGTCCGCCACCGCCCATCATCACCGCGATGATGCGGGGGAAGAGATCGGGACCGTAGGGCACGCCCGGAAAGCGCATGAACCCACCCGCGTGGATGAAGGCGAAGATCCCCATGGCGAGGAAAAGTGCCCCTGGTATTGCGTCGTTGAACCTCATGGCACCAACTCCAAACGGGACAGGAAGACGAGGGCATGGCCGCCCCCGGTCGGCGTCAAAATGGGCCGGGCACCGAAGCGCCCGGCCCCATTTGGAAGTCAATCCCAATCAGAGCATTCCGGCGGCTTGCATGACCTCGCAAATCGCCGTGTCCTCCGACGCGTGAAAGGCGCGGGCCTCTTCCGGGCCCATCCAGGTCATGGCGAAGTCGCGTTCATTCATGAAATCGGTGAACAGCTCGCTCTCGAAAGCGGTCCGCACCGCGGCCGTCAGCTCGTCACGGATGTCGTCGGGCAACCCCTCGGGGGCGCCGATCATGCGCCAGGTCTGCGACGTCCATTCGACGCCAATGGCCTCCTCGACCGTGGGAACCTCCGGCAGCCCCGGGAACCGCTCCGCCCCCATCGTCGCCAGCGGCCGGATGCGCCCCGCCTCGATCAGCGGCGCGGCGGTGGAAAGCGGCGGGGTGACGAAATCAATGGCACCAGACGCGGCATCCTGCAGCGAGGGGCCACCACCTTCCGACGGCACCCAGGTCACCCTGTTCGGATCGATGTCGGCGGCCACCAACAAGCCGGCCCACGCCAGGTGATAGATCGACCCCGTGCCGGAGCCGGAGGCGGTATAGGTGCCGGGCGGGTTCGCGCGGATCGCGTCGAGCGCGTCTGCAAGCGTCTCGAACTCGGAATCCGCGTTTACCGAAACAGCCGCGGGCTCCGTGTTTATGAGCGCGATATGAGTGAATTCCTCGGCCGTGAGATCCGTCAGGCCCTGACAGACGAGTTGGCTCAGATCGACATTGATCGTGCCGATCGTGTAGCCGTCCGGATCGGCCGTCGCCATCGCCGTGTGGCCGATGATGCCCGAGCCGCCAGTGCGGTTCACGACGTTGACAGGTTGGCCTAGCGGCTCCTCCATCGCCGCGGCCAGCGTGCGTGCGACCGTGTCGGTGCCGCCGCCCGCGCCCCAGGGCACAATCAGCGTGATCGGCCTTTCGGGCCAATCCTGCGCGGTGGCGGGACCGGCAAGCACGGCGCTGGAGACCATAAGGGTTGCCGCGATGCCAATGCGTACTCCTGTCGTGGAAATCATCTCATCCTCCCTCGTTAACGCGGATTCTCCTACCGCTGGGGCGAAGGCTAGTGACGCACCAGAATCCCTGTCAAGCATTTTGCCGTATTATTCATTGTGCTTCTCATCAATGGAGAAAATTCGCCTGCGATAGGGTAATCTGTTCCGGGTTTGATCCGCTTCATGATCCTGAATTGAATGTTCAACTGATCTCTCTACCTTTGATGCCAAAAGAACACGATTGCTTTTCTCATATCATTCATTATCAATCTCCATGGTAGAGAAAAGGAGCACCTTGTGAGCGATGAATCCACAGATGAACGCCGCGAAAGCCGCTTGCAGTCGCTCGAACGCGCCTTTTCGGTGCTTGAGGAAGTCGCGCGCCATCGCAACGGCATCACGCTTTCTGAACTCAGTCGGTCGCTGGAGGTGCACACGAGCACGCTGTATCACGTCACGCGCACGCTCGTGTCGCTCGGCTATCTTCGCGCTGGCCCGGACGACAAGCGTTACCGTATGGGGCGGGGCATCTTTCAGTTGGCCTCGGCCTGCCTTGATGAGGCGGAGATTTGCGCGGCGGCTACCCCCCTTTTGGAGACCCTCGCCGAAGCGACGGGTGAAGCGACGCATTACGCCATTTGGGAGCGGCGCAAGGCGCTGATCCTGGTGCGCCACGCTGGGCCGAATGCGCTGCAGATCAACGAGCGGGCTGGTACGCTGCGGCCCGTCTACTGCACGGCGATCGGCAAGGCACTTCTCTCTGGCCTTGAACCGGAGGCCTACGACGAGTACACGCGCGACGTCGATTTCATCCCCTACACGTCCAACACGCTGAAAGATGCCCAGGAATTGAGGCTGCAGGTCGAGAAGGCTCGCCGCGACGGCATTGCCTTCGACGATTGCGAGTTCAACGCGGAGGTCCGCTGCATGGCGGCGACCGTGCGCGATTTCTCCGGTCGTGTTGTCGGCGCCATCGGGTTCTCCGGTCCCGTCTGGCGCATGTCACTGACGGATATGGCGGAATACACCTCGATAACGCGCTCGATCGCGGCCGAACTGTCCGAACAGTTCGGCTTTCGACCAGAGAACGTGACGGACAGTCCGAAGTCGAAATCGATGGGGAGGAAGGGTGATGCTGGCGGATGAACTGTCGGGTCGGACCGCATTGGTGACGGGCGGCAGCAAGGGAATCGGTCTCGCCATCGCGCGGCGCCTGGCCGCGGCGGGCGCGCGGGTCGCCCTTGTTGCCCGTTCCACCGATCAGCTTGAGCACGCGGTTGAAGCCATCGCCGATAATGGCGGGGAGGCCCTCGCCGTCGCCGCCGATCTATCCACCGAGGAGGGCTGCGCCGACGCGGCCTCCCGCGCGCTGTCGGCGCTGGGCGGCATCGACATCCTTGTGAATTGCGCCGGGGCTACGCGAGCGGGCAGTTTCCCCGATCAACCGGACGCCGAGTGGATCGACGGCTTCGCGCTCAAGTTCCACGGTACCGTCCGCCTTGCGCGCAGGCTTTGGCCGGCGCTGGTGGAACGCAAGGGCACCGTGATCAATATCGGTGGTGCGGCCGCGTTTACCCCCTCGCCCGGCTTCATGGTCGGCGGCGCCGTTAATGCGGCGCTCGCGCATTTCACGAAGGCCCTGTCCAAACAGGGGCTGAAGGACGATGTGAACGTCAACATTGTCCATCCCGGCATGACGGAAACCGACCGGATGGAGCAGCTATTGCACCAGGAGGCGGAGGCCGACGGCGTTCCGGTGGAAGATGTCCGCGCGAAAAAGAGCGCCGAGGCCGGGCTGCGCCGTCTCGGCCAGCCCGAGGACATCGCCGAGATGGTCGCGTTTCTCTGCTCGCCGCGGGCCCGGCAGGTTCAAGGCGTCGGCGTCCTCGTCGATGGTGGCGCAACCCCGGGCCTGTAACGCCTTGCACCGAATGGCGTCAGGTGGCTCCGGGCTGAGCGCCCAAGCCGCTCGAGCCAAAAACTCGGCGCCGGCTGAATTTGCCTGACTTACCGCGATCTATCTTATGGTTCGAGCGCGTCGGATTTTGGCCAGTCGATCGTGAACCCAGCCACGGCGGGGCGTCGTGCGACTGCCCGATCGGGGGAACAGGTTTAGCGCGGTGCGCAGGGCGACCCTCAAGTGTGAATGGCATTCCGACTGCGCAAGATGGCCGACAACAGCCCCGATCGGGATCATGGACAGCTGTGCGGCGATCGACTTCAGAAGCACGGATGGCCTGCCAGAAAGCGCTCACCGCGCAGGCGTGGCGGGCATTGACCGGCCGGAAGGAGAGGCAGAACCAGCCGCTCGCCGCCGCCGTGTACCGCGACGGGGGGGTGACCCCATGCCTCAGGCCCGTGTCGGCGGAACCGCGAGCACGTCGACCGTCGCCGACCGCAGTACCTGCTGGGCGACACTGCCAAGCAGAAGATTGGCGATGCCCGAGCGGCCGCTCGTGCCGACGACGATCAGGTCGGCCGAGGCTTCGAGGGCCGCGTCTGTGACGGACGTCGCCACGGACGTGTCGACCTGCCTGACGAAGCGGCCGATGGGGTCCATACCGGTACTCGACAGGAAGGCGTCGAGCTTGCGCGAGGCGCTGTCCTGTTCGCCCTCCAGGTAGTCGGCCACCCGGTCTGCGTCGACCGAGCCTCGCATCATGGCGCTCGTGCCAGGCGCTTCGAAGACGTGCACGACCGACACCGCCACCGATCGTCCGATGCCCAGATCGGTCACCGCCCGCAGGGCATCGGCGGCGCAGGGCGAGAAGTCGACGGCGACGAGCGCGTGGCGATAGGCGCCGGCGGGTACGCCATTGGCCATCAGGACCGGACAGCGGCTCGATCGAACCACGCGCTCGGCGGTCGTCCCGACAAACACGTCCTTGAGAGCCTGCCGGCGATGCGGTCCGATGATCACGAGATCGGCGCGGAAGTCATCGGCCGCGCTGGTGATGCCCTCGAAAGGGTCGCCCTCGACGATCAGCGCCTCGCAGTCCAGGCCGTCCCGCGAGACGATCGAGCGCGCCTGTTCGTCGAGGATTTCGCTCGCGGCCAGACGTTCCGCCTTGACGATGCGCAGGGGCTGGTCGTTGTCGACGACGTGCACCAGCCGCATCCGGGCATCGATGTCCTTCGCCAGCAGCACGGCCCGGCGCAGGGCGCGGTCCGACCGCGTCGAGAAATCTGTGGCGACAAGAAGCGTTCTGTCGTGCATCCGCAACCTAACATAGGTCGGTCACACCCAACACACCGGTTCCGCTGGCGCTGTGACGGGGACCCGTATCGCACTATCGCACAGCAGGGGCCCTGATCTGAATCATGTCGCGTCGGAACATCTGGCGGTACCTGAAAGGTCCTCCATATCGGTGGAGCAAGCCACCGTGTTCGATCTCCGGACGGCAGGCGTCCGAGGATCATCGGCGCCGCATAGCCGGACCGGAAACTCGACACGCCTCGACAGGGATCGTGCCACTTGGTCGAACTTCTCGCCCACTCACCGTTCGCGGAGATCGCCACGCTGCTCGTGCTGGCGGCGGCGATCGGTTTTCTCGGCGTCCTGCTGCGACAGCCATTGATCGTCAGCTTCATCGCCGTGGGCCTGATCGCCGGTCCATCCTTACTGGATCTCGTGCGATCGGACGAGCAGATCGACCTGCTCGCCGAACTCGGCATCGCCGTCCTGCTTTTCCTGGTCGGCATCAAGCTCGACGTGAAGCTTATCCGCTCGCTTGGCGGCGTCGCGCTCATGACCGGACTGGGGCAGGTCGCGTTCACCTCGGTCTTCGGATATCTGATCGGCCTTGCGCTCGGACTGGGGCACGTCACCAGCCTCTACGTCGCGGTGGCGCTGACCTTTTCCTCGACCATCATCATCGTCAAGCTGCTCTCCGACAAGCGTGAGATCGACTCGCTGCACGGTCAGATCGCGCTCGGCTTCCTCATCGTCCAGGATCTCGTCGTCGTGCTGGCGATGATCGTGCTCTCGGCGATCGGCATCGGTGCCGACCAGGATCAAGCGGGCGTCGCGGGGATCCTGACGGCGCTGTTGTCAGGCGTCGCCATGGTTGCGCTTGTCGTCCTATTCGTCCGCTACGTCGCCAATCCCTTGACCGAGCGGTTGTCTCGAACGCCTGAGCTCACGGTCATCTTCGCCATCGCGCAGGCCGCGATTTTCGCCGCCCTCGGCGACATGCTCGGATTGGGCAAGGAAGTCGGCGGTCTTCTCGCGGGCATCTCCCTGGCGTCCACGCCCTACCGGGAGACGATCTCGGCCCGCCTGGCGCCGCTGCGCGATTTCCTGCTCCTGTTCTTCTTCATCTCCCTGGGTTCGACGCTGGATCTTTCGCTGCTCGGCGAGAACGTCACCGGCGCGATCGTCTTCTCCCTCTTCGTCCTGATCGGCAATCCGCTGATCGTCCTCGTCATCATGGGGGCGATGGGCTACCGCAAGCGGACCGGGTTTCTTGCCGGCCTGACGGTGGCGCAGATCAGCGAGTTCTCGCTGATTTTCGTTGCCATGGGCGTATCCCTGGGACATGTGGATCAGGCTGCGCTCGGCCTCGTGACCATGGTCGGTCTGGTGACCATCGCCGCCTCGACCTACATGATCACCTATTCCCACCGTCTCTACGCGGCGCTCGAGCGATTTCTGGGTGTCTTCGAGCGCACACGGACATGGCGCGAGCCGGATGCTGTGGGCGCGATGGAGGGGCGCGCGTACCGGATTCTCATCATCGGGCTTGGCCGCTTCGGCACGGCGATTGGCCTGAGGCTCAAGCGTCGCGGGGTTCCCACGCTGGGTGTCGATTTCAATCCCCTCGCTGTCCGTCGCGGCCGAAAACTGGGCCTCGCAACCGTGTTTGGCGACGCCACGGACCCGGAATTCATGTCCGATCTGCCGCTGAGCCAGGTCGAGTGGATTATCTCCACGGTCCCCATCCACCCGACGGGTCTGAGCCACGAAGACACAAGAACCACGCTCATCCAGCTGTCGCGCAGCGCCGGGTTCGGAGGCCGCATCGCGGTCACCTCGCACCACGCGCACGAGACCGAGGAATTGCTTGGCGCAGGCGCGGACATGGTGCTGGAGCCGTTCCAGGACGCGGCCGATCGCGCGGTCGACATACTGTGCGGGGCCCGGGAGGAGGAGCGGACGGAGATTCCCGCCATCGCGTCGGAGGAGAAGCAACCCGCTTGAGCCCTCCATCGCTGCCGAAATCCAATGCCATGAGCGAACAGAACGGTCGACCCGACGTCCATAGCCTGCCCGTCGATCTAACCCTCGAAGCCCTCGACGCGTCGCCATCAGGGCTGTCCTCCGAGGAAGCGGCCCATCGTCTGCGCCTACACGGGCCAAACCGTCTGCCCGAAGCGCCCCGGCGCAATCCGCTCCTTCGCTTCCTGGCCCATTTCCACAACGTGCTGATCTACGTGCTGATCGCCTCGGCGGCGGTCACCGCAGTGCTTCAGCACTGGATCGACACCGGCGTCATCCTCGCCGTCGTGATCGTCAACGCCCTGATCGGCTTCATCCAGGAAGGCCGCGCGGAGCAGGCGATGGCGGCGATCCGCGGCATGCTCGCCCCGCGTTCGGCGGTTCTGCGCGACGGCAGGCGACAGAGTGTCGATGCGGCCGAACTGGTGCCGGGCGACATCGTTCTGGTCGAGGCCGGGGATCGCGCCCCGGCCGATCTTCGGCTGATCGAGGCGCGGGGCCTGAAGGCCGAGGAGGCGATCCTGACGGGTGAATCCGTGCCGGTCGACAAGGGCACGGCGCCGGTCGCCGCAGATGCCGCGCTCGGTGACCGCACGCCAATGCTGTTCTCCGGCACGCTGGTCGCCACCGGTGCCGGACGCGGGGTCGTCGCGGCTACCGGCGGCGCGACCCAGATCGGACAGATCAGCGGGATGCTGTCGGAAGTGCGGACGCTGACCACGCCGCTCGTGGAGCAGATGGACCGGTTCGCGCGCTGGTTGACCGTCTTCATACTGCTCGTCGCGGGGTCGATTCTCGCCTATGGCCATTTCGTCGGCCATCTGCCCTTCGCGGAATTGTTCATGGCGGTGGTCGGCCTGTCGGTCGCGGCGATACCCGAGGGTCTGCCGGCAGTCCTGACCATCACGCTCGCCGTCGGCATGCAGGCCATGGCACGGCGCAATGCCATCGTGCGTCGCCTGCCGGCCATCGAGACCTTGGGATCGGTGTCGGTCATCTGCTCCGACAAGACCGGCACGCTGACGCGCAACGAGATGATGGCCACCGCCATTGCCACCGCGGGCGACATCTTCTCCGCGGAAGGCAGCGGCTACGCGCCGGAGGGCCTGGTGCGCCAGCACGACGCCGACGCCCACGGCGTCTCGCATCCGGGATTGCTGGAGATCGCCCGCGTGGCGGCGCTGTGCAACGATGCGGTCCTTCATGGGACGGCGGAAGGCTGGCGGGTGGAAGGCGATCCCATGGAGGGGGCGCTGATCGCCCTGGCCGGCAAGATCACCGGGCAAGGCGCCGAGCCGTTCCGATCCTGGCGGCGTACCGATGCGATCCCTTTCGACGCGGCGCACCGATACATGGCCACGCTCGACCACGACCATGAGGGACACGCCTGTATCCACGTCAAGGGGGCGCCGGAGGCGGTGCTGGCCATGTGCGCCGATCAGCGGGCGGCCAATGGCGGCACGGAGCCGCTGAGCACCAGCCTCTGGCATGACCTGGTGGATGACCTTGCTGCCGGCGGCCAGCGCGTGATCGCCGTGGCGACACGCGCAGTGCCACAGGACAATACGGTTCTCAACAGCGCCGACATCGGGCAACGGCTGACGATGGTCGGCCTCATCGGTCTGATCGACCCGCCCCGTGCCGAGGCCGTCGAGGCGGTGGCCGAGTGTCACAGGGCGGGCATCCGGGTCAAGATGATCACCGGCGACCACGCCGCCACGGCCGGTGCCATCGCGCGGATGATCGGACTTGGAGAGACGTCGCGGGTTTTGACCGGCGCCGACGTCGACACCATGGATGATGCCGCGCTCGCCGCCGTGGCCTTCGAGACGGATGTCTTCGCGCGCACCTCGCCCGCGCACAAGCTGCGCCTCGTCACGGCGCTGCAGTCCCGCGGCCTGACCGTCGCGATGACGGGCGACGGCGTGAACGACGCGCCCGCGCTGAAGCGCGCCGATGCCGGCATCGCCATGGGCCAGAATGGCAGCGAGGCGGCGAAACAGGCGGCTGAGTTCGTGCTCGCCGACGACAACTTCGCCTCCATCGCGGCAGCTGTGCGCGAGGGGCGCACCGTCTACGACAACATCAAGAAGGTGATCAGCTGGACGCTGCCGACCAATGCTGGGGAGGCGATGACGATCGTCGTTGCGCTGTTCGCCGGCATGGCGCTGCCGATCACCGCTGTGCAGATTCTCTGGGTCAATCTGATCACCGCGGTGACGCTCGGCCTCGCGCTCGCTTTCGAGCCCTCGGAACCCGGCACCATGCGCCGACCGCCGCGGCCACGCGGCGAGCCGCTGCTGACCGGCTCGCTGGTCTGGCACATCGTGCTGGTCTCCGCGCTCTTCCTCGTCGCTGTCTTCGGCATTTATTTCTACGCCACGGACCGCGGATATCCGGTGGAACTCGCCCAGACGATGGCGATGAACACGCTGGTCGTGCTCGAGATCTTCCACCTGTTCTTCATCCGTAACATTCACGGCACCTCGCTCACCTGGGCGGCGGCGCGAGGCACCCGCATCATCTGGGTGTGCGTGTTGTCGATCGTCACAGCACAGTTCGCGATCACCTATCTGCCGCCCCTGCAGCCGATCTTCGGCACCCGGTCCGTCCCGATCGTCGACGGCCTGCTGATCGTCGGCATCGGCGCCGTGTTCTTCGCCCTGATCGAGACCGAGAAGCAGATGCGGCTCGCCTTCCGGCGAACGGTGGCATCGGGGAGGAGCCGATAGCCGTCGCCCCTGGATAGGTGGCGGCAGGCTGGCTGACTCTGGGCGCCATGTCCAACATCGTCTTGCTGTCGTTGACACATTGGCCCGACAGCGGATCGAGTGTCGTTCCGGCACTTGGCGTGTGATCATTCCCCGACAGTCATGTGGACACTTCGCCAATGCTTCTCGAAATCGCGGTCATCCTCATCCTGATCGCCGTGAACGGCACACTGGCCATGTCGGAACTGGCGGTGGTTTCCGCCCGACCAGCCCGCCTGAGCAGACTTGCGAGGCAAGGCAAACGCGGTGCGGCGATCGCACTCTCCCTTGCCGAACATCCCGGCCGTTTCCTGTCAACGGTGCAGATCGGCATTACGCTTGTCGGCGTCCTGTCGGGTGCGTTCTCTGGCGCCACAATCGGCCCACGTCTGAGCGCGGTGCTGCTGGCCACCGGCGTTCCAGAAGCGGTGGCCGAGCCCCTCGGGGTGGGCGTCGTCGTGGTCGCGATTACCTATCTGTCCCTGATCATCGGCGAACTGGTCCCCAAACAGATCGCCCTCATGGCGCCCGAGGCCGTCGCCGCGCGAATCGCGCCCACCATGCTGCTGCTTTCCCGGATGGCGGCACCGCTCGTCTGGCTGCTAGACCACTCCGGGAAAATCGTGCTGGCGATGCTGGGCAAGTCGGGTCGTCGGACATCGCGGGTCAGTGACGAGGAGGTCCGCGCGATCATCGCCGAGGCTGAACTCGCCGGCGTCATCGAGCCGGACGAGTCCGACATGCTAGAAGGCGTGATGCGGATCGCCGATCGAAGCGCCCGGCGTCTGATGACTCCGAGACCGGACGTGGTGAGCATCAGAATATCGGACTCGCGCAGGCACATCCTCGGCAAGTTCCTGGAGTCGGGGCATGCCCGCCTCCCCTTGCTGGCCGATGAAATCGACCGCGTCATCGGAATCCTGCGGCTGAGAGACCTGCTCGAGCGCAGCGAGGCGGAATTCAACCCGCTGGGCATCGTCCGCGAGTCACCCAACGTCCACGACTCCCTGCCCGCCACGAAAGTCATCGAACGCCTGCGCACGGCGCCCGACCACATGCTCCTGGTGTTCGATGAGCACGGCCACTTCGAGGGTCTGATCACGCCCATGGACATCCTCGGCGCCATCACCGGCGGCTTCTCCGAGGACATCGAGGATGAACCCAAGGTGGTCGAGCGCAAGGACGGCTCGCTGCTGGTCGCAGGATGGATGCCGGTCGACGAGTTCGCCGACCGGTTGGGGCTGGAACTGGAGGAGGATCGCGCCTTCCAGACCGTGGCGGGTCTGGTTCTCGACCGCACCGCCGAGATCCCCGAAATTGGACAGACGGTCGAGGTGGGCGGCTGGCAGATCGAGGTCGTCGACATCGACGGACACCGGATCGACAAGCTGCTCGTTCGAAAGGCATGAGCCGATCCAAAGCAGCCGGAGGCCGAGGCTGGACAGGCGCCTCCCACCACCTACTCGAACGTTAATGCGATGCCGCCCCGCCCGCACCTCTCAACCGGTGTTGCGGTCACTTATGCGGACGCCAGGCAGGGTTGGCCAGAGCGACTTGCCGGCCATCAATCTCTCCGTTGACGCGAGAGCGCGTTGGGAAGGTGTTGGCTCTGATTCCAGCTGGAAGATTGAACGGGATCTCAACAACGCCGTGATCGCTGGAATGGTGCAGTGCCGTGCATTGATGCCCCATACTCGAAGGCGCTTCCTGCAATCAATTGCAGACCGCCGCCGACCTGAACTCATCCATTCCAAATCCCATAGTTGAGCCTTTCGGGTCTACATACCGGCGTGTTCGGCCCTATGCAGAGTTCCAGAGTAGTTTTTCATATTTCTCAGATACTTGATTGGTTGTGGGGACTCACAGTCACCTTAGTCGAACCACGATGTTTTCAGTCAGATGAAAGGACTCGACGCACGACTTCGGGATGCATGGATGAGCAAAGCACCATCCTCAGGAGTGTCGCTGAATGAGATTCACTGACACGCGTTCTTAGTCGGCCCAGTTTCTGGACGTTGACGATTCCTTGTTCTGGCGACGCCAGGTGTCGTACTCGGTGAGGGTTTCGTCGTCGGGGGGATAGAGGCCGCGCAATGGGCGGCCTTCCTCCACCTTTCGCGCGATAAAGCCCTCCAACGTCTCCTGCTCGACCGCAGCCTCGGCGATCTCGCGAGCGAGATGCCGGGGAATCACCACCACGCCCTCACCGTCGCCGACGAGGACATCGCCGGGATAGACTGCAACTCCGGCGCAGGCGATGGGGACGTCCAGATCTACGGCGTGATGAAGGACGAGGTTCGTCGGTGCCGACGGCGCCAGCGCGTAGACGGGAAGGTCGAGCCCGGCGACCGTCGGCCAGTCCCTCACGCCGCCGTCGGCGACAAAGCCGGCCACGCCACGCATCCTGAGCCGCGTGAGGAGGATCGAGCCGATCGATGCCGCGCCGACTTCGCCTCGGCAATCCATCACCAGAACGTTGCCCGGGGGCACCGTCTCGACGGCCCTTCGTTGCGGGTGATTGTAGTCGTCGAAGACCGAGAGAAGGTCGATGTCCTCGCGGGCTGGAATGTAACGCAGGGTACTGGCTTCACCGACAAGGCGCGCTGCCGCGGGATTGACCGGACGCAGGCCTGTGAGGAAAACGTTGCGAAGCCCGCGCTTGAAGAGCTGGGTGGTGAGTGTGGCCGTCGAGACCCGCCCCAGGCGACGGAAGACCCTTTGCTTGTCCGTGATCTCGCTCAACATCAGCGCCCTCGCTCGACTTCGCCCGGCCTTCCTGCCGGGTCCCGGCGGTTAATCCTGGATCGAGCGAATGTTTCCATCGGGCCCGAGCTCGTAGCCACGTTCCCGCACTGCCGTGAGGATTTCGGGCGACCAGGTGACGTGACCGGGGTCGTCTCCCCCCAAGACAGCCAGCATCACGGCATCCGCTTCGCTCTCGTTCCGAAAGCCTCGGAAGATCTCTGTTGGAATCGAGATCACGTCCCAAGGCCCGATCTCCAGTTCATGCTCGCCCTCGTCGCCCCACTGTATCGACCAGCGCCCCGTCAGCGGGACGAAGACTTCGAGCGTTTGGTGCGTATGAAGCGCCGACCCCTGCCCCGGACCTGCGCGAACGATGGAGATGTGGAAATCCTTGGCGTCGGGGATCGCGATTTCCATCGTCGCGTCCTCCGTCACGCCACGGCCGATGACGTTGAATATCTCTCTTTCATATTGCGGCAGCACGGCATCGACCAACGGCATGCGGGACGACTTCAGGTCCTTCCAGAACGCCACGCGCGAGAGCATCTGCTCCTTGGTGACGATTGGGCGGCTCATGTGACCCTCCTTAGGACATCAACTCGGGAAACTCCGTCGGACATGACAGATCGGCTGGGCATAAATGTATACCTATCATACCATTCATCCGCAAGCATGATCGTCCGCTCGGGTCAGGAATCGCCGGCATCGATGGCCATCCGGCCGGTTCGCAAGGACGATGCGGCTCGACGTCGACGAGCCGGGAGACAGCCAGCGCATCCTCGCCCAACGATGGCCGCTCTAGAAATCCGGCAGGGCGAAAGCGGTGGCTGCCTCCATCCACCGCATCAGATCGATCAGGTCGTTTTCCGCATACCAGTTGCCGACCGCCTGAAGCCCTATTGGCAGCCCCGCGTCGGAGAGTCCCATCGGCATAGTGACCGCCGGATGCCCGGTAAGGTTGAATGGATAGAGAAAGCAGGCCCATTCCGCGTAAGCGGGCGAGTTGATCGCGCCCTCGTCCGTGGCGAGTTTCGGCGGCGCCGTTAGCGTCGGCGTCAGGAGGAAGTCGACGTCCTTCAGGATTGCCTGAATGGAGCGGAACAGGCGTGTACGGGCGTCGAGCGCCTGCACAAGCCGCGCCGCGCTCCAGGTACGTCCCTGCTCGATGCAGGCTCGCATGCTGGGTGTCAGAAGATCGGGCTGACTGTCCAGCAAGGCGCCATAGCGCCCGGCATGAGCGCTGGTGGCGATCACGACGTAGTCGTCGAACACGTCGAGAACGGACCTGTCAGACAACTCGACAAGATCCACCCCGGCCTCCGACAAGTGCCGCAGCGTCGCCGCCATCGCCTCGCTTACCTGCCAGTCAACCGAGTACCGGTCAATCCGGCCGATCCAGGCGGCGCGGCGACCGCCCAACGATGGCGTGCCTTTCCCGGCAATCGATTCGATCGGTGGCGCGGCGACGCTGAGGGCATGCGGGTCGTCCCGATGTTCTCCGGCCATGACGGCGAGGACGCTCGCCAGATCCCCGACGGTGCGGGCAAGCGGTCCCATGAAGGCGTAGTTGGCGAAGCCATCCGGCATGGTCTCGAAAGGAATCCGCCCGAGCGTCGCCTTCAGGCCGTAGAGACCACAGCAGGAGGCGGGACAGCGAATGGAGCCACCGCCGTCCGTGCCGATGGCGACAACGCCGACACCGCCGGCAACGGCAGCCGACGCACCGCCGCTCGAGCCGCCCGGCGTTCGCTCCACCGACCAGGGGTTTCGGGTGACGCCGAAAAGGTCGGATGTCGTCGTGACGCTGTGGGCGAATTCGGGAGTCGTGGTCTTGGCGACGACGATCGCCCCGGCATCACGCAGCCGCTTGATGCCCGCGGGCTCGACCGCGCCAATGGTGCCGATCTGGGTCCGTGACCCCTGGGTGAGGGGATCACCAAGCGTCGGCAAGTTGTCCTTCACCGTTATCGGCACGCCCAGCAACGCGCCTGGCTGGTGGTCCCCCTTCTCGAGATCGGCTGCCGCCCACTCAGCCTCCAGACGCGCCCGTTGGGCAAGTTCGTGCGCGACGAAGTTGAGCGTCGGATTCAGTCGCTCGCACCGCCGTAGTGCATCACCGACGACGTCGACAGGAGAGAGCCTGCCTTCCCGATACTCCGCCTGCAGCCCAGCGATGGTCGTGGGAAGTCTCGGCATGCCAATCCACCTCAAGCTCAAGGGGGCGTCGTGCCGCCCGCCATCTGAAATCTCCATGAACCAGCGATGGACATGGATACGATACCTATATACCTTTCATACCATTCCGTGAAGTTACCAGCACGTCAATGTATGGCCGGAGGCTTGCCGATGACGAGCAATTGTCAGTCACCCTCCACCGCCCAGGTCGGCGGAACCGGCCCCTCGACGGAGGCACTCCCCTCGCTCGCTGACGATCCGCTTTCCGCAGGTCTCGACGACTTTGCACGCCGGTTTCGCGCTCGGGATCTTTCGGCGCAAGAGGCGACCGTCGCGTATCTCGACCGTATCGCGGCGGTGAACGATCGCTTGCAGGCCTACGCCCACGTGGCGGTCGCAGACGCCATGAAGACAGCGGCGGCCATCGACGCGCTGATCGAGGCGGGTGTCGATCTCGGACCGCTGATGGGTGTTCCGGTGGCGATCAAGGACATCTTCGCCGTCGACGGATTGCCCCTGACGGTCGGCTCGACTCTCGACTTGGCTCCGCTGGTTGGGGCGCAGGGCGAGATCGTCACGCGCCTCCGCCGTCAGGGGGCCGTCATCCTCGGCATGACGCGCGCGGTCGAATGCGCCCTCGGTCCCATGGGTATCAGCATGATCCAACCAACGCCGCGAAACCCTTGGGACATTGCCGTGCATCGATTGGCGGGTGGGTCCAGTTCCGGTTCCGGTGTGGCGATGGCGGCCGGACTATGCGCCCTGGCCCTGGGCAGCGACACCGGTGGTTCGGTGCGCATTCCCGCCGCGCTCAACGGATGTGCCGGAATGAAGACGAGCGTCGGTCGATGGCCGACCGACGGCATCTCCGTCCTTTCACCGACCTTGGATTCAATTGGCGTCCTCACCCGCACCGCCGCCGACGCGGCTTATGCGGTCGCCGCGATAGAGGCCAAACGTCCAATGGGGCAGATGTCACTTGAAGGCCTGAGGATCGGAACGCTCGATTGGCCATTCCTGGAGGACAGCGACGGTGTGATGGCGTCCCGCTATGCGGCGGCGTTGGCGACGATCCAATCTCATGGCGCGGTGCTTCGACCGTTCGCCATGCCGGAGTTCGAGGAACGCCAGGAAATCATGCCGACGATCGTTAACACTGAATTGATCGCCTGGCTCGGCCGGGAGCGCTTCTTGGGCGAGTCAGACCGGATGGATCCCATTGTGTGGCATCGTGCGAAGACCGCGCTCGAGATTACGGCCGATCGCTATCAGCAGGCTATCAGGCGCCGAGAAATACTGGCTGCTCAAGTCCAGGCACGCCTGGACGACGTGGACGTGCTGGTTTCTCCCTCGATGCCGTTCACGGCGCCGACTCTCCCGGACTTGTCGAACCCGGAAAGGATGGTGCGGGAATTCGGCAGATTCACCCGTAACAGCCAGCCCGCGAACATGTTCGATCTCTGTGCGCTGACCATTCCACTGCCCGGACCGGGCCTGCCTCAAGGATTGCAGGTGATGGCAGGGCGCGGAAAGGATCATATCTGCTTGCGGGTCGGGATCGCCCTTGAAGGCGCTCTTGGCCTTGGCACCCGTCCCGACGTGTCTGGCTTCGCGGCCTGACTGACCAGGGCGGATCGCTGGAGCCGCCAGGATGGTCAAACCGATCGCACGCCCCTCATCGCCGCGACCACGTGCTGGGCGGCGGCGGCAAGCAGGCGGGTGTCGGAGGAGACCGTGACGAAGCCGAACCCGCGCCTCACCATCGCCTCAGCGTAGGCCGGGTCGACGCAATGGATGCCGGCGGCCTTGCCGGCGCGGCCCGCCGCTTCGAGAACCCGATCGAAAGCGGCGAGGAGTTCCGGAGTGTCGACGTCGAGAGCGGGGGGATAACCCAGGCTCCGGCTGAGGTCGGCCGGTCCCACATAGAGCAGGTCGACACCCGGCGTCTCGGCGATCGCCGACGCATTCTCGAGCGCACCGCGATCCTCGATCTGCACACCGACAACAATCCTATCGTTGGCCTTCTGTGGGTAGTCAGGATCGCCCAGCGCGGCACGAAGCGGGCCGTGGCTGCGCGCACCCTCCGGTGGATATCGGCAATGGGACACGACGGTTGCGGCCTCGGCGGCTGATGAGACCATCGGGCAGACGACACCATCTGCCCCGAAATCGAGAAGCTTCATCGTCAGGCCGGGGTCGATCCATGGCAGCCTCACCATCGCCCAGACATCGCGCGACGCCACGCCGCGCAACATGTCGATGGCCGCTCGATAGTCAGCAAGACCATGCTGCATGTCGATGGTGACGGAGTCCCAGCCCTGAGCCGCCATCAACTCGGCCGAGAAGGCATCCGGAATGGCGCACCAGCCATTGATGATGACCCGCTTGCCGGAGGCGGCTGCGCGAACGGTGTCGCGGAATGTCGTCGATGTGCCGACCCGGATCGTCACCACACTACTCGCCCATCGGTTGCCGGAGCGACAGCGAAGTCTCCTTGTCGAAAAGCTGCAGTCGCCGGGAATCGATGCGCAGCCTTACCGAGTCGCCGGGACGCGGATGGAACTCCTTGCCGACCCGCACGATCACGTCGTGCCCCGCGATATCGACGTTGACGTAAGTCTCGGACCCCAGCGGTGAGACGAGCATGATCCTTGTTTCGAGAACGGCGCTTGCCCCATCGGCCTCCGGCTGTCGGCCATCGTCGATCTGAATGTCTTCAGGGCGGATTCCGGCGATCGCCGGCCGTTCCCGCTGGTCGCTTCGGATCCATTCCGGCACCGGCAGGATGGTGCCGTCGCGCCTGAACACAGTCTGCGCTCCCGATCGCGCCAAGACGCCTTCGATCAAGTTGATCTGCGGGCTGCCAAGGAACGAAGCGACGAAAGTGTTGGCTGGATGCTCATAAATCTCGGCCGGACTGCCGAGTTGCTGCTTATGGCCATGATTCATGACCAGGATGCGGTCTGCCAGGGTCATCGCTTCCGCCTGGTCGTGCGTCACGTAAACGAAAGTCGCACTCATCCGTTGGTGCAGCCGCTTGATCAATGTCCGCATGGATACGCGCAAGGTAGCGTCCAGGTTCGAGAGCGGCTCGTCCATGACGAACACCGAGGGATCGCGGACGATGGCACGGCCGAGCGCGACCCGCTGTCGTTGCCCACCCGAGAGCTGGGACGGCCGCCTGTCGAGCAGGTGATCGACCTCGAGGTCGACGGCGACCGCACGGACGCGTCGATCGATCTCGGCTCGCGGCATGCGTTTGAGGCGCAGCCCGAAGGCCATGTTCTCGTAGACCGTCTTCTGCGGATAGAGCGCATAGGACTGGAAGACCATCGCCACGTTGCGCCGATGCGGTGGCATCTGGTTGACCCGGCGTTCATCGAAGAACAGGTCGCCGCCGGAAATCTCCTCGAGACCGGCGATCATATTCAGCGTCGTGGTCTTGCCGCACCCCGACGGCCCGAGCAGCACGATGAACTCGTTGTCCTGAACCTCGAGATCGAGGTTCTTGACGGCCACCACGTTGCCGAACGTCTTGGACAGGGCGTTGCAGGTGATCTTTGCCATGTGGGCTACCCCTTGACGGACCCGGCGGTCAGGCCACCGACGATGTAGCGTTCGAAGAGCACCGCCAGCACCACCGGCGGAATAATCGCCACGACACCGGCCGCGTTGATGAACGAAAAGCTGGTGGTGAAGTCGAAGACGAAGCCGGAGATTATGACTGGCAGTGTTTGGGAAGCGATGGTTTGGGTCAGGATCAGCGCGAGGACGAACTCGTTCCAGCTCGTAAGGAACGCGAACATCAGCGAGGCGACGATTGCGGGCATGCTGATTGGCACCATCACCAGGCAGAGAACCTGGAAATGGTTGCAGCCGTCGACGCGCGCCGCCTTCGCGAGATCGGCCGGCAAGCCCTCGATGTAATTGATCAGGATGAAGATGGTGAAAGGTAGGGTGACTGCGAGATAGGCGATAACGAGCCCCGTGGTCGAGTCGATCAGGCCGATGTTTCGCAAGACCAGGAACATGGGCACAATCAGTGCCACGTCCGGCACCACCCGGGTGGCAAGAATCGTGTAGAGCGCGGTTCGGCGACCTCGGAAATGCAGCTTGGCGATCGCGTAGGCCGCGAAAAGGCTGAAGACGATATTCAGCAGCGCCACCACCGCGCCAACCTGAAAGCTGTTGACTAGCGATGGCAACAGGTTCTGCGCCGCGGAGGGAACGAACTCCCCCGATGCCGGGTCGAGGCCGGCTCGTGCATCCCGCTCGGCGACATGGGCAGAGTAGTCGAAGATTGCCTCGAAATTCTGCAGCGTCACCCGCTCCGGAAACAGGTGAAAACTCTCGCCGACCAGATCGGCTTCGCGCTGCACCGAGGAGATGAGCACCCAAGCGATCGGGCCAACGATGTAAATGGCGAGCACAAACGACAGAAACGCAAGCAGAAGACGGCGACCCGCCCCGCTGATCCAGGCTGCGCGCCGGTCGGTAGCTTGAATGTTGGGGCAGACCGACATCTCAGTGCTTCTGCGATAGGAAGCGAATGAAGAGATAGGATAGCGCGAAGGTGACGATCGACAGGAAGAAGGCCAATGAAGCGCCGACTCCGAAACGAAGGTTCAGGAAGCTTTCCGAGTAGATCATCCAGGAGAGCGAGAACGTGGCGTCGCCCGGTCCACCTTGCGTCATGATCGCGAACAGGTCGAAATGCCGGATGGAGATCATCGTTTCGTAGACGAAAACAAGCATGAAGCCTGGCTTGAGGGACGGCAAAGTGACGTGTATGAAGCGCTGCCAGACATTCGCGCCGTCTACCTTCGCCGCCCGGTAGAGATCGTCCGGAATGGACTTCATCGTCACCAGCAGGAGGATCGCCGCCAAGGGCATCTGCTTCCAGACCGCCGCCTGGGCCAGCAGGAAGATCGCCTTGTCCGGATCGGCCAGCCAGATGATCGGGTCTTCGATCAACCCCAGACGCTGCAACACGCCATTCAGCAGGCCGTGGTCAGAATCGTAGATCCACTTCCACATCAGACCGTTGACGATGGACGGGGTCGCCCACGGCACCAGGAGCATTGCCGACAGAAGGCGGCGGCCGCGGAAGGTCTCGTTGAGCAACAGAGCGGCACCGAGAGCGAGACCGACGGATCCGCAGACGGTAACAAGCGTGAATACGACCGTCCGCGATACCGCGGTCCAGAAGGACGGGTCCGACATCAGCTCCACGTAGTTGTCGAACCAGACAAACGGAACGCGGTTCGGTCGCGTCAGCTGCAGGTCGAAGAGGCTCGTATAGAAGGCATCCGCGATCGGATAGACAGCCACCCCAAACAGCACCAGCAGCGAGGGCAGAAGGAACAGCGCCGCCCAGTTGCGGTCATGCGCGGACCAGCGCCCACCACCCGTGCCCGCCGTACTCGCGTCGTCCGCGTCGACACCGCCGGCGAGCCTAGCCGTCATTGCCTGCCTCGATTGCACTCACGGATCCGTCACGGCCGCGACGGTCATCGCGGCCGTTTCGGTGATGAATGTCAGGCGACACGCAGCCGCTCCCACTCGGCAGCCGATGCGTCAAGCGCTTCCTGGATCGTGGTCTGACCCAGTATCGCCCGTTGCCACTCCTGCATGTTGGTCTGGTTCCACTCGCCAAACCAGGGCGTCACGACATCCTTCTTGCGCGCCAGGGCGGCTTGCGCGTTCACCGTGTCCACGCCGCCGAGCAGGTCCTGATAGAAGGACACGACTTCGGGGTCGTCGTTCAGCGGTGTGGTGCAGAATGGCACACCGAGGTCCAGCAGAAGGTCACGCTGGAAGGCGTAATCGCCATTCGCCCGACCGCCGAACCACTCGATAAGCCGCGCACAGGCAGCCGCCTTGTCGGCATCGGCGGCGGCCGTCGAGGACAGCGCATAGTGTCGGACCCAGCCGCAGGTCGCGTGCTCGCCAGTCTCCCCACCCCGGGGCATGAGTGCCAGCCGCACGTGACCGGAGATCTGCGATTGCTCGGGATCGTTCAACGGCTTGATACGATATCGCGGGATGATGCCGAAGGCGTGCTGCCCGGCGCCAAATGCGCGCAACCCGTCGATCTCCTGCGTGCTTACGGCGGCCGGCGAGACGATTTCGTGAACCTGAACGGCATCGTGCATCCAGCGCAGCGCAGCCGCGACCCCGCCATCGGGATCATTCATGACGGCATTGCCCTCGTCGTCGACGAAACGCCCGCCGAACGAGAAGGCCATGGCGGAGATGAACTCGATCATCCAGGAGGCGTCCGTCTGCAGCGACAGGAGCATCGGGTAGTCCGACAGCCCCCTGCCCTTGATTTCGAGCGCGTATTCCACGACCTCGTCCCAGCTCTCCGGAGGACGGTCGAAGCCGGCTTCTGAGAGCATCGCCTCGTTGTAGAGAAAGGCCATGAAGTCCGAGTAGTAGACGAGGCCATACTGACGGCCACCATACATCATCGACTCGTTGCAGTAGTCCTCGACCTCGGCGTTGTAGGCGGTGAGCTCGCCAAACTGGTCGATCGGGGCGATCCATCCCGCTTCCGCGAATTCGGGGAGCCATGAATCGTTCAACCACATCACGTCGATCGGCGCGCCCGTCACGAATTTCGTGACCAGCGTCTGCCGGAATTGCGCCCCAGGCGAGTTCTCGTAGGCGACTGACAGCCCGGTCTCCGCTTCGAACCCGGCGATATGGTTCTGCACCTGGTCGATGGCGGCGGACCATGTCACGAAATGGATCGGCGATCCTGCTTGGGCTGTGGCTCGGCCAACCAGCCCTGGGCCGAGCAGACCCGCAAGGCCGATCGACCCTGCACCTTGTAGGATTCGTCTGCGTGGTAGTCTGAAGGATCCCGTCATGTCCCTGTCTCCTTTGCTCGCACGAGGGCCTTGTTTCCGACCAATTCGGCATTACTGTATACCTATCATACCATTTGGTCAATCGACCTCCGGCTGCGTGCTGACCGGCGCTCCCGCAACGTCTCGAACACCCCGGCCGATGTTTCAGGGCAAGGTCACCACGACGCGTTGTGGATCAAGGGGCCGCACTGGAACGGGTTGATTTCCAATGCAAACACATACAAGTATCCTTTTATGCCAAATCGAACGCATTGGCGGGATTGCGAGAGCGGACGAACGGCACCTCGACCCGCGACACATGAGGATAAATGATGATGACTGGCGACATTGTACGCCGCCGGAAGCTGTATGAAGAAGTCGAGGCGCGAATCGAGGAGGACATTCTTCGCGGCCGCCTGAAAGAGGGCGACACGCTCCCGTCCGAACGGGAGATGATGGAACGCTTCGGCGTTGGTCGCCCGGCCGTCAGGGAGGCGATATTCTCCCTGAAGAAGAAGGGCCTGGTCGATGTGCGGAACGGCGAGCGCACCCGAGTGGTACGGATGCGCCCCAGCGCTGTCCTGGAGGAACTCGGCGCCGCCGCCCGGCGCTATGTCGCCCAGCCCGACGGGCTCAAGGCGCTCCACGAATTGCGTACGTTCCTTGAGATCGGCCTGGCACGCGAGGCTGCGCGGCGGGCGACGCGTGACGATATCCGCATGCTGAAGGCACGCCTGCAGGCGAACGAGGCAGCGGCAGACGATCCTTCGGAGTTCGGCCGCACCGACCGGGATTTCCATCTGACTTTGGCGGAGATATCGGGAAACCCGCTCTTCGCCGAAATCCACCGTGTGATCGTCGAGTGGCTCCAGGGACAGCAGGATGTCGTGCTCGAGGCAAGGGAGACCGTTGAGACATCCCTGAAATGGCACCGCGAAATCGTCGACGCCATTGTCCAGGCCAGCCCCGACCGAGCGGAAGCCGCGATCAGGGCAAGCCTGCACAATGTCGACGAGACCTATTGGCAACGGGTGCAGGCGAAGCAGACGGCAGGCGGCCCAAAGCCGGTGGAGTGACCTTGCGATCGTGATAGCCTGAGCGTTGAGGAGCGCCCTCTCCTATACAAGTCACTCCTTCAGTTGCCGTCGCGGAGGAATGCAAGCTTGGTGCGCCTGGCGTCCGAAGTGCGTCCAAGCAAGGCAAGGTCACGTACGGCGAGAGCACGAAGCGTCCAAAAGGGTACACCTGTGACGTCTACGCTGAAATTGGACTTCGGTTGCAGAACGATTTGATCCTGCCAGACAACTCATCAAAACTCCTTACCCACGCCGAAGGTCGGGGAATGACCAGCAGACTAATCTAGTGAATACCTTAAGGGAATTACTGTAAACATTCGTTGCTGGGACTCGAGGCCACCTTTGTCAAACTTGTCGACGACTTCTCCCGGAGCGAGAGCCCCGACAAGGTGCATGAGACCCTGAACAAGGACATGGTGGAGCCCCTCCTCCTCATTCCCAAACGCTAGACCGAACCAGTTTGGCGACAGCCGACCAGAAAGTGCTGAATCCTTAGCAAGACCAGGAAAACCGAAGGGACATCCACGAGAATGCAAGCCTAACGCCTTTGGGTCGAGAGCGGATCGTGTAGCTGGCCTTCCCGAGCAAATCGGTGGTGACCTATCAGGCCGAGGCGCGGCCGGATCCGCAGATAGCTGTGGAAGTCGTTTGCGGCACTTGGAGCCATCGATGCGTCGGTGCCTGCCTTCACGCCGCGCAGCTTCGCGCCACCAGCGCCCAATCGTTCGCCTCCAGCCTGCAGCGCCAGCTATCTCTCAGCCGATACCTGATGCAAATCAAGGAGTCTGAGCCATCCGTCGATCAGGAAGCGCCTGAAATTGTCGCCCATGTAACCGGCAATAATTTCGTCGGAGAGCACCGCTTCCGGTCGGCGCAGCGTGTCGAACATGCAGCGGTATCCACCGAAGTTCCAGGACTGGCGGCCGTAGGGTGCGTCGCTGGCGACGGCGATGCGGCGCCAGGCGTCTGGTGTAGCCGCATAGGCCAAGAAGTCACTTTCGGCGTGGGTGTCGCGCTTGGCGCTTTGGATGAAGAAGATGTTGGTCTGATCGATCCCCATCTGCCGGCACGCCTGGTAGTGCCGCTCGCCCTCGACATAACCGGCCCCGCCGCCCCCCATATGGACGCCGATGATCGGGTGGTTGGGATGGCGGCGCGCGATGCTGAGAAAGCCTTCCGGCGGGGTATAGGGCGTGTCGGCACCAAAATGGAATGCCGGGATCGCACCGAGGGCCACGATATGATCCACCGTCTCCGCCACCATCTCGTGATTGATCGAGAACGCGTTCTGAGCCGGGTTCATCTTGACGATGCAGAAGCCGAACTCCTCGACACAAATCCGAGCCAGCTGCTTCGCGTTGTCCACACCAAGCGCTTTAGGGTCGGTCCAGCCCGCCGGCAACAGGCGGTCCGGAAAGGACCGTCCGGCGTCGCGGATATAGCGGTTGGCCGCGATCAGCCGCTCTGCATTGGCGTCGAGATCGTCGTCATAAGGCGTCGCCGAGGGGTTCTGCCAGATGAGAGAGGCGTCGACCCCTGCCGCGTCCATCTCAGCAACCAATTCTTCCGCCGAGATCGGGCGACCGTGAAAGTAGTACGGTGTCTCCTCCATCCGCCGCCGCAGATCGTCCGGAAGCGTGTCTGGGTCTGAGACATGGGTGTCGGCGTCGATCACCAGCCCCGGCCGTTCGTGCAGCGTATGGACGCGGGCGCGGATTTCGTCGAGCGGCGCGAGTGTCATCATCAGTCTCCAGCGTCACTGGTGGCGATTTGAAGCCGCCTGCGCACGACGAGTGGCCATATCAAAATTGTGAACGCGATCAGCAGACATGCGAGCGAGATCGGGCGGGTGAAAAAGGGCGCGTAGCTGCCGGCCGATGCCATCAGGCTGGAACGTAGCGCCTCCTCTGCGATCGGCGACAGGATGAGGCCGATGACGAAAGGTGCCAGCGGATATCCCGTGCGCTCCATGCCGAAACCTACCAGTGCGAATACGGCCATCACCCAGATGTCGGCCGGATTGTTATGGAGCGCGAAGGTGCCAAGGACGCAGAACAGGAAGATGACCGGCACCAGCCCCGCCTTCGGCAACTGAGCCAGACGGGCTGCGCGCGGGATGATCATGACCATGGCGGCGATCATGATGATGTTGCCGATGAGTGCGGCGGAAATAATGCCGTAATAGAGGTCAGGATGCGTGTTGATCAGCATGGGGCCCGGCCGGACATTGTGGATGATAAGGGCCGACAGCAGCAGAATGTCGGCTACACTTCCGGGGATGCCCATGGTGATCAACGGAATGAGCGCGCCGCCAATGGTGGCGTTGTTTGCGGATTCTGACGCGACGATCCCCGCCTCACTACCGTGGCCGAACTGGTCCGGGTTGCGCGAACTGCTGCGCGCAACTGTATAGGCGACGATGGAGCCGATGTTGCCGCCCACCCCTGGCAGTAGCCCGACAAAGGTGCCGATGACCGAGGAGCGCAGCAGATTCCAACGGTGGGCCAGCACCCGCCCCATCTCGCGTAGCGTCCGGCGTACACTGACCGTCGCGATGGCTTCGGGGGCGCGGTGGTTGCTGATGATCTCGTTGATCAGTGCCGCGCCGGCAAAAACACCGATCAGCACTGGCATGTAGTGCAGTCCGCCGGCCAGATCGGAGATGCCGAAGGTCAGGCGCATTTGTCCCGACGGCCCGTCGAGGCCCGGCATCGCCACCAGCATCCCGAAGATTGCGGCCATGAAGCCCTTCAGGTTCGACCCCGCCGATACCGCACCGATCAGGACGAGCCCCATCATAATAAATGAGAAGTACTCGAAGCTGGAAAAGGTGAGCGCGATGCGGCTTAGGAGCGGAGACAGGGCGGCCAGGAAGACCCACGAGATCGCGCCGCCGATGAACGAGGCGACGACGGCCAGCGCCAGTGCGCGCTCCGCCTTTCCCGCGCGCGCCATGGGATGGCCGTCCAACGTGGTGACCACATTGGCAGGTGAGCCGGGGATGCGCAGCAGGATGGCGGTGATCAGGCCGCCGGTAGTGCCGCCGACATACATGCCAACGAGCAGGACGATCGCGTCCATGCTGTCCATATAGAAGGTGAGCGGCAGCGCCAGTACCATCAGCATGCCGCCGGTCAGCCCGGGGACTGCACCGAAGACGATGCCACTCAGCACGCCCGTCGTCAGAATGAGCAGGAGATATGGGTCTAGAATCTGGCCGAAGGCCTCGATGAGCGGCATCAGCGGCGCTCAGGGCAGCGGGACGAAGACGATGTGGGTGAAGCCCCAATGCACCGCCAGGCTGAAAGGGATGCTGAACGCTGCAAGAATCAGCAGGAAACGTGGCCTCCACCCAGCCATCAGCAGACCAAGGCTCAGAATGTAGACAACCGCCAGAATGCGGAAATCGAGCAGCCTTTCCGCAAAGCAGATCAGGAAGATGCCGCTGACCAGCAGGGCGCCGAGCACGGGCCATACCCGAGCCGAGCCAGTCGCAGCGATGTCTTCACCTGACGCGGGATGCGGGTTTTCCTGGTGAACCTGTCGCCGCACAGCCAGGGCGAGGAGCGCCTTCACTATGACGAGGACCGCGCAGAGACCGAGTATGAGGGACAGCGTTTGCGGCAGGAACGCCGCTCCAAGCGGCTCATATCGCGGTGGCGCAATCCGTCCGGCTGCGATGTAGACGGCGATCGCGATCGCCATGAAGGCGGAGGCGACCGCCAGTTCCTGTACTGCCTTTGCCCTATTCCGACCCACCAGCCTCGGCCCCCAATCTACGCCTAGCCTGCGGGCGATCGCGGCTTGCTATGGCAGACGCCTTATGCGGATGCTGCTGCCCCCTCATCGCACATACCAGCGACAAGGGGGCGGTCAACGAAATCAGTTTGCGGATGGCTCGAGATCGGCCGTCGCCGCCATCTCCTGGATGCGGGCATATTCAGACTGGACCTCTTCGTCCAGCTCTTCGCCCTGGACGAAACGCGGCACGGTAAGCGACTCCGCGAACGTTTGCTCGATGCGGGGGTCGACCATCGCCGCCTCCAGTGCTGCGGCGAAGGCGGCGACCCGGTCTTCCGGTGTTCCGACCGGCATCCACCAGATATGCTTGATCGGCAGGACCAGATCATAGCCCTGCTCGACGGCTGTCGGCAGGTCAGGCGCCGCGACATGTCGCTCCGGCAGGAAAACGGCAAGGATCCTGAGATCGCCTGACTCGTGATACTGCATGGCATCGGACAGCGTCAGGTAGGTCGCATCGATGTGTCCGCCCAGGAGCGCGGTCGTGCTTGGCCCGCCGCCGCCGGTATGGACGAAACGAAAGCCGCCACCGGCCGCCGCCTCCACTGCCATCAGCGCGAAATGATTGAGCGCGCCGATGTTGACGCCGGCCGTTACCTCTCCCGGCCGTTCGGCGATGGTCTCCATCAGATCCGTCAGCGTCGCATACTCGGAGTCGGCACGGACGATAATGATACTGGGGTCGACGCCGGTGATGGCGACAGGCTCGAACGCCTCTGCCCCGAAATCGGAAATGCCAGTGGCACCGGCGGTCATCAGCGCCTGATGCACCATCAGCACGGTCTGTCCATCTGCGGGCGACTCCATCACGAAGCGCGCGCCCACTGAGGTACCGCCACCGGGCATGTTGGTCACCGTGACGGGCACATTCAAACCTTCCTGGATGGCGTCGGAGAAGAGCCGCGCTACGCGGTCGGTTGATCCGCCCGGATTGTTTGGCACGACCACTGTGATCGGCCCTTCCGGATACTGCGCACCGGCGGCAACGGGCGCCACCACGGCGACTGCCCCCAGCAGAATACGGACGATTAGTCGCTTGATTCGCATGTCGTCTCCTCCTCCTCCTCCATTCGCGGCGTCACGTCGTGTCGGGGGCCGCCTCGCTTGTCTGGACGGAAGGTATAGCCTATATGTCCTACGTAAGACAATAGCTACCGAGAGTCGCCCCAGCCCATGCCCAATGTCGTCCTGATCACCTCAGACCAGCATCGAGGCGACTGCTTCGGTTTCGCCGGCAGGCGCGTGAAGACGCCCGTGCTTGATCGCATGTCGCGTGACGGTACGCGCTTTGATCTCTGCCTGACTCCCAATGTCGTATGCCAGCCAGCGCGAGCATCGTTGCTGACCGGCCTGCTCCCGGGTACCCACGGCGTTGTCGACAATGGCTATGACCTGCCGACTGGCACAGGAGAAGCGGGATTCGCCGGCCGCTGCCGTGCAGCCGGCCTGCGAACGGGTTTCATCGGCAAGGCTCATTTCGCGACGTCACACACATTTGCGCCCACCGGCTCGCCGGAATGCCGCGAAAGCAGCGCTCGCTACGGCGCCGACTGGTTCGGCCCCTATATGGGCTTCGAGCATGTCGAACTGGTGGTCGAAGGGCACAACAACTGGTTGCCAATGCGTCCACCACGCGGACAGCACTACGAGCGCTGGTATTACGCCGACGGCGATGGCGACACGCGCAACCGGCTCTACCAAACCCACCTTTCGCCGGATGTCGGCGCGGTGCAGACCTGGAGCAGTGCGTTGCCGATCGAGTGGCACAACTCCACCTGGGTCACTGATCGCAGCGTCGCCTTCCTTGCGGACATGAAGGCGCGAAACGAGAACTTCGTCCTTTGGGCCTCCTACCCTGATCCGCACCACCCGTTCGACGCGCCGGCGCCGTGGTGCTTTGCGCACCATCCGGACGAGGTCGACCTGCCGCCCCACCGCACGCTCGACCTCGAACGACGGCCCTGGTGGCACGCGGCAGCCTATTCTGGCAGCGCCGATCCCCGGGTCGTACGCATCCGAGGCTCGTTCAACAACGCGCCACCCCAGACTGACCTGCAGCTTCGGCACCTTATTGCGAACTACTACGGCATGATCGCATTGATCGACGCCTGTGTCGGCCGCCTCCTTGAATCGCTTGAATGGCTGGATCTGAAGGATGACACTTACGTCATCTTCACCAGCGACCATGGCGAGTGGCTCGGCGACCACGGACTGATGTTTAAAGGACCTATGCTTTATGAGGGACTCGTGCGGGTCGGCCTGATCGTGACCGGCCCCACCGTTCCCGCAGGGCAGGTGATTGAGGAGCCGGTATCCACGCTTGATCTCGCCGCGACAATCGCGGGCCTCGCAGGCGCAGACGCAAGCGGGACGCAGGGCACCTCCCTTCAGCCGATGCTGGGGCTGGAGCGGCCGACGCGCGACTTCGCCTACAACGAGTGGGATCTGGACGAAACTCGTTGCGGCGTCGCCCTCAATCTCCGGCTCGTCCGCACGAAACGATACAAACTCTGTATCGACGCCTTGTCGGGCGCGGGCGAGCTCTATGATCTGCACGATGATCCCTTCGAGGCAATCAACCGGTATGACGATCCGGGGTTGAGGTCGGTGCAGTCGGAGCTGCAGGATATGATAGCCTCGCGTCCTGCTGGGCGGTGCGAGCCGCAGCTGGAGCGCGTCGGTATGGCATAGTCATCGGAGAGCAGTGTGGCGGCTGGCGGCGCAAGGCGAACGAGGGGAAGCCAGAACGGCACCTCTTCCGATGCGAACTCTGGCGAAATTGCGGCTAATCGCTCGGACCGCATGGAGGCGGGGGATCCACCACCCCAGGATTCGCTCCGCGATGTCGCGGTGAGGCTTAACGTCTCGCTCAAGACCGTCTCGCGGGCAATCAATCGACCCGAGACCGTCGCAAGGGCAACGCGTGAGCGTATCCATACCGCGCTCGAGGAAACCGGCTATGTGCCCAACCTCCTCGCCCGATCGCTGGTCTCTCGCCGATCGAGGTTGGTTGCGGCACTCATCCCACCGGTCGCGGACGCCTCCTTTCTTGCCACCGTTGAGACGCTTTCGCGACGCCTGTCAGAGGCTAAGTACCGACTTCTTGTCGGGCACGGCGGTGGTTCGCCGGAATTTGAGGCTGGTGTTGGCGAGATGCTCCTGGGACATCAGCCGGAGGCGCTGGTGCTGACCGGCATCACCCACCACCCGCGACTGATCAAGCGGCTCCGCGCACGACACGTTCGAGTGGTGGAAATGTGGAACCTCGGCGATGAGCCGGTCGACCTGATGGTCGGGTTCTCGAACCGGCGTGCCGCCCGCGACCTGACGCGTGCCGTTATCACCGCTGGCCGTCGCCGGATCGGCTTCATCGGCCCGCCCCCCCTGATCAGTGACCGTGCCCGGGATCGGCGAGCGGGGTTTGTCGACGCGCTGCGCGAGTCGGGGTTGGCCGCCATACCCTCGCATCTGATCGAAACGTCCCCCGGCTTCGAGGGAGGAGCGGAGGGACTGGCGCGATTGTTGGGACAACCCGAACCCGTCGACGCCGTCGTCATAACAGGTGAAGCGCTGGCGTCGGGCGCCCTTCTCGAAGCGCTTGCGCGCGACGTTAACATCCCGGAATCTCTGCTTGTTGCTGCTTTCGGGCGGATGCCGGCAACGATCGTCGAGCGCTATGGCCTGACCACCTGCGCCATCGACGGGCCTGCTATCGGCAACTCGATCGCAGACAAGCTGTTGCCATTACTATCGCTCAACGAGGAACCTGCGTCGCCAACCAGTGATGTAGGCTATTCAATCGTCTCACCCCGATCGCATTAGCAGCAGGAGGAGGTCCTGATCCGCTCCCCTGTAAGTCCTGCAGTGACCTCCGTCTTTCCCTCCGCCGGATGCTTGAGTCCGGCACCTTGAGAGGACCGGTCGATGAAGCGATCGAAGTTCACGGAAGGGCAGGTGATCGGCATCCTGCGGGAGCAGGAGGCCCGTGCGACAACGACGGAGGTTTGCAGCCGGCACGAGATCAGCGAACAGACGGTTTACCGCTGGAAGGCGAGCTACGGCGGCCGGGGTCCGTCCGACCCGCAGCGCTTGAAGTGCCTCGAGGATGAGAACCGGCGGCTGAAGAAGCTGCCAGCGGAGTCCACGCTCGATGTCGCGGCGCTGAAGGAGCTGCTGGCATAAGTCAGAGTCGCCAGCGGTCCGGCGTGCGGCTGCGGTTCGGCTGATGACGGAACGAGGCTTCTGGCAGCGTCGCGCCTGCAGGCTGATTGCCGTGGATCCGAAGACGGTCCACCGTGTGGAGGCGCCTTATACCGCAGGCATTCGCCAGCGGCTGCGTGACCTGGCCGGCGAACGCCTGTGGTTCGGCCATCGGCGTCTCGGCATCCTGCTGGCCCGCGAGGGGATGGTGATGAACCACAAGAAGCGCTATCGGCTGAATCGCGAAGCGGGCCTCGCCGAAACCGGTTCCGATGCATCGCTCGATGTGGGATGCGCGTCGTCACCGGCTGTTCAAACCGCGCCAGATGGCGTAACAGAACTCCTGCACGGTTCGGCAGTGCAGGGCGGGTATCAATACCCCGGCCGCACCTATGCCGGCCGCTTCGCCCATGTGCCCAGCGCCAGCACCTACACAGCGTGCCATGATCCACATTCGACCCAGGTGGCGCCCGAGGGCTGCCTGACCTGCCATCGGGGTGTGGACGATTTACGCGCGATCCGTATGCGCCACGCGAATTTCGATGGGGATGGCCTGATCGATGAGGATGAAGCGGTGATGGCAAACCGGTATGCGAGCTGGACACCAAGATTGCTGAGGGCAGCATACAACTACCAGGTGGTTGCGCAGGGTCCCGGCGCCTACACGCATAATCCCACCTATGCAATGCAGTTGCTCTACGACAGTCTCGAAAGCCTGTCTGCGCGCGTGCATGTGGATTTGGTCTCTACGCCGGCCCGGATAACAGCCCGTTCCCGCCATGTTCGACCGTACAGTTCTTCATTTCGGCATGAGGAGCCGTGCTTCTACCCCCCAAGCGCCCTCTCTCATAAGTTAGCGTTGTTCTCAGTCTGCTCCTCCATGGACCGGGTTGCGAACTTCCTCGGCGTGAGGCCGCCGAGGCGGGCATGTCGACGGGGAACGGGTCGGTCCGTCGTGGCACTGGCACAGACGACAAAGCCGCCCCCAGGGGGACGGCTTCTGCCGATCTGTTCCGGCGTTCACTGAGCTCTCGGGCTTACGCCGCGCCACCGGCGCGACGGTC